>JGI20171J29575_12611911_pt1 | contig 10381 bp, 7 predicted proteins | sample TergutNc150P4_FD_29575 | JGI IMG/M metagenome (IMG submission 29575)
ACTTAGACCAGACTTAGACCAGACTTAGACCAGACTTAGACCAAACTTGGTTACTTAGTGACTGACTTAGTGATTAACTTAGTGACTTTTCTATAACTAATTGATTTTGAGATACTAATACAACATAATCCAATCCTTCTTTGGTTGTGTAATACTGCTGTTTAGAACTCCGCGGTTTATTGGGTAGTGTTAAACCTATATAACTACTTTCAATTAATGGTTTAATATAACGCTCAACATTTCTTGTAATATTAGAAACGCCCAACATACCCATTATCTCCTGCCGGCTTTTGGCTTCTTTACAAAATCCCAAAATCTCAATCGCTTTTGGAGATTTCACATCAGGCAAGACCTTTTCTTCTGTTTCGACGGTTTCTTTCTTCAAAAATTCGGGATGTACTGATAAAATAGCCAAGAAATGTGTATGTGCGTCATCCGTTTCAAAAATGGGAAGAGGTGAACCGTTGAGTTCCATTTTACGGTAGATAATGGGGAATCCGGTTCCTCGACCTTCCGTTAAATCCAATTCTTTCAGGAAATCACCGATACGCCGGTTCCGATATTCACGGGAAAGGATTTTTTTCTTTTTCAACATTTCTTTATCTACCGGCGGCAATGGTCCCGGAAAAGACAGTACGACCATTTTATCAGGATATACACTGATTTCAATGGGGTTTACACTCTCGTACGAACGGTGATAAAAAGCGTTGACAACCACTTCTTCTACAGCTTCATACGGATAGTTCCAAATCCGCAAAGCTTCGGCTTGTCCCGGAATTTTAATCACTTTTTCAGTTAGTATCACACTTCGCAGGTATTCCAATAAATTCTGTATTTGTTTGAAAAGTGAACCTCGAAACGTTTTTTCAGTAAACTGAATACCATCATAATCTTTGTATAACACAACTTCCGATATTGCGCCGCGAAAAAATTTGTGTGGCTCCGAATTGAAGAAAAGCAAGGCTGCATTAATAGGACGAAGATATTCTTTAGGGCCTTTCAAAAGTTGCATCTGCAAAGCCAGTTCCTCTTTCTGAATGTTGTATGATTCCTTGTAAAGGTCGCTATCCACATTATACAAAAATTCAATCATCAAATCTTTGTCCAAATCATATATACTGGTCTGATGATTAATCCGGTCGTCGAAAGGAGGAGTTATCGAAATAGTATTCAAAAAACGCTCTTCTTCTTTCGTAGCAGATTTCGTAACAGAGCCTTGACGAACGTAAATCCGCTTTGGAGCTTTAGCGCCCAATGTTTGAGGCGCCTTATAGGGACGAACATCGCCACCGGGCGTCCAAATAATGAAGATCAATTTGTCCTGATACATTACCGGTTCTGTTACGGGCACATAGTAAGGTTCTATTTTATGACACAGTTCCACCAGTTCCCTTTGAATCCGGTCTATTTGATTTTCTTGCAAACCTACCGGAGGAAATGAAGGACGTCCTTCAACTTCTTCTATACCCAAAATTATGTAACCACCACCCCAGTTATTGATATCGTTGGCAAAAGCGCAAATTGTCCGGATTATCTCTTCCGGATTCCATCCTTTTTTAAATTCCAACCGATCCCACTCAATTACTTTGCCACAGAGCAGTTTATTAATATTAATAGGAAGCGCCATATTCGTTTACTTCATAAATTCTTTTGACAAAAATAACAAAATCTTTTGACATTCGTTTAACCTTCGCGAAATTTTGTCGTTTTCCCATTGCACATACAAATCCTTGATAAAGCGAATAAACATAGAATTGCTTTTTCATGATTTGCATATTTAGTATTTGTTATCCGGTATTGTTATTGATACCATCGACAAAAAATTTTTAGGCAAAAATAACGAAATATTTTGACATCTTTTTAACTTTTTATGTCTTTAATTAATGGGTGAAAGTGCATATTAACTATATTTTCGTCTATATTTTATTAATATTTTTGTACATTTATTATATTTTTAAATGTTTTATTTACAATTAATTACATTTTTTATAATTCAGAGATAATCTATATTTCATATCAATTACTTCCGGATAAATCAGAACTCTTTTACATTTGTTTGATGTTTCACTTAAAATTATGATATGTATGAAGAAATCAAAGCACTTTCTCGGATGCCTGTTGTTGCTATTCATGATACTCCCGTTTGGAGCTTGTGATCCGGTAACAGATGATGGCTCTTATGTTGACCCAATCACTCTTTATGAGAAAATTGGAGGTAAATGGAATTTAGCTGATATTCGTCAAATCGACGAAACTGCTAAAGCAGCCGGAATTTCTCCAAATGAAATTGATCTTTATGCGCAATTTTCTTTTGGTTCTCTATCTATTGAACTGGGTACTACGAACAACCAACCGGGTTCGTACGAGGTAACAGGCGCTGCTCCCGAATTATTTCCCAACAAGGGTTTTTGGAAATTGGATACCGAATTTCCTTATGCCGATGGAACCGCTCCCAAAGTTCTATTGTACTCCGATGCAGCTAAAACAGCTAAAATCGGTGAATTGAGTATTACATCCATGCCGGGCGCCAAGCAAGAAATGGAGTTGAAATTAACCCGCACGGCTAAGGGTGTTCCCTTTGTTTCGTATATTTATTCATTAAAAAAATAGGAGGTGAATCATGAAAAAAATTGCATTATTTATGTTATGCTTGTCTCTTGCACATTTTTCGATGAAGGCCGCCGATATCAGCCCCGACAGACAATGGTGTGTTCCTGCACAATATTCTATGGATGAAGAAATTACATGGTATTTTGATTTCTCGAGTTCAACAGCTTTACCCGACAGAGGAGATCTTTATATTTGGATTTGGGTACCGAAAAATCCCGTTTCAGGTTTACCGGATCCCAATCAAGACAAGGTTAAATTAGATTATAAGGGCGACAGAATCTGGGCTTTGACCTTTACGCCAACGGTATTTTTTGGAATGTCGGCGGCAGATATTATTGCCAATCCAGAAAGTAGTTTTTATTTTCTGCTGCGCTCGCTGAATTTTGACGATTGGCACACGGGAACGCTTTCTTTTCCGAAGGTAGATCATGTCGGTAATTTTGTCAACAGTAATAAAATGTGGAGTTATGCTACTGATGACGTGCAAAACAAACTATATCCGACCAGCTATCTTACCATTTGGTTCAATGCTAATCTGGCAGACGGGTTTAATGGTGTTTCAAACGTGCATATACATTCGGGATACAATAATTTTTCCGACCACATTATCGAATATCATGCATGGGAAACGGAAGAAGCCGGATTTCCTTGTGAACAGTCGCAAACAGCATGTTATACGAGATTTAAAAATCTTGGGAACGGAATCTACAAAAAGGATTTGGTGCCTTATGAATATTTTCAGGCAGAAAAAAGCGACCTGATGCAAAATATTGAATTTCTTTTTGTGCAGGAAAACTGGTCGGCAACTACACCTAATCAGGTAATTCTCGCTGCTGACGTACCACCTCCTCCAACGCCTGTGTTGTCGTTTTTTCCAACCAATGTCAGTAAGTGGGATGTAATGAGCATCAAGAGAACCTATAACGTAAGGAACTCTATTCCTTTGAAGTACGAAATTACCGGCGGAGGAAAAACTATTAAGGGAGAATTTTCAGGTTCTTTGGATTCTCAGGAACTGTATCTCAATATACGCAAGGAATTTGGTGATAACGTATCTTCTTTGCATATCGTGATAAAAGACCGTAACGACAATCTTATTTCCGATTCCATGAAACAATTAACAGTTGCCGACTGAATTGAAACAAGCAATTCGGATATAATTTAATACATAAAAAAATATGGAAAATAATAATATCATAAAATATATCGTGCTTTCATGTATGTTGCTTATTTCTTGTATGAGCAATCTGTTTGCACAGAATAATATAACAGTCAAAGGCACTGTTAAGGATGAAATGAATCTTCCCATGATTGGCGTAACCATTGCCAGCGAAGATAAAAAAACAGGCGCCGTTAGCGACGAAAATGGAGAATTTACCCTGAATGTACCACAAGGACAAAAGTTGGTTTTTTCTTATATAGGGTATAATTCTATAACCGCTCTGGCTCAGCCTGTAATGAATATTCAATTAGATATAAATTCAGTTGGTTTGGATGAAATTACAATTGTAGGTATCGGTTATGGCACCATGCGTAAATCGGATTTGACGGGAGCAATTACTTCCGTTTCTGCAGATAACTTCAAAAAGGGAGTGATTACATCAGCAGAACAGTTGCTGCAAGGAAAAGTTGCCGGCTTGACGGTGCTGCAACCTTCAGGCGACCCGACGCAGGGTTCTTCTCTCAGACTTCGCGGCGGTACCTCGCTTTCTGCCAGCAGCAGTCCGTTGATTGTTGTGGACGGTATTCCGGGCGTAGATATGAATACGGTTCAACCGAGTGAAATTGTTTCATTCGACGTATTAAAAGATGCTTCTGCTGCTGCCATTTATGGATCGCGCGGCGCCAACGGCGTAATTATCGTGACTACAAACCGCGAAAAAGCCGGTCGCCAGATGTCCTACAGCGGTTATGTTGCTGTAGCTAATGCGGCTAAAAACATTGATTTGCTTTCTGCCAACCAATGGCGGAAATATATGCGCGACAATAATATAGCTGGAGCCGTCGATTACGGAGGCGATACCGATTGGCAGAATGAAATTCAGCAAACGGCCGTTTCACATAATCATACCCTTTCATTCTCCAATGGAGGCGAACACAGCGGATTTCATTCGACCATAAGTTACCAGAATACTGAAGGTATTATTAAAACAAGTTCTTTGAATCGTTTAGCCGGTAGTTTGGTGGGATATCAATATGGATTAAATAACCATTTGAAAATGGAAGCCGGCATCCATGCCAATACCGACAATTATCATCCGGTCAATATGGGTATTTATGAAAGGGCTTACAACTTGAATCCAACGCTTCCGGTTACACAGAACGGCGTATTTACCCAAATCGGCGGAACGAACAACAATAATCCGGTGGAACTTCTGAGTCACAGGAAAGACGACGAATCCCGCACCCGTTTATTATCCTACGTCAAAGCGGAATTGACCATCATTGACGGATTAAAAGCTACTGTAAACGGTTCATACGAATACAATACACAGCAAGTGCGTTATTATCAGACAACGGATTATTATATGGATTTAGCATCGAAAGGATATGGACGTCGCACTTTGGCAGACTATACCAACTATCAGTTGGAAACTTATCTGACTTACGACAAGACATTTCAAAAAGCTCATCATTTGAATCTGATGGCAGGTTATTCCTATCTCAGAAATAGCTATGAAGGGTTTGGTTCCGAAAGAAGAAGGTTTGATACGGATTTTTTTACTTATAATAATTTAGCTGCCGGCAACGATTACCGGACTGGAGATGTTTATTCTTATAAAGGAATGTCGAAATTGATTTCCGTCTTTGGCAGAGTCAATTATAATTACAATGATAAATATTTGTTTACAGGAACATTACGAAATGATGGCTCTTCTCGTTTCGGCGATAATCATAAATGGGGCGTTTTTCCTTCGGCTTCTGCCGCCTGGCGTATTTCAAACGAATCATTTATGGAAAATACCCGCGACTGGTTGGATAACCTGAAATTGCGCATAGGATTCGGTGTTACCGGAAATCAGGATGGAATTGGCGAATATGCATCCTTGTCGTTGATGGGAACGGGAAGTCAAATAGGAAACAATTATGTGGCAATAGGCAACTATTACGATCAGGCTACCAACTCTTGGAAATCGGCGTATGGTCCTATTCAAAATCCCAATCCGGATTTAAAATGGGAATCAACGGCTCAAACAAATATCGGTTTGGACATTGCATTTTTACATCGATTTACTGCAACTGTGGAAGCCTATTATAAGAAAACGTCCGATTTACTTTATCTTTATTCGGTTCCCCAGCCGCCCAATCTGTATCCATATACGATGGCAAATGTCGGCAATTTATCGAATAAAGGAATTGAATTTACGTTTGGAGCTTCTATTATCCGTAATAGAAATGTCAATTGGAACGCCAACCTGACTTTAGCCCATAATGTGCAAAAGGTATTGAAAATGTCCGATCAGTTCTATCAAACGGATGTTGTTCCTTCCGGCAACCTTCATGATTTGACCGGTTTGACTGATGTTTATACGCAGGTCTTGAAAGAAGGATATGCAGTAGGGACTTTCTTTGGGCCTCATTGCACCGGCGTCAGCGACGACGGAAAATTCATTTTGGCAAACAATGGAGAGGCGCAGGTATTGGGTAACGCTCAACCGAAATTAACTTTGGGATTCTCGACGGATGTAACTTACCGCGATTTCGACTTCTCGATTGCCGCTTATGGAATGTTCGGGCAGAAAGTATTGAATGCGGAAATGATGAATATGGTATATCCCAACCGTTTACCTGCTTACAATATTCCTGATAAATGGATGAATAATAATTTTACCGAAGGTCCTATCTGGTCGGATTTCTGGCTTGAAAAAGGTGATTTTCTACGTATTCAAAGCGCTACTTTAGGTTATACCCTTCCGGTAAAAAACGCCTGGTTTGATAAAATTCGCTTCTATCTTACAGGAGAGAACTTGTTTGTATTTACGAAATATTCAGGTTTGGATCCGGAAGTAAATAACACCGGACTACTGAGCCCCGGTATCGACAAATCGGTTGGGCAATCTGCGTGGAGCAATAATTACTATTATCCGCGTCCCCGTACATTCTCTTTGGGAGTTAACTTATTTTTTTAATGAACGTTTTTAAATTACCTTTTGATATGAAACTGAAATCAATTCTATCAATAATTGCAAGCGCTTTAATACTAAATGCTTGTACCGATTTATCGGAAACTCCGTACGACAAAGTACCATCTTCCGATTATGGGAAAACGCCGGCTGAAATTGAAACCATTGTAGGACGCGCCTATACTTCTTTACGGGGCGGCGCTTCCGATGGGGTGAATTTTTTTCCGACTTGTGAACATGTTTTTTTCGCAACTTCTATTGCTTCCGACGAGTGCGTAATTCCTACCCGCGTGGGCGGCGACTGGTATGACGGAGGCGTATTTATTGAGCTTCAAAAGCATACATGGACTCCCAACAATACGCGGATTTGGTCGCCATGGAAATATTGCTACAATGGCATTGCTTCGACCAATTCGATTATCTATCAAGTTCAACAATCCGGTCTGGATGATGCAACCGCACGACCTATTTATGCGGAATTGAGAGCTTTACGAGCGTATTATTACTATAAATTGTTGGATATTTACGGAAACGTACCCTTAGATACTACTTATGTGATAGCCTCGGGACAGGAACTGCCGACTACCTCTGCCCGGTCAGTTGTGTATAATTTTGTCGAAAAAGAATTGTTAGATAATATCAACTACTTACCTAAGAATGCTTATGGACGGTTTACACAGGATGCAGCAAATCTGCTATTGGCACGTTTATACTTAAATTCCGAAGTATATATCAATAAGGCGCGTTGGGAGGATTGTTTGGCGGCTTGTAATAAAATATCAGGCGTTTTGGAAGCGGATTATTATGCCAGCTTTAAGCAAAACAATCAAAACTCGAGAGAAATTATTTTCAGTATTCCTTATGACAGTAAAATGGGAACAGATGGAAATTTTTTGGCATCGATGACTTACCATTATGAACAACGGTGGGCGTTTTCTGCTACCGGTAACTATCAATGGTGCGGCAATGGGATTTGTGCGCAGCCGGGGCTTTATTCTGCTTTTGATGAAAGCGATATTCGCCGCAAATCAATCCTTATAGGGCCTCAAATTGATTTGCGAACAGGTTCTACCATCATCATGCCGGCTTCTGGAAATCCATTGATTTATACGGAAGACGTGCCGTTTGACGATAAATATCAGACAGTTCAAAATTCAGGAGGACGTCTGTCAAAATACGAAGATAAAGAAGGCGATTTGTGGATAAGGGACTACGATATGGTATTGATGCGTTATGCAGAGGTTTTGATGATGCAAGCTGAATGTTACGTGCGTTTGGGCGATTTTGCCTCTGCGCGTCCGTTTGTGGATCAAATCCGGAAACGCGCCGGCTTATCTACTCCGGAAACCATTGATTTGCAATTTATCAATGACGAATTGAGGAGAGAATTTGTGTTTGAAGATCATCGCAGAACCGACAATATCCGGTTTGGCGATTTCTTTAAGGCTTGGTGGGAAAAAGACGCAGATCCGGCAGATAAGCACACAGGCTTGTTTCCTATTCCTGCACAGGAAATTATCAAAAATAAAAATTTAAGGCAAAATCCGGGTTATTAATCGTTTGAAATTAAAAAATTATGCGATTATTATTCAATGTAATATTTTCTTTTTTTTTACTTTCAGGTTTATGTTGGAGTTGTAAGGAAGGGGGGGATTCCCCTTCCGGAAACTTCACAGTAACCACGTTCGACCCGCTTCCGGTTGCCAAAACGAACCCGCAAAAATTGTATGTGCATTATATGCCATGGTTTGAAACGCCTGAAACAAATAATGGAAAGTGGGGATGGCACTGGACAATGAACAATAAAAATCCGGAACTGGTAATCAATAACCGGCGGGATATTGCCTCATGGTATTATCCGCTTATTGGGCCGTATGCTTCGGGAGATCCCAACGTTTTGGAGTATCATCTTTTATTGATGAAATATGCGGGAATTGATGGCGTATGGGTAGATTGGTACGGTTTGCAGAATAAAAACGATCTTCCTGGAATAAAGAAAAATACGGACGTATTATTCAAGGTAATTGAAAAAACCGGTTTGGAGTTTGCAATTGTCTATGAAGATCGATTTTTGGAAGGAAGTAAAAATGATATGATAAGTCAAGCGCGCACCGATATGGATTATTTACAGAAAAATTATTTTACTAAAAGCTATTATACAAAGGTAAACAATAAGCCGCTTTTGTTAATCTTTGGTCCTGTTGCGTTGCAAAATAATAGCGATTGGGAAAATATCTTCACTGTATTTACAAATAAGCCGACATTTCTTACTTTGCAAGATCATTTCCATACAGCAAGTACGGTGGCTTCGGGCGAATACATGTGGGTTGATGCCCAAACCCCAGATAATAAATATGTAAAGGCTTCCGGTTTATCGCAGTTCATTGGAGCCGCTTATCCCGGTTTTCGCGATTTTTACAAAGAAGGAGGTAGTGGTGAAAACTTGAATGTTCATTGGGATTACAACAATGGAAACTTGTTTAAAGGTTTATTGGAACTTGGGAAAAAAAACAGTCCGCAACTTTTACAACTAATTACATGGAACGATTTCGGCGAAGGAACAATGATTGAACCTACTGTGGAATTTGAATATCAGTTTCTGACAGTAAATCAGCAATTTGCCGGCGTTTCCTGTTCCGAAAAAGAATTAAAAATGGTTAAAAGCCTGTACGATTGTAGAAAAACTTTTAAGGGAAATAACGAAAAAAATAAAATGTTAGATCAAGTTTTCTATTATCTTGTTTCTCTTCAAACGGATAAGGCAGAAAAACTTTTACAGGAAGCAACGGCAGGTACAACAAAATAATTTTAAAAACACGTATAATGAACAAAATACTATATTTTTGGATAATTGTTTTTATTTCGCTGGGGTGGACGGCATGTAATAACACATCAGAAAAAACGATCCTTTCTTCGCCGGATGGAAAAATATCCATCGTTTTCAGCGCAGGAAAAGAAATGATTTCTTATTCAGTTAGTAAAGAAGGGAAAACGTTAATAGAACCTTCACAGTTGGGTTTTACCTTACAAGACAAAGCCGGATTGAACGGAGCATTTGTTGTAAAAAAAGTACTGAATACCTCTTTCGACGAAACTTGGCAACAACCTTGGGGTGAAGAAATTGCCGTTCGCAATCATTATAACGAAATGAAAATCGAATTGCAGGAAAAAACTGGGGCAAAACGTTTATTAAATATCGTTTTCCGCGCTTTTGACGATGGAATAGGCTTTCGTTATGAATTTCCGGAACAGGAACACCTGAAAGATTTTGAAATCACTGCCGAACTGACGGAATTTGCACTTGCCCAAAACGATTCCGCTTGGTCGATACCGGCTTATAAAGGCGAATACTACGAGTCGCTGTACAAAAAATCGCCTGTCAATCAGTTGGATACAGTTTGTACACCCTTGACTGTTGAAACGAACGGCGGCAAATATTTGGTGATTCACGAAGCCAATCTGACGGATTATGCCAAAATGAATCTCTATCCTGTCAATGGCTCAACAACATTGAAAACTGATTTAACGCCTTGGTCAACCGGTATCAAAGTCTATGCGCACACCCCGTTTGTTTCTCCATGGAGAACTTTGATTATTGCAAATGATTTGAATGAGTTGGTTAACTCGCGAATCATGCTGAATCTGAA
>JGI20171J29575_12611910_pt1 | contig 10376 bp, 10 predicted proteins | sample TergutNc150P4_FD_29575 | JGI IMG/M metagenome (IMG submission 29575)
GGCGGCTGCCGCCACGGGCGCGCCGAAGGCGGCCTTGGCGCCATCGGAGAACATGATCCGCTGCGTTTCCCCGCCCGCAACGCCGTCCTGCTTTATATTGTTGTTTTTTTGAAAACTTTTTACGGCCGTCAGGGTTGACGCGCCGTATTTGCCGTCCGCGCTGCCTTCATAATACCCAAGGTCCGCAAGGCGCTTCTGCATCTCCCTGACATAGGGGTTTTCATCGCCCTCCCTGAGCGGATAATACCCGCTGCGGGTCAGCTCCATAAGGTTTTCCGCCGCGACATAGCCCGTATGGCCATTATATTTTGTCTTCGTCCAACCGCCGGATGCCCCCAGCACTACGATTTCCGTTCCGCCGCTGATGGTTGCCAGCGTGTCGCTGCCGGTATGCGCCTGCTTGCGAAGACGCACATTGCAGCGCGTGACCTTAGTCCCCGCCGCTTCAGCCCAAACCGATCCCATCGCCAGAATCATCGCGATACAAAGCCCGCACACCCACACGCGTCTCATCATAGGAATAGCCCCCCCTTGGCTGGAATGAGGCTATTATAGCGTTAATTGTGTCGAATGTCAAGCATTTTTGTAATATTTTCTTCACATTTTTGTATAAATGTTAATTCTTTATGCTGTCTTTCTTAATACATCAGGGAACATTCCATTTCCTGCGTTCTGCTTGGACGACAACCACCCCACTGCCGCCCGTGCGCTGCGCGAGGACAATAAGCTTATCCAAACGGCGGCTAATCTCCAGCGCGATTTTTTTGTCGCCATGCAGATAGCTTTCTTCCATTTGTTCCCTTAACTGCCCTATACGAGCGTCAAGGTTTGTCATAATCCGCCTCCATACTATTTTTTACACCAGCATCATACAAAATTCCACCCTTAGGCGCAAGGGGGAAAATTTGTCGAATTGTGTCAGCATGCCGGCATGCCGAAGACCCGGGTATACAATTCTGCCAATTTGACAAAAATGCTATACTATTGGGAAGAGGAAGGTTGTCTATCGCGTTATATTATGGATATACATGATTTCTCTCCCTGAAACTGCAATAAATGGTTTAGAAATGCCGGAAGCAAAGATTCTTTTCCCAAAAGATGCAAGAAACGGAAAGGGTCAAGCGTTTCAATAATGGTGAGCAAAGGCGGTGTATTGGAAATGCCCGACGCGCGGGAGGCGAATACCGACCTCTTTGAGCGATTGTACAGCCAATATGCCGATGATGTGCTAAGAGTCTCCTATTTTTATTTAGGCGACCGCCAAAGGGCCGAAGATGTGTGTCAGGATGTATTTCTCCGCCTTCTTACCCGCGTGCCGGAAATACAGACGGGGCATGAAAAGGCCTGGCTCCTGAAGGTAGCGCTTAACCGCTGTCGTGACCTGTGGCGCGCCGCCTGGGTCAAGCGCGTGGTGCTCGGGTCCCCCTTTGACTGCATCCCCGCGCCGGACGACATCGACTTTCGAACGGAAAAGGCGGATCTCATGGAGGCTGTCTCCAAGTTATCCCCCTCTTTCAAAGAAGTGATCCTGCTTCATTATTACCAGGGGTTTGGTATCGCGGAGATTGCCGCCATGCTGGAACTCCCCGAAGGAACCATCTCCAGCCGCCTGTCGCGCGCGCGAAAGAAGCTGGAGTCCATGCTAAAAGGAGGTGAGAATCAATGATTGACGTGGAAATGCTGCGCCCTACCGCGGATGAAATGCTCAGCGGATTGACGGCCGGCGAGGCAATGCGAAGGCGTCTGCTCTTCCAGGCGGAAGCCATGGAGCGTTTGCCCGGGGTCGCGAACGAAATGCTGGCCGGCCTGACCGTAACGCCCGCCCTGCGTCACCGGATTCTCGTGAAGGCCAAGCGGCACAGCGTCGCGCTGGAACCCTCTTATTCTGTGCCCGCGCGCCGGGCGCATCCAGGGTTTCAACGCCTGATCCCCGCTGTGGGCATGGCGCTTGTCATGGTGCTGATGATCGGTCTCGGCGCTTTCTATGGCGGAAACGATACGCTCTTTGTGGAGAACGGGCAAGAAATGATTGCCGGTTCGGCCGGCGCGCAGCCGGGGGGCAGCGGCGTCCCGCGGTTCCGTTCCCTCTTTGCCGGGCAGGGCGCCAACCCGCCCCTCATTGGCATAAACGGCCGGTATTACCGCATGCTCAATACGCCGCTGTCCGTATCTTCCGCTTTGATTGACCGCGAGTTCGCGGACGTGGACAAATCCAGTGACGAGCCCTCGCTTCTGTCAAAGGTCGGCGTTGTTTCCAACATCGTCCCCATTGGCGCGAAGGTATACGCTATCCAGAACATTTCCACCAAGACGCTCTGCGCGGCGGAAGTTGAGGGGTCCATGCGCCTGTTCCAGCGGGTCAGTTACGCGTCTATGGGCGCGCTGGACAATGAATCCTTTGACGATACGCTGGATGTCAGCGGCCTTGTCGCGGCGCTGGAACTGTCCGGCGTTGGTGTCATCACCAACGATGTGGACGCCAATGATTTGATCTTCCTGCTAAGCGAGAACGCCATCTACACCGGCGGCGAGCTTTCCGAAAGCGATCAGGCGCTCACCATTTATCTGCAAAACGGCCTTTCCCTTCAGCTTCTCGTGCAGGAGGACGTGTTTGGCGGGTGCGGTACCTGGGTATGCCCGGAGTTCTTTACGGAGTTTGAGGCCGCGCTGGCCAGGGAGCAGGCGTAGTATACTTTTGTAAGCGAAGGGGCTGTCCCGTTGCTATTCGTTAGCGGGGCAGCCCCTTTGTTTATGAATTTGACAATCCCCTCCTCAATCGGTACAATATTACAAAAAACGGACGAGGAGGATGCCACAATGAAAGTGATCCTGCTTCAGGACGTAAAGGGAACCGGAAAAAAGGAACAAATCGTCGAGGTTTCTGACGGCTACGCGCGCAACTTTCTTATGCCGCGCAAGCTCGCCATGGAAGCGACCAGCACAGCCATGAACGCGGCCCTTCGCGCCAGGGCGGCAGAGAATCATCGCGAAAGCGTGCGGCGCCAGGAGGCGACGGACGTAGCCGGCCGCCTTCGGGGGCAAGTCATCCATCTGCGCGGCCGGGCGGGAGAAAAGGGCCGCCTGTACGGCTCCATCACCGGCCAGGAGGTTACGGACGCGCTGGAGGCTCAGTACGGCGTAAAGCTCGAAAAACGGCGCGTGGAGCTGTCCGAACCCATCCGCGCGGTGGGCGAGTATGAGGTGTCCGTTTGGCTATACGCGGGCGTGTCAGTGCTCATGCGCGTGCTGGTGGAGGCGGAACCGTAATGCAGCCCGCCGCCCTTCCCCCCAACAACCCGGACGCGGAGCGGAGCGTCCTGGGCGCCATGCTGCAGGACCCCGAGGCGGTTCTGCTGGCCTTGGAGCTGCTCGGCGACGCCGCGTTTTATCAGCCTGCTCACCGCGAGATTTTCAGCGCCATGGCGTCTCTGGCGCGCGTAGGCAGGCCTGTGGATCTGGTCACGGTAGATGAGGAATTGGGCAGGCGCGGCACGCTGGAGGGGATTGGCGGCACGCCCTATCTAATCCAGCTGACGCAATATGTGCCGACCACGGCGAACGTGCGCGCCTATATTGAAATCGTCGATGAAAAGTTCACGCTTCGGCAGTTGATCGACTGCGCCAACTATATTCTGCGTGAGAGCTATTCGCAAGAACTGCCGCTGCAATCATTGCTCGCCTCCGTGGAAAAACGCATCTTCGATATCTCCATGCGCAAGGGCGGGACGGATACGCTCGTGCATGTCCGCGAAGTGCTGACGGCCACATATGGCCAAATTGAGTATTTAGCCCAGCTCAAAGGCGCGATCGGCGGTGTGCCCACGGGCTTCGTTGATTTGGACAGGCTTCTCACCGGCCTGCACGGCGGCGAGTTCGTGCTCGTGGGCGCGCGCCCTTCCATGGGCAAGACGAGCTTCGCGATCAACGTGGCGCAGCATGCCGCGATGTACGCCGGCAAAACAGTCGCCGTTTTTTCCCTTGAGATGCCGCGCGAGCAGATCGCCATGCGCATGCTCTGCACCGCCGCCAAGGTAGACATGCAGGCCGTACGGCAGGGCGCCGTTGACGACAAGGCTTGGATGGACCTCACTACGGCGCTGGGTCCCCTGGCGGCATCCAACATGTATCTGGACGATACCGCGGGCCTCTCCCCCACGCTGCTTCGTTCCCGCTGCCGCCGCCTGATGGCCGAGCGCGGTCTGGATATGATTGTCGTTGATTACCTCCAGCTGATGACATCGGATTCACGCAGCGAAAACCGGCAAAACGAGGTCAGCGAGATTTCGCGCGCGCTCAAATCCATCGCGCTGGAACTGCATGTGCCGCTCATCGCCTGCGCCCAGCTCTCCCGCGCCAACGCCCAGCGCGCGGACAAGCGCCCCATTTTGAGCGATTTGCGCGATTCCGGGTCCATTGAGCAGGACGCGGATATCGTCCTTTTTCTGCACCGGGAGGAATACTATAACCCCGATACGCCTGATAAGAATATCGCGGAAGTTATCATCCAGAAACAACGCAACGGTCCGCTGGGCACCGTAAAGCTGGCATGGCTTGGCAAATATACGGAGTTTCGGAACCTTACCACGCGCCCTACGGCATAGTCCCACAAATTTCTATACGATTTGCCACTGGCTTTTGGCGAAAAAATCCTCTATACTATACGCATGTGCATGCAAAAAAGAACACTCCGGCGCTTCCTTGCCGTTGCGCTGCTGATCATGTATATATGCCCCCTGAAAACCCTCGCGGAAGCAGCGCCGCGATACCGCGCGCTGCTCATCGCCTGCGATACTTTTCCTTCCACCGGGAATATGGCGCCCATTGGGCAAAACAACCTCTCAATGATGGAAATCATTCTGGAAAAGGATACCCGCGGCTATGAAGTCACGGCCAAATATGAGAGCATCGTCAGCCTCGGGACGCTGGAGGCGGCGATCCAGGAGGTTTTCGGCGGCGCGACGGAAAATGATGTCTCCCTGCTTTATTTCTACACGCACGGGCTGTTTGACTCCACTTTCAACAACCCGGAGGGCCAGTTGCTCTTTTCCGACGGCGAAGTGGAGGAAGCGGTCTCGGCACAGCAGCTGGACGCCATCTTGGAACCCATCAGCGGCACAAAGGTGTTGCTCGTGGACGCCTGCAACTCCGGCGCGCTCATCGGCAAAGGCGTCTCCCCCAGCGTTGGGTCCGCGCGCGTGGCGCGCGCGTTTGAAACGGACGACTACAGGGTGCTCACCTCCTCCGGCGCCAGCGAGCCGTCCTGGTATTGGTTTGCCTCCATCGACACCGTGCCGCCGGGCAGCTCCTATTTCACCACGGCCCTGGCCATGGGCGCGGGCCTGTTGGGCATATACCCCGCTGATACAAACCACAACGGCGTGATCACCATGGCCGAGATGTACCTCTACCTGTGGAACAACCAGGCCAGCTCCGTGGCGCAGATGTTTCCGCAGGAAAATGATTTTCCCCTTTTTGTCTATGACAGGCCCTTGTCGGGCGACAATGAACTCGGCGCACTCACGTTATTTACGTTCCAGAACATCGTGCTGGACGCGGGGCATCCTGTGCTGACCATGGCCTATACCGTTACCCAGCCCACACATGTCTCCTACCGCGTTACCTGGCTGCGCGATGGAATCTGGGACTGGGCTTCAGCCGTTACCTTGCCGCATGAGACGTTATTCCCTCATGAGACCAATCAATACGGGGCCATCCAGCCGGGCCGAAAAACAGTTTCGCTGAACCTTGGCGACATCCTGCCGGAGGATTGGACCTACGCGATGATCCATATCATGACTGTCGCGGACGGCAGCACCAGCAGCGACCCGTTCATCTATGCCGCCCGCGTGCTGTCCGCACGCCAGACGGAGGGCGATCCCGCGCTTTCTCTTCGCATCCCTTCCACGTGGAACCGCTCGTTCAAGCGCGAGTTGGAGGTATTCATCGGGCACGCGCTGCCCGTTAGCCTGTCGGTCACCATTGAGAATGAAGTGGGCAAGGTCGTCAAGCGCCTTGCCGTCAGCCAGCGGACGCACCCTCAGGCGCTAAAGCCGGACGGCAGCCTTTTGTATTGGAACGGCCTTGATGAAAGCGGCCAGCCGGTGCCGCCGGGCAGGTATCTGGTAAAAGCTTCCGGCCGGCCGGGTGCGCGGATATATACCGCCGAGGCTATGCTTACAATTCAGTAACCGGCTCAGCCGCCGCCATTCGCGTCCGAGGGGGGTTGCTTGCCGCAAGCGAATACAAAGTATCCCGTTTCCCTTCTTTCACGCGCGCATCGCGCATACCCTTCATCGAGGAGGCGATGCGCATGTCCCAATCACGTACGAGGGTTCGATCGGTTTCTGTCCGCAATCGCGCGCCCCTGGCGCACGTTCAGGAAAGCCGCCGCCACGTGGACCCTTTGCCAAGCCAAACGCAACCACCGCAAGAGGACATCACCAAATCCCTTAGCTTTGGCGAGCGCATGCTGCGCAATACCGCCATATGTGTCGCGCTGCTGCTCACCGTGCTGGCGTTTCAAAGCGTACAGGCGCCCGGCGTCACGGGCGTTACCAACTTTCTGTCACAGGTCGTGTCCATGGACATGTCAGAGAGCCTGGGCAGTTTGAAGTTCGTCTCCAACCTCGTGCCTGAAAGCGTTCAGGTGCTCTGGAACCTGGGCGCTGAAAAGCACGCCGTGCCCTCGGCCGCACAGGTCGTTCATACCTTTAGCAGCCAGGAGCCATGGATTGGCTACGCTTCGGGCGAGGCGCGGGCCAGCGCGGCAGGCGAAGTGATGAGCCTGGCGGTTGACGCGGCCGGACGTTCTTCTGTGCGCATCCGCCATGCCAGCGGCATGGAGAGCCTCTACGGCAACCTGCTGCGGGTGTCCGTTCGGGAGGGTGATTGGGTGGAGGCGGGCGATGTGATCGGCGCGGCCAAGATCCTTACCTACGAGCTGCGCGGCGAAGGGCGTCCCATGGATCCCGCGCCCTACCTGCGATGATTCCACTGGGGGTATTGCTTGGCGTGCCCCTGCGCATGCATGTGGCCTTCCCGGTGATGATGGCCGCGCTCCTATGGCATGGGCAGGCCCGCGCTCTGCTTATGATGCTGGCGGCGCTGTCCTTGCACGAGGCGGGGCACGCGTTGGCGGCGCGCGCGGCCGGGCAGCGGTTTGAGTGCATTGAGCTGATGCCCTTTGGCGGTGTCGCGCGGATGGATACCACCCTTGCTCTGCGGCCCGCTGAGGAAATATGCATCGCTTTGGCGGGGCCGTTTGCCAGCCTGCTTTTCTGCCTCCTCACGGCGGCCGGCAAATGGACGGGCTACGCGGCGCAGGATTTTTTACGGTCCAACCTGTCTTTGGCGCTCATCAACCTCCTGCCCGCCTTGCCGCTGGACGGCGGCAGAGCGCTCCGCGCCGCGCTCACGGCGCGGCTGGGCCGCGCTCACGCCACAAAGCTGTTTGTGCGCGTGGGCGTCGCGCTGGGCGTACTGATATTGGCGCTGGGTGTTTGGGCTGCCGCGGCCGGCGTAGTCAATCCGCTGCTGTTTCTCATGGGCGCATACCTTGCCTATGCCGCGCTCAAAGAAAAAGAGACCCTTGCCGCCGCCTGCGTGGAGGCGCTGCACGGGCGCGCCGCGCGGCTCGCGCGGGAGGGCATGCTGCCCGTCCGCTGGCTGGCCGTGGAAAAGGACGCGCCGCCCGAAAGGCTTGCCGCGCGGCTCACCGCGGGCACGTATCACCTGTTTGTTTTGGTGGACGGCAGCCTGGGCCGCGTGGGAACGATGGATGAGGGCGAGGTGCTGCGGCAGGTGTTGACCAAACGGATTGGGCCGGGGATGTAGAAGCCGTCTGGGGGCGCTGCCCCTTGGATCCCTGCCGGGGGCTAGCCTCCCGGACTCCTTTCTTTGCCTCACGGCAAAGGAAGGGTGTATTGGGGTATAGAATCGTTCCCTTACAAATACCGCTTCGTCTCAGTCATCTCCGGCCAATACCGCTTGGGCATGTGGGTCATGCGGCACTTTGGGTTATAGCGCGCCTCAATCGCCACCGTTTCATAGAGCGCTTTCCATAGCGCCTGATAGCGCGTTTCCGTCTCCGAAACCTCCCCCGCCTCAAACGACGCCACCCGCACAATCTCCCCTCTGCCCCGCTGGTACAAAAGCGCCGCGCCGTGCGTTTTATCATAGATCATGAAATCCTCTCCGGGATACCGCTCCATAAAATGCTCCGCGAGAAATGGCAAAACAAAGTTCTTTGGCCGGATCGTGGCGGCCAGCTTGCCGTCTATATCGGCAAATCGGACAAAGCCCGTGAAGAGATGCGCCTCATTCAAAAGCTGCCGCTCCGCCTTGAGCAGCGGGGCAACCTCCGGGTGGTCCGGCCTGTCCAGCGTCCTCGGTCCCTCCTGAAACGAACGCAGCAAAAAGCGCAGGATCTTTATCTCTTTGTGTTCAAGGCAGCTAAGGAACACGGTTTCCACCAGTTCCCGGGTGCGGAGGGTCAGCTTCTTTTCCATCGCGCCGCGAACCTTGCGCGCCTTTTCCTGATCCGTCTGCACAGCGCGTTTGGCCAGCAGCGTGGGCTGCGCCTCCTCTTGCGGCCATATATCCAGTGGAAGCTGGCGCAGGTATACGCTCTCGTGCACGCAGGTATAGAGCCCCTCCAGCCCCCCGTCATAGAGGTATACGAGGTCGCACGGCTCCGCTAAAGGCTTGCCGCCAGGCATTTCACCGCCTCCTCTACCGCGTGAACGACATCCGGCGCGTCCCCCGCGGAGGGCAGCGCCAATTGATCCTCAGACGTTCCAAACAGCGATACCTGCTCGGCGCCAAAGGCAAAAACACCCGGATCGATCAGGCTGCGGATGGTCGTTTCCCGCCCCGTACGCAGGCCGGCCGGCAAATCCGCCGCGCAGATGAAATGCTGGGCGCGCTTGAGGACCACGCCGATTCGCTTGAGCCCATCCAGGGTAAGCCTGCCGTTTCGCCGCGCGACGACAATGCGCTCGGCGCTCTTGGGGCCAATGCCCGGCACCCTCAGCAGCATCTCCAGCGGCGCGGTATTAACATCCACGGGAAAGAGATGATAGTGATTCACCGCCCAGTTGCATTTGGGATCCATATATGGGTTGAGGGTAGGGTTCTGCTCGCTGAGGATCTCCTCCACGCCAAAGCGATACTGCCGGAGGAGAAAATCCGCCTGATACAGCCGATGCTCCCGGAGCAGCGGCGGCTTGGACGCGGCGGCGGGCAGCAGGCTATTCTCCGCCACCGGGATATACGCGGAATAGAACACGCGCTTGAGCTGGTACTTCTCATAGAGGCCGGATGCCAGCCGCATGATCTGATAATCGCTGTCCGGCGTGGCGCCGATGATCATCTGCGTGGCTTGGCCGGCGGGCGCAAAGCGCGGCGCGCCCCGGTAGAGTGCCAGCTCGTTTTTGCTTTGAAGGTGCCCCTCCCTGATCTGCCCCATGGGGTCAAGGATGCTCTTTCGCGTTTTATCGGGCGCCAGCCGCGTAAGGCTTTCTTCGCTGGGCAGCTCAATGTTCACGCTCAGCCTGTCCACAACCATTCCAAGCCTGCTGATGAGCGCCGCAGAGGCGCCGGGGATGGCTTTCGCGTGGATATAGCCCCAGAAATTATGCTCATACCGCAGCAGCTCAATGGCCTTGATCATCCTTTCCGTCGTATAATCCGGGCTGCGCAGCACCGCGCTGGAGAGGAACAGGCCTTCAATATAGTTGCGGCGGTAAAACTGGATCGTAAGCTCCGCCAATTCCGCTGGCGTAAAGGCGGTTCTTTGAATATCGTTGCTGACACGGCTGACGCAGTACTTGCAATCATACACGCACGCGTTGCTCATCAGCACCTTAAGCAGCGACAGGCACCGGCCGTCCGCGGTGAAGGTGTGGCATATGCCCGCGGGCGCGGTGCTTCCAAGCCCCTTGCCGCCCCGTTTGGGCGCGCCGGAGGACGTGCACGCCACATCGTATTTGGCGCTGTCCGCCAAAATTGTCAGCTTCTCCGCCAGATCCATTACAACACCCGCTTTCACAAGCAGCAAACATTTGTTCTTATTATATGCGATAAACAGGGGTTTGTAAAGCACTATTTTTTCACTTGATCAGGGTGGGCACGAGAATGGTTACAGGCGCTAAGGAAGTATCCTTACACCGAGGCGGCATGGCGGATTGCTATACCGCTTTAGTGTTTCTTGCGATCAGGTTCTTTCGAATCCTTTGGAATCTCTTTTATCGCATCGAAAAATACTATTTGGGAAATCTTCCAAATCATAAATCTGCTCAATAGGATTCATTTCCGGGGTGGCAGGCGGAAGGAAGATCAAATGAATGTTCTCAGGAACCACAAGCACTCTGGCTTTG
>JGI20171J29575_12611908_pt1 | contig 10361 bp, 6 predicted proteins | sample TergutNc150P4_FD_29575 | JGI IMG/M metagenome (IMG submission 29575)
TTTCATTCAATCACACTACCAACACGGACAACTTATTACAGATCAAAACCCAGGTGAACAAAATCCTCTCATTCAGCTCGGCATTGATGCCACACACACATATCACTTCTCGATCAATACATCCCACTAAATACATGAGCCAGTTCCCACTCAGCCATGAGAGCAGCCGGCAACGACAAACGGTATGTACACATATAGCACTTTTCATACACGTCAACTTAGGACATCTTATGACATCACTCAAAACATGTTGAGCAGTCAAGGAACAATGGAATAATAAATTGTCCTACACACTTCCATCTTGTTGGTCATTTCTATAAGAAGCATATGTGACCTTACAAAGCCATCCTAATTAGAGGCAGCCATAATGGCTCTTTTATTAGGGACATGGCTGCACATAATGCATTTAGTGGTTAGATGACTCAGCATCTGACTACATCTTACTATACACTAACTTATTTAACATCATAATCTCAATAATAGTTAATGGATATTTAACTTATGTACTCATATTTACTCATACTCGTATGTGACTGACCCTTATGAAGAACCTGGGGTATATTATTTCCATGCAGCGAAATCAGTTCTGCATTTTATATTTTATATGAAACTGTGAAAAATGATTCAATAGGATCATAACATGCTGCACCAGTGCTTTCAATAGAAACCACACATACTGGTCTGCATCAATGAATGGTTGAATCTAATTTATAACCAAGACCACATCACACAACAGCAAAAAACATGTGTCACGAGTTGAATAATGCGCACTAGGACCCAAGGAAATGGAGCATAAGATGCTAAAGAATTCAGTGGTCAGGGAAGCAACATTGAAGGAAGAGCCACTGGAGAAATTCAACTGCACCAAGAGTACAAAGTAGTGCTTAAACAAGCCAAAACAATGATGAGGCACAGATCAAGAGAACATTCAAGGTAAAGTTTATGCTAGGCATGGGAGAAAAACACTTAATACTGCCACTTTTTGAGGCCTACGTACACTGGTATGCTCAATAGCCCAACAAGACAATTAACACGAACTAATGAGTACCACTACACCATACTCTTATAAGGTGCCATAAGCAGATCTTTGGTTAAGACAGCAAATACACAGTCCATGTACTTTGCACCAATGATACTCATTCAGAAGACAATGATCTAGAGCTGTTTCTCTACTGATATTAGGACTCTGAAATCCACAACACAGATGCCTGTTCCAGACATAACAATTTGTCTCTGATGGGTGGCAGGTAACAGAATGAAAAAAGGGCTTAATTTACATTACTAAAAAGCTACCACTACAAATGACAGCATTCAGCTTGCAGGGGTGCCAAGCAACTCTCACAAGCTAATGGACATGATTCTGATGCTCTGCAGTCAGTACATGGAAGGAAGAGAGATGCCAAGTTCAAATGAAGTGCTGTGGGATGAAAGTCTGCAGTACAAAAATCTTGTACCTGAGACATGTGGTCAATGGGGTGGACTTGGTGTAAAAGGTTGCTGCAATTCGTAACTTCCCTAGACCAAGAACTGTGCTTCCTGAAAACATGAATGACAACCTTTGGCCCAGATGTCTGTGTGAATTTGAGTATATAAAGTATCATGATACTTATGAACACATGTAAATTACTTCCAAGTTTTACACATTTTAATATGTATTTCAGCATTATATCTGTGCATCTCTAACATAATTAGCCACTACTCTTTCCTTTGTTAACCACCTCCCTGAAGATAGTAAACAAATGCCAGAACATGTAGTAGTAGTTCATATATTTATAAAACAATTGTCCATTTATTGTTCTGCGTTTGTTGGAATAAATATTTTTAACAAATTCACTGCACAGAACATGGACATTTTTAAACATACATCGTCACTGGTGATAGTAAACAGTACTACACATTAATGACAAACAGCTGAACCAGTGCAACATGGGAAAAATTATATTTCAAGACCACTCCAAATGTTATGGCTACTCCATTCCCCACAGGTTACATACAGCAACATCTGGGATTTGATAATATAATGTTCAGCAGTACACAAGTTTAAGGTGTATGGTCTGGCATTTAAGATGCATTACTTACATTACTTACAGCCAACATCCACAAGTAGCAGCCATATGGCTGCTTCTAATTATGAAAGGTTTGGAACACTGAAGATGTTTACTTTCTTGTACACTTGGATCCACTAAGGATAATCACTGGGCAGGGGGAAGAGCAGACCTGGGATATCAATGCATAATAAGATGATGCAGGGCAACCAACAGTTCAGCAAAATGTAGGTCAAGTAGCTCCTTGTATACTAAATGATGTAAATGTCAACAACCTTAACATCATTCACCCTTTGCTGGTGTAAGGTGGACTCCACTGGTCCATAAACAACACCATGAGTGTGTGTGGGCCTGATTCAAGCCTGCAAATACAAGAGAGTCGGTGAAAAATTCTTGAAAATTTTTATCCCAGCAACCATGGAACTTCTTCCTGTGGCCTCCACATTGCTACTTAAATCCACCAACAACCTACTTCAGTAAAGTTAAATTATACATGACAGTTTAGACGCTGGTAGTGTCTGGAACATTGTTCATATAAACAGGTCAGAACATTATTAAGCAACTATTTTGTACATACTACTGACAAAACTTGTCATATCACTCAAGAGATTGTACATTATGCTGTAAGCTATATGAACAGTATTATTACAGTTAAAGTAACTACAGTTTGAATGTCTGGGGTCAATAACATTACAACAAATTAACATTAATACCAGCAAAGGCTTGTACAGAGCTGCAGTGGTAAATCTACTTACTGGGATGCTCTTCTTTAAAAATTCTTAAGTCTGGAGTTTTATCAATTCAACACCCCTTACACTCCTCATATTCTTCCATGTAAGTCTGGGTTAAGCTGAGATACAAATTATATACATAACAGTATAATGCCAGGTACCCAAGTAGATTATTTGAAACTGAGTTCTTTACTTCTTTCATTTCACACCACATTTTTCTCTTTTTACAAGGTGAGATCTAATAAAATATGTTTAAAATACACATCTTATTTGTGATAAATTTATAAAACAGTGAGCAGAGCTTCATTCAGAAGGGTGTTCAGAGGGTGAAAACCCTGCCCAAACTGTCCATGATGGTCCAGAAAGTGTAGGTGCATGAGATAAATCTTGTCAGAAGAATGATTACTGTAAGAATCTGTAATTTTCACATGACACATTTCAGAAATCTTACAACACACAGTTTATGATCAATAATGTTCTGGAGGAACCCGCCCCCTCCAAATTAAACCACATGGTATCACACCCCAGAAAATCATAAACTTAAAATTCCTTCTTATTGATACCTATAACAGCAAGTGATGTTTGCACATGTATGTAAATAAAAATTAGAGGGACATGAAATCCTAAAATATAAAAAGGAGTGTTATATATTGCACTTTTTCAGTGCACTAATACATCTATTTTAGTATTTCACTAATAAAATTTGCAATGTTGTTAGCCTTATGTCAGCAATATGTTCATCATGAACATTCAGCTCTTTTCATAAGGCATGTTCATATGATGGTCTTCCAAGACATGATGTCATTTAGTTTGGCAGATAAGTCCCAATATTTTGAAGGAAACTACTCCCTCCATTATCTATCCTGAAGATGGAGGAAACAAGTTCCTCCAAAAAGTTGTTACTCATCAACCAGCATACACAGTGCAACATTCCAGAAGTCTGCTATCTTGATATTCACTACTGTGTGAACCTCACATCTCAAAGGGTATGTGCTGTGTAATGGACAGAATCACGTATATAAGAACTGAATAACAAGTGAAAGATCCAAACATCCTACAGATCTGAGCCATTGGTCGCTTTTGTTTGTTTGTTGGGTTACTGCTTACAGAAGAAACTTGGATTGTTTCATTTGAGCAAGTTTTTTACAGATTTCAGGGTCATATTCAGCAGGTTTAGAGCATGAAACGTCACCTAACATATCCGAACTACATGAACTTTTTTAATTCTCATAAAACTTATGATAGAAAAACTTTGTTAACAATCACAATCATTCTATATAAACAGCATAGTTAATTTGAAAGCCTGGGAATAAAATTTAGTTCTTGTTAACCGAGTTCTCAGAGAACTCACAAAATAAAATTCTATGTAAAGACTGTGAATTCCAATACAAACAAAACATATATGCAGCAACACTGCAATTGCAGCAGTTCAAATACAGTAATTTGATGTAATTAAATCCACCATGTTATACACTACTGCATTAACATCAGCATATTTCAGCAAAATATGCCAATGTTAGTGCTTCTGCACAGTTTGTGCACAAAATGCCAAAAGAGTTAACACCTTTTAACAAAATCACCATTACGGATCACTTAACATTTTGAAGTAACTGTATAACAGTCTCTTGAAGTCTCTTAAAGTGTGTGCACACACGCACCTGTGGGACGGGGGGGTATTTCAATTCTCATCATAGTAATACCATATCCTGTAAAGATTATGCCACTGCTTCCATCATTTTCCTCTTCCCATAATTTTGCAGGACTTCAAAGTTTGACCTTCCATAATATGCCACCTACTATCAACATTCATAGCATTAGTCACATCCATTTTCTGGCTTTCTCATCACATACTGATTAACAGTTTATCATTTATTAACTCTTGTCAAGTGAGAAGGATATGGAAGAAAATGGTTATGACCAATTTGTATGATGTGGAAGAAAGGACACCCCAAATCTCACACAGGATAACCAGATCTTTGGACATGGCCAGAATCACGAATATACAACAGAATATAGACATGCTGCCAGATGGGCCAATGATGACCTGGGCAAACCCTGAATGATAAGCAGAAACCATCCTTACATTTCATTTTAACCTGTCATCCACTTTACTAATGAAATTTTATACAATAAAATGGACATTCCACTTAAAGGTCTGATTCATGGACAAGAATTTAAATTTCAAGCCACAAGAAACAAATTCTTCTTCTTCAATCGGCGCTACAACCCTTGGTGGGTTTTGGCCTGCTACAAGAAACAAATTAGATAGACTTTATTCACTTCTTTTGGCAAAAATTCCAAAACATAAGACTTTTATATTGTATACTGAGCAACATGTAAGGCATGTTGCCACAAGTACAAAGACATCAACACCCTAAAATGTAGGAGATGCCCGATATCTACTGACAGATACTGAAACTGAAGGACGTTGCTAAATAACCAAGCCACTGTAGATACAGGTCACATAGCAGTGTTGATGAACATTCAAGGCTTCTGGGATGACATGTGTCAAATCATAAAGAAATGTTTCACAGAAGCTTTCTGCCCCCACCTTCAGGGTAGTTCTTGTTAGACTCCCCTAAATATGGAGGCACCAAGCTGCTCCAAAACATGTGACTAACCGTCAATCGACACAGTCATTCCTAGAAGAATTTTATCTTCTGACAAAAGGTGTTTTGAAGAGTGTTAACAATTCGAGACAACTAAGCAAAAAAGAGATTTGTTCTGTATCATGAAAGAAATTCATGAACTATCTTAAGGACTGACTTTGACAAATTTTATATGAGAAGGAATACAAAATGTATACCCAAGAATTAATCTTTGCATACATTTCCTATTTTGTTTTATATTCTTTCAGGTAGTTATGTTAATGCTGTTTCAGTAGATGAGGTTATTATGGTAGGATGACTACCGAATAAACTGCAAAGGCAATAGATGTAAGAAGCCTAGTTTCAAGTACTGACACACAATGTGGGTGCATGGAGGGGTAATGAAAACAACAGAAGACCTATAAAGATAGCTGACATCCTTGCTCTGACTTGAACACAAGATCCCCAGACATAAAGTACAAATGCTACACATGTGGCCATTATGTCTGGTTACTCACTGTATGCCAAAAGGTTAGTATTAGGGTTGAGTGCAAGCATGCAGCAAGGTATCTCACTTAAATTTAGGTATGAACTAAACAATTTACTTTACAAAGCACCTTTTTGTTTTTGTTTTCTTTTTAAAGGGTCCCTTGGTATTGTTGCCCATTGTATCTGCCCTAAGTGAAAATTTAGCATTGGTGGAATAACTGACAACTGATGAAGAACTTGTTCCACTGCAATGTCTACCATAAATGTCACTGGCCTGCCCCCAGAACTGAACCTGGACATCCACAGATATCATACTTTGTCAGCATGTTACAACCATAACCATGTCTCAAACTATGCAATAAATATTAGTGTTGCCATACATTTATAATTTCTAAATTAATTTCAATGAAGCCACGGCTCTGAAACAGATGGTTCAATACTTCATATCAACTAAAAGTGAGGCCCAATCAACTTGTCTGAAACTCTACATATGGAGTATGCTGGTTCTACTTATGTAGAGGAGAAAGGTGACCATGTGTACTTGATTTCTCATGGTATATGCAGTTTATAATTAGTGCATTTACTTACCTGTCATACAGATCCTGAGTACTTTGCTAAACATTTCCTTTTTATCTAGTGACAGACAATTCCAAAAATTGGATGCAGTACTAATAAATACCATAACATGTAAATGTGACCATTTCTTTCGGTTATTGTTTTTTTACGCTTTCTGAACTGTGCTGAACATGATCATAAAATTAAGGGAAACAAACCGCAACTTGTATGGTATATTCCAGTCCCTTCTCTGCCAATATTGTGTCTAAATGTTGCATATGGAATGTCAGTATCTAATATCACTTAACCATTGGGCTTCACTTCTGTCATTCTGCTTATATTTAACCTGTTAACAGCTGTGTGTTGCAATGGTGGAAGATGTGCATAGTCAGGGTTTCAGAGTAAGGAATTTGTATTCCTAATAATACCACTGCCTTAGAATTAAAATATGACTGCCAACCTCCCCCCACCCTCCACCAGAACCAGGGAGTTAAACATTCTCTTATCCATGGATAATAAAAAGTTGACCGTCTATTACATGGCCATGAAACCCAACGTACCGGCATATGTAACATCTCTGACCCTGCATGATAATGTTCCTACTGACATTACTGCAAGTACACATTTTTATGCATCCTGTCATTCCAATCGGCTACGTCTGACAGCAAAATGTAAGTTTCTTTTAGTATAATTCTGGAAGAGATACAGACCAACACAGCTGGCTGTCCCCTATGGATTGTATGAATGTAAACAGAGTCCCCCACTTTTATATATATAGGTCAGAGAGTGATGTGAAATAAATAAAATGAAGTCCACAGTTTCAAACAGCAGTCACATATCCCTATTTCTAGGTACAGTCAACTCAACAATTCAGCAGCAATAATTATCACATTATCATCTACATTCAATAATTCTCAGACTTCGTCACTCATGTTTAGTGCAGGAAATACACATACTGATCCAGCACTTCTTGGCAGAAAACAGAATAGATTAAACAAAATCAAAGTTACATTAGTCACTGCAGCACCAAATGGTTTTGTTTCCCAATTATCATTAAAATAATCCCAGTGTCACACTTTGAACACTAATTATCTGAGTTACATAAAGAAATCAAAGATATCAAGTGCACAACACTGACATTGATTCTCTTGTTTAATTACATTTAGATTGTTATGAATTTTGTGACAACTAAGCCACGCAATATTCTAACCCTGTTCCGTTAAATTTCTTGACTCCATCTGATTATTGTATGTCAACTATCACAACACAAGAAGGTTGATACAATTTCCAGTATAAGATGATGACATATGTGGCAGTGTCTTTCAGGCACACAATCCATACAATTTGAGCAGCAAAAGCAAATTTTCATGAATGCCAAAAAATCTCAGACCATAACAATCAAAAGATTGCATTTGCTGCACTCAGTTCACTCTGTACATGCGGCCTTCAATTTGTTTCAGATTTCCAGATTCGGTGATTACAACACTAAACAAATTATGAATTTTGTTGGGTATGTTCTCTTTACTGACTTAGTTGCCACAAAAAATTATACCTAAATGTACTATTAACCCCTTCTCTGTCTGGTACAGTGTACATTATCATCATTACTCTGCAAAGTCATACTGCAATTAATCACCATGTTACAATATAACTGGAATTTGATGATGGTGCAATAAATTCAGTATGGAACAATGATGTTCATACACAAGATTAAGATCAAATTTAATGCCAAATAATACTGGAAATCCATAAATGATCTTTATGATTCTAATCATGCATGACTCACAGCACATTTAAGGTACAGTTCATTATCAACTGAAAGTACAGACTTTAAAAGCTTCACCTTAGCACCTTGATTGCAGAATAGTGCACACTGTGGTCACTAGTTACAGCTACATTCATCTGTAACACAAAACTGTATCAGGGCCAGAAAAGAAATAAAAAGAAATAAAGTCTGTTGTGATGACAGTACAACAAGTTTCAGCTTATGTGCAAGAGAGCCACCCAGTACAGCACTGTTTCTCAGAACAAGCATTTTTTTAACAATAGTTGTGTCTACAGGCCCCCCGCCCTCACACTCACGAATTTTTCTTCTGGAGATTTGCTGGTGGCACTAGAAAAACTAAAGACAATGTATCATACGAGGCCTAACCAAGAACTGACCACGGTCCTGCCAAAGTGTGGCAGGAGGTTGAATGTCTGACATTCCTCGAGCCAACTGTGGTACTCACATTAAAATTTGATAATTTATTGTAACAGGTTTCAAGCTGATCTGTCAGAAGTTCTTATTTTTTCAATGATAAGTGTGCTGTAAAACAAGAGTACAATTGTAAAGCTCATAAATGGACATCCTGTACTGAAGATATGCATCCATGAACAGCATTTATTTATAAACTTTTATGTTCTTTAAGTTTAATGTGAAGAACATACAAAAGGAAGATAATGGCTGTAGATCAGGGCTACTCACAGAAGGGGTTAAGAAGACCAACAAGAAACAGCTAAGATAGATACAGTAGGACCACATATGCTGTTCTCATAAATACATGTTGAATGCTATTTTTCCTATAAGAAACAAAGAAAAAAAACTTCATGCATACATAAATCATTTAGTACTTTTGTTGGGACTTTTCAATCGTTTTCTAAAGTGTATGGGCAGCACATTTTCATATGGTAGTTAGTATTGGCAGTGTGGAATCATGTCTGCAGTTCTCAGCATGACATTCATAGCTGGTGAATGCCAGTGCCTTCATACATTGAGTTATAAATGCGATCCCGTCTGCGTGTCTGTCTAGGCAGTGCTGTTAAATGTTGAGCCCCAGGGAAAAATCTTAAAACATCATGAGTCTCAAAGAATTCAATGGTAAATTGTTGATAAAAAAGAACAAAAGTTATTTCATTTAAAAAAGCTGCAGTGAATACATCTTAGTTTTCGTTATGCAAACATGTTTAATTTTCCACTTTAAATATGAGGGATACAGATTTTTTATCGCTCTTTTCCCTTTTAAGATAAGGCAATATCTGGCAAAAAAGATTGCAGTAACAAAATGCTACCTACATACAGTACTTAAATGTCTCTAAATTGGAACGAAACTGTAGCAGCATATGACACTACACTTCCATTTGTCTATTTCCTTATTTAAAAAAATTATGAAATTACTTACATGTGACATAGTGGGGGAAGGGAAAGGGGAATTAAAAAAAAATTATACTGACTTAATAATAAGTGTTACCACAATTTACCTGTTAAAATTCAAGAACACCTATATTTTAGGAATCTCTGTTACTATGCAACATTACAGAAATGATGACACCTTTCATGGCTGTCATTAGTGGATCATTCAGAACACTGTAGTAAACATTCAAAGAAATGGAATTTATTTCTCTGCTTCAATCAGGCAGGACAGTAGTATTATGGAGTAGTGTGTAAAAATCTGTAGTAATATGTATGTACCTCTAAAAACATCATCACTCTTACATTGGTCACTTCCAAAGTGGGAAGGACATGAGGGATAATCATTCTAAACTGTAAATCTTATTATGCAGAAATCTTGGTTCATCATCCTTACCATGTAACATATCCAGCACAATGTTCCTTCAAGTTTCCAGGCATTTTGATTAGTTTCCACTTCTCTTTTGGAATTTTAAGTTATATCCTGGGTGCTTACATTCAAGGGAATTATGGGCCTTAGAATGTCCAATTCAGTTCAAATGTAAACCCTGTTTCCACAGATTACACGCTACTTGCATGGCATACTGCCTGAATATTAGTATCCAATAATTGATGTCCCTGTTAGGCAGTTTGTATGTTGCAACACAGGCTGCAGCCCAGGACAGAAAGAGAGAAATTCTGTGGAAACATAATTGACAAATCTTGTGATTTATATTGAATATAAACCATAGCACTTATCACTTAATATTTTAAGCCTTTTATTTCTACTCATAGTATTATATAT
>JGI20171J29575_12611906_pt1 | contig 10344 bp, 9 predicted proteins | sample TergutNc150P4_FD_29575 | JGI IMG/M metagenome (IMG submission 29575)
TAAGGCAACAGTAAAAGGATTAGATCCTGTTTGCTCAAGCGTTTCATATACTGTAGCTGAAAAAACAACTATTTATTTACCATCAACTGGGGAAAAACTTTTTTTATTTGACATAATCAAATAGATCAATCAATACAAGTATATATTATTTGACAATAATTAGTTATATTATGATTTTTATATTAATTATCAATTTCAAGTTATTTATAATAACATATATTAATCATTTTGTTTTTGGAGGTAACATTATTGAAATATAAAATAATTACAGCAGTTTATTTAATATTTGTTATTATAATGTCATTTGCCTTTCATAATGATAAATACGTCAGGGATGTTTTTGCGCAAGATTTATCTGATATTACCAATATTAATGTAAAACGAGATGAAACCCGTATCATCAATGAGACCAATGAAGTTGATGATTTTGTAAATGAAATTGTAGCTAATGATAAAGAAGCAAATTTAACTGTTAATAAATCTGTAAATAGAGCAAAGGCAATAATTGGAGATGTATTAGAGTATACGATTATTGTTGTTAATACAGGTGAGGCAATTTTAAATGAAATCAAGATTATTGATAAACTAAAAAGTGGACCTATTACTTTAATAAGCAATGGACCCCTCAATAACCTTAAACCACAAGAATCTGTTATATTTTTAGGAAGTTATGTTGTCAAACAAATTGATGTTCTGGATAATAAAATTGCCAATATTGCAGAAGTATCTGCTGTTTCAGACACTGGAGAAAAAATCACAGTATTAAGCAATGAAACTGTAACAAGCATTATTAATTCGAGTTTAAATCTTAAGACAATAGTCGATAATGAAACTCCACTACCTGGAGAAATAGCAATATTTAAGTATGTTGTAACGAATATTGGTATTAACCCTATAAAAAATATAAAAATAAAAGATGAAAATTTTCCTAAAAATGCATTTAATCCTAAATCCATAGATGTTCTAGCGCCAGGTGAAACAGCGATATTTACATTAAATCATATGATTCCACTGAATTTAGCTCCTGGTTCTATCGTTCAAAGCAATGCTACTTGTATTGGAAAAGATATTAATAATTATATAGTTGAAAGTGATTTAAGCAGTGCAGTCTGTATTGTTGCTGAAATTAAAGATGATGATACCCTAGTTAGTATTTCAAAAAATCCTGATGATGAACCCAATAACGCATATGAATTCGAAAATACGACAAATGATGTTCCAACTAACCCTATAGAAATACTCCCTAGTACAGGAGAAAAAATAGTTTCGTTTGTTATGAGTTTGTTTGATAAATTGATTAATTTATTTAAATAAAAAAGCTGCCTAAGAATTATCTTAGGGCAGCTTTTTTTACTATAGCAAAAGTATTTTTTCATCATCAGTAAGTCCACTAAATGAAATTAACCTTTGATGATCAAAACTACAGCATATGGTTACAGAAAACTTAAAATAAAATAGAAAGTGAGATAAACTGACCTAAAAAGGGGAGGTTAGTTTAATATGATAGAACGAAAAAATTACGTTGATAATCTAAGGACGCTTTGTATTTTATTGTTATTTCCTTATCATACTGGCATGATCTATAACGGTTTTTTCAATACCTATTACGTTTACTATGGCTATATGAAACCTATGGATGATTTTTTAATGATAGTAAACTGGTGGTACATGCCCATGATGTTTGTATTAGCTGGTATAAGTTCATATTTAGCATTGAAGAAGCGCTCTTCATTAGAATTTTTAAAAGAAAGATTTATCAAGCTAGTCATACCATGTTTATTTACTATACTATTAGTGATTCCATCAATAAGTTATGTAGCCGAAATATTTCACAATGGGTTTAGTGGGAATTTTCTAAGTCAATATTTAAAATATTTTACAAATTATAAAGATATATTTGGATACACTGGTGGCTTTACACCTTCCCACATATGGTTTGTAGCAGATCTCTGGTGGATAATCTTTAGTTCGTTTTTACTCATGCTTTATTTTGTTAGGCATAAAGAAAAGATAAGGATTTATAAGATGTCTCTTTTTATGATTTACTTGCTTTTTTTATTTCCACTTGCTCTGACCCCAATATTCATCATAGGTATCTATAGTTTAGGGCAGAATTTTGCAATTTTCATGTTAGGATTTATGATATTGAGCGATGAAAATATATTGGAAAAACTCAAGAAAAATATGTGGTTATGCATGATAATAGCTATCTTAAGTTTAATCACGACTCTGTACATATACAATAAAATTGGGCATCAAAATTATTTAAAGAACAAAACCATTATGGTCTATGTTCTAGAAAATTTTACTATGTGGAGCTGTATTTTAGCATTAATTGGACTGTCACAAAATCTTCTTAATATGAGGAATAAAATAACCAAATATTTCTCAGATATTTCTTTTCAAATATATTTATTTCACCATTCTTTTATCATCATTTTTGCGTTTTTTGTGATTAGATCTATTTCTAGTATACCTCTTCAATTTATAATAATAATGTTTATTAGCTTCATTTTAACATTAATACTTTGTGAAATAGTGAGGAGAAATTCTATATTGAGTTTTATGTTTGGAGCAAAATATCAAAAATAAAACCAAACAAAAAGAGCCACCTGAAAGTGTCGATTTTATGTCATTCTCAAGTGGCATTTTTTACTTAAATCTCTTATAGACAATCCTACCATCAACAATAGTCAAATCTACAATAACATCTTTAATCCTATCTTCATGGATTTTAAAGATATCCTCATTTAAAACTACCAGATCAGCGAGCATTCCTTTTGAAATCTTACCTTTGATCTTCTCTTCAAAGCTTGCATACGCACTTGCCACCGTATAATCATATACAGCTTCGTAGACAGAAACTCTCTCTTCAGGATTGAAGCCGCTTTCGGGATAACCATTTAAATCCTTGCGCGTAACTGCACAATATATACATGCTAATGGGTTTAAATCCTCCACAGGACAATCAGTGCCAAAGGAAACATGAATCCCTAAATCCACCATAGTCTTATAATTATAAGTAAACTTAGCTTTTTCAGTGCCAATTCTAGATTCGACAATATGCAGATCATAATGCAAGAAGATAGGCTGCACTATTGCTAAAACATCCATCTCTTTAAAGAGATTTGTGAGCTTTTCATCAGTAATCTGGCTATGTACGATTCCATGCCTAGCATCATCTCTATGAAATTCATCTTGTGCTTTTTTAATGCTATTAAATATAGTATACATAGCATTATCACCAATACCGTGAATTGCAACACTTATATTGTTCTTGTGAGCTAAAGATACCATTTCATCAAGTTCTTCTTGAGTATAACACAGAATTCCTCTATTGCCTGGATCATCGGCGTAATCATAAGTCAAACTAGCGGTTTTAGCTCCTAAAGATCCATCAAGTAAAATCTTTAATGGACCTACTTTAAAGAATTCAGTACCTTTTCCAGTATAATAACCTCTCCTTATAAATTCTTCTAAATTCTCTTTATTTAAAAGAAGACATTGCTCATAAACCCTTATAGTTAGCTGATTTTCCTCCTCAAGCTCCTTATAAGCATTAAATAAATCTTCAAAATCACCACTTTGAAAAGAGATATCATCAGATTGTATGGATGTTAAACCCTTGCTATTTGCATAAGCAATGCCTTGTTTTAAGAAGTCCTTAATCTGACCTTTAGCATTTGCTTTTCCTAAATCTCCCAATATATAAAGAGCATTTTCACGAATAACACCAATAATATCCCCATTTTCATCTAAATCAATCTTTCCGCCATTGATGACCATATCAGGTTTAACATCGAGTTTCTGGATAGCAAATGAATTTAAAGAAGCAATATGTCCGCAAACTCTAGCTAAAACAATGGGATGTTCGATTGAAATCTCATCTAAGTCATGCTTATTTAAAATCCTCTGCTCATCTTGAAAATATTCATCATTCCACCCTCGTCCAATGACCCATTCTGAAGGTTTTATATCATGAGATTTGATAAACTCCTTAGATATATTGACGATATCATCTATGCTCTTAGCTTGGCTCAAATCTATTAAATTCAGAAAACATGAGAAGTTTAAAATATGCAGGTGAGAATCGTTAAATCCAGGAACCACACATCTGCCATTTAAATCGATAACTTCAGCATCCTTAGACCTAAATTTTAAGATATCATAATCTGTTCCAGTTTCAAATATCTTATTATCTTTTATGTAAACAGCTTCTACCACATCTCCCTCACCACACATGGTATGAATCGATCCATTATATAAAATCATTTCCATTAATTTTTCTCCTTATTTGTAAATTTAAATAAATAATAAGCAGGTATACCAACTCCAAGAGTAAGACCAACACCAAGCAAAGAAAACGTTAATTCTTCAGTTAAAGTACTAAATAAAATCATACCTATTGAAAAGAGTGCAAGGATCGGTATAATTGGATAACCGACAACTTTATAAGGTCTTTCTAAATTTGGATACTTACGTCTAAAAATGAAAATAGAGATAATCGTAAGAGCATTAAAAGTCCATGAAGAGAATACAACCATAGTAGTCAATTGACCAAAATCTCCTATTAAAATCAGACCTATAGAAACAATTGCTGAGGCAATAAGTGCATTTACAGGAGTCTTATATTTTGGGTGTAGTTTCCCAAATGGCTTAAAAAACACTTTATCTTCAGCCATAGCATAATAACTTCTTGGAAAAACTAAAATACAACCATTGAGTGCACCTAAAATAGATATTAAAATTCCAACAGCAACTATGCCTCCACCAACATTACCAATCAGAACTTGAGCAGCTTCACCAGCAGGATTTTGACTTGCAGTTATCACGTCAATCGGTAAAATCTTTAACAGTGCTATATTAAATATACAATAAATCAAAGTGACACCAACTATAGCTATCGTTATGGAAAGAGGTATGTTTCTTCTTGGATTCTTGATTTCCTCAGCAACTGTATTCAAATTTGTCCATCCTTCATATCCCCACAGAGCCATAATCAGAGCTACAGATATTCCTCCAATAGGATTTTGTGGAATATCTGTAAATGAAAAAACATTTCCAGACCTACTCATCCAAATTCCTACCAGTATTATCAAAATTAAAGGAACCAATTTACCAACCATGGTTATATTTTGAAAGATACTACCGAGTTTTACTCCTAAGCAGTTGATTATAGTGAGAATTAAAACAAGCACAATAGCAAGCGTTTTTTCTTGAAAATTAGTCAATGGTTGAAAGAATTTCAAGAACCAAGCAAATCCAACTGCTAATGCAGCAATGGACCCTGAATTACCAACTATAAAGCTCGAAAATCCAGATAAAAATCCAACAATATTACCATAAGCTTTTGAAAGATAAACATAGCTTCCTCCTGCTTTTGGCATACTAGCTCCTAGCTCTCCATAACATAATCCAGCGAGTAAAGTTACAATACCCGCAAAAAACCAAACTAAAACAGTAAGCAGTGGATTTGAATAAGCAGCTTTTAATGCATTAGCAGAAGATAAGAATATGCCAGTCCCAATCATGATACCAGCTAAGATTGAAACACCGCTAAACAGTCCAATTTCTTTTTTAAATTCAATTTTTTCAGCTTTAGGTTTAATTCTTACATTTTTTCCATCCATTATGAATCCCTCTTAAAAAATATAAATAATAATTATATATTAGATTTTTTATCAATTTCATCCCAAAAATCTATCATTGTTCTAGCAAAAGACAACTCTTTTCCAGTCCATCCATAGAGTATATTTGTCCTATAACCATACTCAGGAATACAAGCATTTGCATATCCTGCTGTCTGTACACTAAACACATTCACCTTTGGATTGACATTTTAATTTATCTCCAAACTTTCCAACATAACCTTCATCAGAGTTTATTGCACATATTACACTGCTCAAATTATCAATCTCAGCGATAGTGACGCTGCCATATTCGCTATTGAAACATCCCCAAGCTGAACCTGAATTATCTGAATTATATAAATATAATACTACATTTTCCTGATAAAATCATATAAAGAATAAGAATATTTATTTATTTCAATAAATATATTTACAACATAAATAAAAAGGGGGCAACTTATGACTAGTGAAGAGTTAGCATGGAAAATAAGAAGACAAGCAATAGAAATGACTCATATATCAAAAGCTTCTCACATAGCTTCTATATTATCTATAGCTGATATCACTGCTGTGCTTTATAATGATGTAATATCTATTTATCCAAAAGATCCTTTAAATGAAAAGCGTGACAGATTTATACTCAGCAAAGGTCATGCTGGTGTTGCAATATATATAGCACTTGCCGAAAAGGGATTTTTTAATAAAGATGAATTAACTACTTACTATTCAAATGGAAGCAAGCTTTCGGGACATGTTTCTCATAAAGATATACCAGGAGTTGAAATTTCAACAGGATCTTTAGGTCATGGAATATGTATAGCATGCGGTATGGCAATTGCAGCTAAACGAGATAATAAACATCATAGGATATTTGTGATCATTGGAGATGGCGAGTGTGATGAAGGCTCTGTATGGGAAGCTGCACTTTTTGCAAATCACTTTAAATTGTCCAATATGACTGTTATCATAGACCACAATAAATATCAGGGTTTAGATAAATGTGAGAATACGTTAGATTTAATTGATTTAGCAAAGAAGTGGAAAGCTTTTGGATGGGATGCTTATGAGGTTGATGGTCATGATCATGACCAGTTAATATCTATATTAAGTAAGAAGAATAGTGATAAGCCAACTTGTATTATTGCTCATACAATAAAAGGGAAAGGTATATCTTTTATGGAAAACCAAATGATTTGGCATTATAGAGATCCTCAAGGTGAATATTATGAGAGAGCAATAGTAGAATTGGAGAGCAGCAAACCATGAGAAATGCTTTTGTAAATACATTATTAAACCTTGCTAAATCAAATAAAAATTTAATTTTAATTACTGGAGATCTAGGATTTGGTGTGCTAACGAAGTTTTGGGAAGAATATCCTAATCAATTTATAAATGCGGGAATATGCGAACAAAATATGACATCAGTTGCAGCAGGAATGGCATTGGAAGGGAAAATTGTTTTTACGTATTCAATTGCTAATTTTCCTACATTAAGATGTTTAGAGCAGATTAGAAATGATGTTTGCTATCACGATTGCAACGTTAAAATAGTTTCTGTAGGAGGGGGTTTTGCATATGGATCTTCAGGTATGAGTCATCATGCTACAGAAGATATTGCTCAAATGCGAGTTTTCCCAAACATGAAGGTTTTTACTCCTTGCGATGCAAATGAGACAGAAGCTGTGACTGATTTAGCTTTTAAAGAGAAAGGACCATGTTATATTCGTTTAGGGAAAGGAGAAAATATCCATTTAAATAGTTTTATACCATTTAAAGCAACTAAGATACTCAATGGAAATGATATTTCAATATTTGCTTGTGGAAGCATTGTTAATGAAGGTATTAAAGCTTCTGAAGCACTAAAGTCTAAGGGAGTTAGCTCTTCTGTTTATTCATTTCATAGTGTAAAACCTATTGATGAAGAGACCATAATTAAAGTGGCAAATGAAGTAGAATACATAGTGACTATAGAAGATCATAGCATCATAGGGGGATTTGGTGGAGCTGTTTCTGAAATTTTGTCTGAGAATCGTGTAAAAGCTATTCAGGTAAGAATTGGATTAATTGATACATTTTCTAGTGTGGTGGGGACAGAGGATTATTTAAGAGAATATTACAGTATGAATTCGAATAAAATTGTAGAAAGGATCCTTGAAATAATGAATAGTTAAGGGAGGACTGAATATTAACGATATAATGAAAAAAGTATTTATTACTGGTGCGACCAGCATGTTAGGATTGGCTTTGATAAATGAATGTATTGCTAATGGTACGGCAGTACATGCAGTTGTCAGGCGTGGAACGGTTAAACGATATCGTCTTCCTACATCAAACCTGCTTCAAATAGTGGAATGTAATTTAGATGAATTAAGTACGTTGTGTATAGACGAATATGGATTTGATACTTATTATCATTTCGCGTGGGAAGCGACCGATAATAAAAGTCGAAATATTGTGGAAGCTCAGAATAGGAACATCATTTATACGCTAGACGCTGTTCGGCATGCTTTTCGTATTGGCTCTTGCAAATTTATTGGTGCAGGTTCTCAAGCAGAATATGGTCTTGTCAGTGGCTCGATATCACCAGATTTAAAAGTGTTTCCTAACAGTGCTTATGGCATTGCGAAATATGCAGCTGGTCGTCTTGCCAGTATTTTATGTGAACAGCTTGGTTTACAGTTCATTTGGACACGTGTTTTCAGCATTTATGGTGTTGGAGATATGTCTAATACAATGATTATGTATGTTATTGATACTCTACTTAGAGGTGAAAAACCTCTTTTGACATCTTGCGAGCAAAAATGGGATTATCTTAATTGCAAAGATGCTGCTCGTGCTTTTTATCTTCTAGGGCTGAAAGGGAAATCTCAGACAGTATATAATATAGGCAGTGGTGCTACCAAACCTCTTATAGGATATGTTAATTTGATTCGTAATACTATAGACAGAAATTTGTCATTAGGAATTGGCGAACTGCCTTATGCTGCAAATCAAGTCATGCATTTATGTGCAGATATTACAAATCTTACGCAGGATACGGGATTTAAGCCAATGATGACCTTTGAAGATGGTATAAAAGAAACAGTGAACTGGTATAAAAAAGATATCAATAAACGAGGTATGTATGTTTATGTTTGAAAAAATGTCAGAAACTCAAGCTAAAGAAGAAATTTTAAAACTAGTATCTGAGTATTATTGTAATTATAAAGCTAAAAATAAATTTTCAAAAGGTGATTATATTCCTTATGCGAAAAGAGTGTTTGATGAAAATGAAATGATAAATCTAGTCGATAGTTCCCTTGAATTTTGGTTGACGTCAGGAAGATATACAGATCAATTTGAAAAGCAATTCTCATCTTTTTTAGATGTAAAATACTGTACATTAGTAAATTCTGGATCATCGGCAAATTTGCTTGCTTTTATGGCACTTACATCCTCATTACTTAGAGATAGAGCGATAAAACGTGGAGATGAAGTGATCACAATAGCAGCAGCATTTCCAACTACTGTAGCTCCAATAATTCAATTTGGTGCTGAACCTGTGTTTATCGATATTACAATTCCGCAATATAATATTGATGTGTCAATGCTTGAAGCAGCACTTTCCAATAAGACAAAAGCTATAATGGTTGCTCATACACTTGGCAATCCATTTGACTTGTCGGAAATAAAATCTTTTTGCATAAAACATGATTTATGGTTAATTGAAGATAATTGTGATGCACTTGGTTCAAAGTACTTATTCAATAATAATATGAAATATACTGGTACTATAGGTGATATTGGAACATCAAGCTTCTATCCGCCACATCATATGACAATGGGAGAGGGAGGGGCTGTATATACCGACAATCCACTTTTAAATAAGATAATAAAATCCCTTAGAGATTGGGGGCGTGATTGCATTTGTTCATCTGGACATGATAATTTTTGCAGGTCTAGGTTTGAAAAGAAATATGGAGGTCTGCCTATGGGGTATGATCATAAATATGTATATTCGCATTTTGGATATAATTTAAAAGCTACTGACATGCAAGCAGCAATTGGATGTGCACAACTAGAAAAGCTTCCTAATTTTATCAAACAGCGTAGAAATAATTTTGATTGTATTAAAGAAGGTCTTTCAATTATTAAAGATAAAATTATATTGCCAGAAGCTTTTCCCAAAAGTGAACCAAGCTGGTTTGGATTTTTAATCACTTGCAGAGATGGATTTAATAGGAATACATTTGTAAAAAATATGGAGAAAAATGGCATACAGACTAGAATGCTCTTTGCTGGAAATTTAATAAAACATCCTTGTTTAGATGAAATGAGAAATAAAGGACAAGGGTATAGAGTTATTGGTGATCTTAAAGAAACAGATCGAGTTATGAATGATTCTTTTTGGATAGGGGTATATCCTGGAATGACTGAAGAAATGATTGATTATATGGTAGATAGTATTATTCAGTATGTGAAAATATCATAGGGCTTTTTAAAACCCTATGATATTTTCCATTTTTAACTTGCATCTATATTATCAAAAGCCATCCAAATACCTTCTTGTGCCACTAACTGATACTTAGTATTTAATATTCTTTCCATTTTATCTTTATAGGTTTCACCGTCTTGAAACATCAGTAAATTATTTAGCTCGTTGGTTGTTATTATGAGCCTTCCTTTATAATTATCGATTTGATTAACAACATTCAAAAAATCATCTTTAAAGAAA
>JGI20171J29575_12611895_pt1 | contig 10291 bp, 7 predicted proteins | sample TergutNc150P4_FD_29575 | JGI IMG/M metagenome (IMG submission 29575)
GACCCAGGGTGGGTGTTTCTGCTTACAATGGCAGGCGGAATAATAGCGGAAAAGGGGTCTCTCTTATCACATACGGCTATTGTTTCCCGGGAATTGAAAATCCCCGCTGTGGTTGCGGTTGAAAACGCGGTTTCAGTAATCAAAACAGGTGATATTGTCAAGATCGACGGCGATACAGGGAGGGTTGAGATTGTACGAACTAGTTGAAATTTCAAATAAGCAGTGTGAGTCTTCAAAAGCAATAAAAAAAGAAGCGACATGGTCCGAAAGCTTGTTCTTTTACCGGCATTCTGTGCGCGGATTGAGCGGTGCCTCATGTGCCAAATATATTGACTTATTTTTAGATCTTCCGTCGATCATTTACAATGGAGATAAAAACTATATTCCCGAACGAAAAGCCGAAACTGTTTCATGGCTGTCAGGAAAACACAAATGCGCGGGATTTTTAAAACAGAAAAATCTGCTTGTCCTGCGCAGCGGCTCACCTGCCGCCCGCGGGATTGCTTTTATAAATACAATCGGAAGCTTCGGAAGTATTGGATTTTTGGAATTTCTGGAGGACCTGCAGGCTGTAAGTCTTTTAGTAGACGGCGCCAGAGATTTTTTCAGAGAAAATGGAATTGGTGTGATTTTTGCGCCAATGAACGGCTCAATATGGTCAAGCTACCGGCTTATGACGAAGGGCTTTGAGGACAAACCTTTTCTTGGAGAGCCGTATAATAAGGCATATTACAGCGCGCTGCTTATGAAATGCGGTTTTAAAACCGCAAAAAAGTGGGAGACACAGTTTGTAAAAAAAGTGAGCGCTAAAGGCGGGAAAACCGATAAATATTTGGAAATAGAAAAATCCCAGCGTTCAAAAGGGATTAAAATCAGAAGGATGCAGAAATTTGATACGGATATCCGTATCATTCATAAAATTGTTATGAACTCTTTTAGTAATTTTTATCTTTTTCATGAACTTGATGAACAAAGCTTTGTTGATATATATGCGGATATGAAGCTTATTTGTAATAAACGAACGGTCAGAATCGCGTACAGTCCGAAAAACCGGCCGGTAGGTTTTGGAATAGCTTTGCCGGATTATAGAAACAAGCTTGCATTTTTGTCGCGGTATGCCAAAAGATATATTTTTCTTTATCTCGGTACCCTGCAGGAAAACGGCGTAAGCTTGTATCCGCAGTGCGGCAAAGCTATCATCATTTCTATTTTGAGATCGCTCTTTTGGAGACGTAAAGGGTATATCTGCGCGATGATGAGTGAGGACTCAAAAACACGCGGCTTTTCCGATGGGTATCAGAAGCTTCACGAATACGCTCTGTTTGAATTGGAGGCAGAACTGTGAAAGAACTATTCGCGTTTGCCGGTCATATATACTTTCTCATTTTGCCAGCCATTTTAGGCGGCATTCTAAATATGATTTTTGTCAGGCTGCCGGTGCTGAACTCATTGCGTACTCCGATTGACCGCGGAAAAACACTCAAAGGCGGAAAACGTATCTTCGGTGACAACAAGACATGGAAAGGCTTTTTCGGAATGATAGCGCTGACCACTCTTTCAGCATGGTTGTTTTGGCATAATACGTTTCAATACAGTTATCTGTGCGGCGCGTGGCTTGGATCCGCATATGCGCTGTCTGAACTGCCCAACAGCTTTATAAAACGGAGATTAGATATACAGCCAGGCAAAAACGGCAGCGTTGTACAGACATTCTTCGATCAGGCGGACAGCGTTATCGGTTATATTTTGTTTATGCCGCTTATATACCCTTTGACTTGGGCTGAAGCGGCTGGTATTCTGGTCATAGCAACGGCGACCCACTACGTTTTCAACGTACTGTTGTTTTTTTTGAAACTGCGGGGACAAAAGGGGTGAGAGCAATGTACAGCTTTGATGAGTTGATATCTATTAACAATCGAAAACCGCTTATAGGTATGAAGGCCGAAAGCTTGATCCGTCTGCGCGAGGGCGGGTTTAATGTTCCTGACGGGTCTGTCGTGACAGCCGGTGAACTGGTTACAACCGAGACTCTTGCCGCATATGCGGATGAAAATACCGAATATGCCGTCCGCAGCAGCTGTACAAGCGAGGATTTGACTTTTTCTTCTTTTGCCGGGCAATACGATACATTTCTTAATATAAAGGGGCACGCAAACCTGCTTGCATCTATTAAAAAATGTGTGCACTCCATTCACAATGAACGTGTGTCAGCCTACGCAAAACACAGCAACATAGATATAAGCAGCAGCAAAATGGCGGTCATAGTACAGCGCATGGTAAACAGTGAAAAGTCTGGCGTGGCATTTTCTATTGACAGCGTAAACGGGTTAGATAAAGTAATTTTAATTGAAGCCGTAAGCGGTTTAGGAGAGCAGCTGGTCAGCGGACATGTCACTCCGGATACCTATTTTTATAACTGGTATGACGAGGAATTCACAGCATACAAGGGCGGTGTTCTTACGCGGGAAGAAGTCAAAAAGCTTGCTGGAATTGTTCTTGAAATACAAGTTTATTATGGATTTCCCGTAGATGTTGAATGGGCAATTACCGGCGATGAAGTACACATTCTGCAAAGCCGTCCCATAACGGCTATAAGCTATAAGTCAATACCCAACGAATGGACGACGGCCGATTTCCGTGATGGCGGGGTTTCGTCCGCCGCCTGTAAAACACTGATGGCATCTCTTTATGGACTTGTGTTCAACTCCTCATTTTTAGATTCGCTCAAAACTATCAAGCTGCTGCCCAAAAACAATAACGATTCTATATACGAAATATTTTTCGCACGCCCTTATTGGTGTTTAACCGCGGAAAAGAACTGCTTTTCAAAACTGCCTGGCTTTGTTGAACGCGAAATTGACGCGGATATGGGGGTCGCGCCAGCATATAAGGGCGATGGTATAGTTACGAAAACAAATCTAAAAAGTCTATGGAACGGACTTAACGCGCTGACCGCTATCGCCGGTCATATCAAAAGCATGGAAAGGAAAACCAGCGAACGCAAAGCGGATTTACTCAGGCGTTTTGAACGTATTGAGCGCATTAACCTGACAGATAAATCCGCTGATGAATTACATGAACTGTGGGTCAAATTTATAAAAAACGACTACTTTATTTCGGAATACATATATTTCAGTTATATTTTCTGTAACATGATCCTTTCCTCACGCTTCAAAGACAAAATTAAAAGCGAAAGAATTTTTAAAGAAGCTGAGTATATACCGGAAATTATGAATCTTATGACCGGTCTTTCGGATTTATCTCATATGCGTCCGGTTTATGAGATGTGGGATATGAGCCGTCACACATACAGCAAAGCTGAATTCGACAGATTTATCGAAAAATATAAGCATCACTCACAGCATGAGTTAGACATATCTTATCCAAACTGGGACGAGATGCCAGATATTGTTTGCGGTATTATAGCTGATTTCAGAGGATTGGGTGACGAACAAGCTCCGAAAGCTTTAAGTCAAAAGCAAACGAAAAAATACTTTGATACCCTCACCGGAGTACCTAAAAGACTGCGCAGGGATATTGAACGGCTGCGTGGTTTTCTTTGGTGGAGGGAGGAATTCAGAGACATTTCCTCAAGGTTCTATTATCTTATCCGCAGGCTGACACTTGCGCTGGGAAAAGCGTGGAAAAGTGAAGGCATCATAAATTCAGAGGATGATATATTTTTCCTGACAGTCAGCGATATTGAGAAAAAAATAACCGAAAATGCTCTGAAGAACAAGAAATACTATTTATCTTTCATTAATTTCAAAAATCCTCATGAGCTTGGAAACAGACATATAACGCGCGAAACGAAAATAGACGGAACACAGATACTAAAGGGTGTACCATGCAGCGGCGAAACCGTCACCGCGGAAGCAAGGGTAATTAAAGATATTCACGATGCCGGCAGACTTAAGCAAGGCGACATTCTTGTAACAAAATGCACCGACCCGGCGTGGACAGCAATATTCAGCAAAATCAGCGGAGTCATCACCGAGACCGGCGGCATGTTGTCCCATGCGGCTGTGGTGTCACGCGAATACGGGATGGCCTGCATCCTGCTCGTGAAAAACGCAACAGATGTAATACAAGACGGCGATGTTATTACTATGGATTGTAAAACCGGTGAAATATACTCGAAACCGTATTCCGGTGCGCGTCAGGCGCGTTAGAGCCTGTCCATTCACTCCAAAAAACAGCTCATTCACTCCAAAAACGCAATTTCACTCCTAATTATATACTTTTCACTCCAAATCGCCCTATGTCAGAGCTCGTTATGGTAAACTTAAATCACAATAAAACAGCCGCATAAAGCAATATCAGGCACAGCAAAATTAAACTCAATAAAAGAGGTAATTTGCAAGAAGCTTTTGTGTAATGCTTGAATGTGTGATGTATTTATATCAATAATATTTTTAAGATTAAAGGAGAATTAATTAACATGACTAAAACATCAACGACTTCATCAAGGATTCTAGCTCTGGTTTTTGCTCTTACAATTATGGTTTCCGCCATAATTCCCGCACAGGTATCAGCCGCGGCCCCTTCGTGGCCTACCGTACAACAAAGCTCATCGGTTGTCAAAGAAGCGTATGCTATGCAGTACCTTATAAATTATTGGGGTTACAACACAGTAACAGCTGACGGAATATTCGGTTCTGGTACGCTTACCGCGGTTAAAAACTTCCAAAGCAAAAAAGGCCTTACAGCTGACGGTATCGTAGGCACAAATACATGGGTAGCGTTTACTAATATAACTCAGAAGACAACCTCCTATTCACCAGAAGCAACCAAAGCAATCCAGTATCTTCTGAAAAACAAGTACGGAATCTCATCGGTTACAGTGGACGGTGTGTTTGGCTCAGGAACAGAGACAGCGGTAAAATCATTCCAAAGCGCAAACTCTATATCATCAGACGGTGTTGTGGGACCAACTACTTGGCAATATATGATTGGTGCTGGCAATGCGCCCTCACAAACAACAGAAATAAAGGCCAACATTCCAGCTATTTACCAATACAATTATACAAGCGTATCATATAAATGCGGAGCAACAGCTACAAATAGCATTAAATGTTCAAATGAATCCAGCTCCAGTGCGGCTTGCAAAGGACATACTGTTAAGACCTCCGGATGCGGGGCAACTTCAATGGCTATGGCCATAAGATACCTTAAAAATAATACTGTCAGTCCAGAAACACTTTTCCAATGGGCAATTGACAAGAATTACTATACAGGAGACGGCCTCTCTTACGCAGCATTAACCGCAATGGCCCAAAACAACGGCGTAACAGGATCATGGACAGATTCATCCGCTACCGTTGTCTCCAAACTAAAAGCGCAAAGTCCCGTAATTGCTTTGATGGGTCCCGGGACATTTACATCCGGAGGTCATTATATACTTCTTATCGGATACAGATTATCAAACGGAGTAGACCAGATATGCGTAAATGATCCAAACAGCAGCACAAGAACCGGCCAATGGTATAATTTAAGCCTTATCAAAAGCGAATTAAAGTCTTCAGCTAGTTTTATGGTCTTTTAAATACTACATAATTCTAACCGGTTATAAAAAAGCATATAAATAAGCATGGGTGAATCTTGTATTCAATATAAGATTCACCCATTTTAATTAAGTAACAGTTAAATCTATTGATACCGCTGATACTGCGTCTTACTAATTTTGAAAACAATTTTCTCTCCGTTTTGTCATAAACCAGTCCTAACTTTAATAGATATTGTATATAACCATAAAAGGAGAGGAAATTATGGAATATAACTTAGACAGCAAACTCATTCCATCCGAGCAAACATGCCTTGATACTGTTGCCGAGCAGCTTGTAGATATTGATTTTACATTGCCGGACTACTGCCCCGATATTGAAAAAATACTAAAATGTACACTGACGCCGAAAATTTTTTCAAGGAATTTATCCGGCGGCCAGCTGCAAATAGACGGCGTTGCTGTCGTAAAAATCCTTTATTGTAACAGCGGGAAAAAACATATTCGATGTTGTGAGCAAACTGTTCCTTTTTCTCAAAGCTTTAGTGTGAAATCCGCTCTGGAACAGTTTATTGTTTTAACCAATACAAAATCTGAGTATATTAACTGCCGTGCTTTAAGCCCAAGACGCCTTGTGATTCACGGCGCGTTTTCACTGTACGCAAAGGTCCAGGAAAAGAACGGCGTCTCTTTGTGCAGTATTAATGAAGAAGTACCACTGGAAACTAGTGATGAAACCATTAAATGTGCTCGTATGTGCGCGTTTTGTCAAGATCAGTTTACAATAAGTGAAGAAATATCCGTGACCAATAAACCTAAAATTGAGGTTCTGCTTCGTGACAGTGTGAAAGCGGAAATCACCCAGGTAAAATCGATTCCTGATAAACTAATTATAAAAGGCGAAATCAATCTAAAGCTTCTTTATTTGTCTGATTTGGAATCTGGTATGTTAGATCAAATAGATTATTTGCTGCCATTCAATCAAATCCTTGACAGCAGCGGCGTGGATGAAGATGTTATCAACGATTTAACTCTAAACGTCTTATCTTACGATATCCGTCTTAAATCAGATCATCTTTCTGAAAATCCTATTTTGGATTTAGATGTGAAAATCCTTATTACAGAAATAGGATACAAAATAAGCGAAGAAACAATTATTAAAGATGCGTATTCTACCGAATATGAAACGGAAATTCTGCATGAAAAAGTGCCGATTATATCAGACATTATTCATTTAGATGAAACTATTATGCATAAAAACGCTATCAAAATTGAAAATATTGAGATTTCCAAGGTTATAGATATTTATAATGAATATTGTACGGTAACAGCCTCTATCGGTGACCAGCTGGTCTCTATAAATGGGAAAGCTAACGTTTGTGTTATTGCGCTTGACCAGGAAAATACACCAGTCTATATTGAACGTTCAATTGATTTTGAACATAATATGCCTCTTGAATCAGAAGTTAACTTTATTAGCAGCGCACAGGCGGAAGTGCGAAGTATCAGCTACAGACTCACAGATGATAATTCGATTGAACTTCGCCTTGAAATACGGGCTTCTTCTTCGGCGTTTATGAAAGATACGTATGATTGCGTTGTCGATGTTAAGGGCATTGAAGATAAACCGCTTCAAAAAAAGACATGTGCCTTAACATTATATTATGGTAATAAGGGTGAAAAGGTTTGGGATATCGCAAAAAAATACAATACAAAATTAAAACTTTTGAATGAAGAAAACCTAATTGATTCACCTATTTTGGAAGCAGCGCAAATGTTGCTTATTCCAACTGTTTAAGGAGGCTCTAAAATGGAAGAACGAAACATTTATCAGGATATTTCGGAAAGAACCAATGGTAATATATACGTTGGTGTTGTCGGTCCTGTGCGTACCGGAAAATCTACATTCATAAAAAAGTTCATGGATACTCTGGTAATTCCAAATATAGAACGGCCGGAGCTTCGTATCAGAGCCAATGATGAACTGCCTCAATCTTCAGCAGGACGCACTATTATGACCACCGAACCTAAATTTATACCCGAAGAAGCAGTTGAGATATCTTTAGGTAACAACGCAAATCTAAAAGTCCGCATGATCGATTGTGTCGGTTATGTTGTACCCAGCGCTTTGGGATACATTGAAGAGGACGCGCCGCGCATGGTTAAAACACCGTGGTTTCCTGAAGAAATTCCTTTTGACCAAGCAGCTGAAATCGGTACAAAAAAAGTTATCACAGACCATAGTACAATTGGTCTTGTGATTACAACTGACGGTTCTATCAGTGAAATCCCCCGGGTTGAATATGAGGAAAGCGAAAAACGTGTTATCAACGAGTTAAAAGAGATTAATAAGCCATTTATCGTTCTGCTAAATTCTGTTCAGCCTATGGCACCGCAGACACAGGATTTAGCCGCTGAGCTTAGCAAGAAATACCAAGTGCCTGTTATACCAGTAAACTGTATTGAATTGGATGAAACCGAAATCAAGCGAATAATGGCACAAATTTTATTTGAATTTCCTATCAAGGAAATCAAAGTTAATATTCCCAGCTGGATTGTGTCTCTTGAGAAAGAACATTGGCTAAAACAGAGCGTATTCGATAATATCAGAGATTCGGCAGGTGGGATTCAAAGAATCCGGGAAGTACAGGATACTGTAAAATCACTCATAGAATGTGAGCACATCAACTACGCTCAAATTACAAATCTGGATCTGGGCAAAGGGGAAATAGACTTATCCGTAATTATTCAGCCAGATTTATTTTACAAGGTTTTGTCTGAAAAAACGGGACTTGATATAGCGGATGAAAGCGCTCTTCTGGAGTCCATCTATAATTTATCTGAAAAGCAAAAAGAATTTGATAAGATAGCAAAGGCATATGAACAAGTAATTGATGAAAACTACGGAATTGTAATGCCTACCATGGATGAATTGGCGCTTGAAGAACCTCAGATTATAAAGCAAAACGGCAAATATGGTATAAGACTCCGCGCTTCGGCTCCATCTATTCATATGATGAAAATTCAAACTACAACTGAAGTTACACCTATTGTAGGCTCTGAACAGCAATCTCAGGAGCTGGTTACATATCTGCTTAAAGAATTCGAAGAAAACCCCGCAAAGATATGGGAATCTAATATATTCGGCAAATCTGTTCATGAGCTTGTAAATGAAGGACTACATAATAAGCTTTATAGAATGCCGTCAGATGCCAGAGCAAAAGTGAAAGAAACAATAGAAAAAATAATAAACGACGGCTGCAACGGATTGATATGCATTATAATATAAGCATATGTAAGAAGCATGCCTAATGCCCGCGTCACACTAAAATATAGGTTTCGATTGATTATTGGGCGCGTTTCAAATGCCTTTGATGTGATGTAAAACAACATGTGTGAAATTATTCACTGCAGGGGCGCATACTATCCGCCTGCGTAATTGATGTCAACAAAAACATACATTTTTTGAAACACACAGATTATTGTACGTTTTTAGGCGTGTTGCGGCTGCCGCGCCTTACGTGCTTTGTGCAGCCTTTTTTAGCCATGACTTTTAACACCATAATAAATTTCAAATTTGCCTTATTGACACAGACAGAAGTATATTGATTTCTGTCTGTGTTTTCCGTATATAAGCTTAAGGGCGGCCGTAATCCGGCCGCCTTATAATTCAAAATTCATCCTTTACGGAACGTAAAAACAACCTGCTGAGAGTTTCCTCCGGATTTGCGTTTTCGAAAAGTACGGTGCACACCGCTTCAGCAATAGGAAGCTCAACATCATATTTTGTTCCTAATTTAATTAAAGCTTTTGCCGTACTTACACCCTCCGCTAACTTTTCAAACTTATTACCCTTTATTAACTCTTCACCATACCGCCTGTTGTGGCTCCATGGCGAAAACAAGGTCGCTTCATAATCGCCTAAATGACAAAGACCATAAGCTGATTTCCAATTGCCGCCAATTGCGCTTATTAAACGGGCAATTTCCGCTGTTCCACGGGCCATAAGCGCGCCTTTCAGCGAAGAATAGTTTAAACCATCAAGCATGCCTGCCGCTAAACCTACAACATTTTTGGCAGCGGCGCCAATTTCACTTCCAATTAAATCTGTGCCTAGGTAAAACCTTATCAGTTCACTGTTAAACTGCCGGACCAATCTTTTTTTGATAACATCGTTATTGCTGTCTATAACCATACAATTAGGTATATTTTTAATATAATCCTGAGGATGTCCCGGACCAACCCATACAGCTACAGGAGTTTCATCTTCATTTACAAAAGAAGAAACAACCTCACTGAGCCTCAATCCTGTTGCTTCCTCAATACCTTTCATGCAAAGAACAATAGTTTTGTTTTTTAGAGAGTGCTGAGAAATATCCTTCATGTAAGACCGCAAATATTGGGCAGATATAGCAATTATAATAATTTCACCATGATTAATAGCTTCCGCCAAATTGCTGGTCATTTTAATACTGTCCGGATAAGCTAAATAATCATTTTTGCGCTCATGATAAAGACGCACAAACTCAGGCGCATCCGGCAATCCGCATGAGAATACTTCGTATCCTATTTTATCTAAATACCATGCGATACAGCTTCCCCAGCGTCCGCATCCAAGTACAGAAATTTTTTTTATATTTTCTTGCATTATTTTGGAGCATTATACTTAGGGGCACCTCCGAAAACTCATTGCCACAAAATCACGACGATCTTCATTGGTCATTTTTCACAAAAATCCTCGTTAATACACAAAGTATTGTCTCGAATTTTTGTGCAAAAGCACCAAGC
>JGI20171J29575_12611891_pt1 | contig 10284 bp, 5 predicted proteins | sample TergutNc150P4_FD_29575 | JGI IMG/M metagenome (IMG submission 29575)
AGCAACTTGCTTTTGCAGGTTTTTTAGTTGCTTCTATTTTACCACCACTGATTTCATTTTTGTATGTGCTGCCTTTTTTCCGCTTACCCGGGTCGGGTTCGATCCCCTTAGCCCTAGATATGAAATGCCGGAAAAGATCAATACCAACGTAGGGGCGCATAATATGCGCCCCTACGTAATCCATGTCAATATAACCGTACCGGTTAAATTACTTTCCACAGCTCTTTTGCGTATTGGAGAATAGTTCTGTCTGAACTGAACATACCTGAGTTAGCGATATTTCTCAAGCATTTGCTGCCAAACAAAAGTCTGTCAGTATAATCCCTGTTTGCCCTGATTTTCGTTTCTATATAATTTGGCAAATCATATAGAATATAAAATGGGTCAGCGTGGTGCCAGGAAGAGCCGTCAATCAGCGCATGATAGAGTTCTCTGAACCCACCGTCTCCGTCATTGAACGTGCCGTTGACAAGCGTATCAAGCACCCTTTTAATTTCATAGTTTTCATGATAAATCCTTTTTGGATCATAACCGTCGCGCTGCAGTTTTAGAATATCTTCAACCCTCGCGCCAAAAATGTATTCGTTCTCTTCACCTGCCTGCTGAACAATTTCAACATTAGCGCCATCATATGTACCTAAAGTAACCGCGCCGTTAATCATAAATTTCATATTTCCCGTACCGGAAGCTTCCGTACCGGCAGTAGAAATTTGTTCGGAAATATCAGCGGCAACAACAAGCTTTTCCGCATAAGAAACATTGTAGTTAGAAATAAATACAACCTGAAGTTTATTCCTTGTATCAGGGTCATTGTTTACCATATGTCCGATTTCATTAATATATTTAATAATTGACTTAGCTCTATGATATCCCGGCGCAGCCTTTGCGCCGAAAATGAATGTAGTCGGATTCCAATCCGGAAGTCTATTTTCTTTTATTTTATAATAAATATCAATAATTGAAAAAGCATTCATCAGCTGACGTTTATATTCATGCAGCCGCTTAATTTGTATATCAAAAACCGAGTTTGGATTAATATCAGCATTGTCTTGATGTTTGATATATGCTGCCAATTGCTGTTTTTTAATATCTTTTATTTCGTTAAATCTAAAAATAAATTCATCATTAATCATATTATTTAATCTAGACAGCATTGATAAGTTGCGCTTCCATTCATCACCGATTTTTTCGGTAATAAGGGCGGATAATTCAGGATTGGAAAGACAAAGCCACCTGCGCTGAGTAACGCCGTTTGTCTTATTTTGAAAACGTTCAGGATATATTTCATACCATTCAGATAAAACGTTTTCTTTTAGTATTTCAGTATGAATCCACGCGACGCCGTTCGTATAGCTTGATGTGTAAACAGCGAGCCGGGACATATGCACAACATCATCCCCGATAATGGCCATTTCCTGCATTGCATCATAATTAACCCCGCGTGATTCCAGATCCCGGCGTTCGCGGTAGTCTATCTTTTCAATAATATTATAAACTTCAGGAATAACATCTTTAATAAGATATACAGGCCACTTTTCGAGTGCTTCCGGCATAACAGTATGGTTAGTATAGGCAAATGTTTTCTGTGCGATGCTGAATGCTTCCTCAAAAGAAATACCTTCTAAATCAAGCAGACGAATCAACTCAGGTATAGAACACACGGGATGCGTGTCATTAAGCTGAATAACAATTTCGGATGCAAAGTGACTGAAATCGCTGCCGTGTTTTTGCTTATATCTGCGTATAATATCTTGAAGCGATGCGCTTGAGAAAAAATATTGTTGTTTTAGCCTCAATACTTTACCTTCATAAGCATGGTCATTCGGATACAAAACTTTTGAAATATTCTCCGCGGCATTTTTTTCCTTTACTGAATTATCGTAATGATTATTGTTAAATTCCAGAAAGTCAAAATTATTAAGAGCTTCCGCCTGCCATAAACGCAGTGTATTTACATTGTTTGTTCCGTAACCGATAATAGCCATATCATATGGAACAGCTTTAACTGTCTGTCCTTTAAAACTGACCGCAACGGATTCATCTTCCCTGCGGATGCACCAAGGGTCATCAAATCTTTGCCAGTCATCAGCGACTTCAACCTGATATCCATCCTTTATGAGCTGCTTGAATAAACCGTATTTGTAACGGATTCCATAGCCGTCAAGAGGTACGTTATGTGTAGCCGCGCTGTCTAAAAAGCAAGCGGCCAAACGGCCCAATCCGCCATTGCCTAAGGCTGCGTCGTCAATATCTTCAAACATATTAAAGTTAAACCCTTTTTTTTCAAAGAGCTCTTTTACTTCATCAAGCATATCCATACAATATAAATTATTATAAATCATGCGCCCCATCAGGTATTCTGCCGAAAAATAATAAACACGTCTTTTTGATGCATGTATTTTTTTGCTTTCTATCCATTGGTCCGTCAGTTGTCCCATTATAGTTTTGCCAAGGACCAGATGTAACTCTGATGGTGTAAGCTCTTCGACATGCTTACAAAAAGTGCTTTTTGCGGTAGATTCAAGACTGTCAACAATATTACTCATTTAGGTGTCCCCCATTCGACCTGTGATTTTACACATAGTTTTAATTTTATTAGCAAGTTTAGTTGTTAATGCCCTCTTATCTATCCGCCATACCCAGTTTTCACCTAAGGTAGAAGGGATATTCATTCGGGCTTCGGTACCCAATTCAAGCCAATCCTGCATTTGTATAATGACATAATTACTTTTACTTTCATAAGCGGTACGTATAATTCCGGAACAAAAGCCTTCATCGTCTGTTATGCCGCAATAATCAACCGCACTATTTATATCATACGCATTTGCCTTGTTTTGCCATCCTAACAGCGTATCGTTATCATGTGTACCGGTATAAACAATGCTGTTTTCTATATAGTGATGAGGCAGGTGATTGTTTGCTTCTCCGCTGTCAAAGGCGAACTGCAATACTTTCATGCCAGGATACCCGCTGTCTTCAAGCAGCTGCTCCAGACTTTCGGTATGTGTGCCGAGATCTTCCGCAACAATAGGAATATCACCGATAGCTTTTTTCATTTCGAGAAAAAATTCAATTCCGGGACCTTCGTACCAACTTCCATTTTTGGCATCTTCGGCAGGAAACGGAATAGCGTAATAGGCGTCAAAAGCGCGAAAATGATCAATTCGGGTTAGATCAAACAGCTTGGAGGCGGCTTTAATGCGGTTAAACCACCAGGTATAATTAGTTTCTTTTAAGTATTCCCAGTTATAAAGGGGATTTCCCCACAATTGTCCCGTCTCTGAAAAGTAATCCGGCGGGCATCCCGCAACACATACAGGCTGCTTTTCTTCATTAAGCCAAAATATTTCCGGATTTGCCCAGACGTCAGCGCTGTCCAAAGCTACGTAGATAGGCATATCGCCCATCAGAATAACGTTTTTGCTGTTTACATACTCTCTAAAGCTATTCCACTGCTGATAGAATTTAAATTGTAAAAACTTCCAAAAATTTATTTCGTCTCTATATTTCCGCGTGTATTTTTCAACGGCATTTTGTTCACGGTTACGAATTGATTCGTCCGGCCATTCAGTCCATGAACACATGCCAAAGCTTTGTTTAACCGCCATATACAGGGCATAATCTTTCAACCACGCCGCATTTCGTATTTTAAAACGGCGAAACTCTTTCTGATCATGCTGTTTAAAGTTATTATAAGCTGTTCGCAGTACGTTAAACCGGTTATTGTAAATAGTTTCGTAATCTACTTTTTCAGGATCGTCACCCCAAGAGATTTTTTCTAAAGTGTCTTTGTCCAAAAGGCCCTCTTCAGCTAAGTAGTCCAAATCAATTAAATATGGATTGCCTGCATATGTAGAAAAAGATTGATATGGAGAATCGCCATAGCTGGTAGGACATACAGGCAGCAGCTGCCATATTTTTTGCCCGGCAGTCTCTAAAAAATCAGCAAAATCGCGGGCTTCTTTACCGATAGTTCCAATACCATAGGGAGAAGGCAAGGAGGTTATTGACATAAGGATTCCGGATGCTCTTTGCATAAAATCAGCTCCATAACATTGATATTTATCATAATATTTGGTAGAAAGAGAATAAACATTTCGGTTTACGCAATAAATCAAAATATATGGCAGATAAGGCATCGAAAAAATAAATAAAACGCATAATATCAGAATCTAATGTATTTTACCACAGACAGATGAATTTATCAACAGTTTTGTTTATTATTTAAAAAAGCGGCGCCGATAATTCCGGCATCATTGCCAAGAGCGGCTTGACATATGATAGTTTGTTTATGGTTATGCTTTGTATAGCGTTCCTCTTCTATTATTGAGTTCAGCGGAGACAGCAGCGCCTGCCCCTCGTTTGAGATACCTCCTCCAATACATAAAATATCAGGTTGAAAGATATTAATGGCGTTTGTAATTCCGCATGCCAGATATCGAATAAATTCATCTACTACTTCTGTAGCAAGGGGATCGCCGGCACGCATAGCACGAAAAGCCGTTATACCATTGACTTTATTTATGTCGCCGTCACAGGTTTTCAACATATAAGAATAATCAGGCTTTTCTCTTAAGATAGCAGACTTTGTCAAAGTGATTAATCCACTGGCGGAAGCATATGTTTCCCAGCAGCCTTTTCGGCCGCAGGCACACTTATTCCCATCATAAACAATAACCATGTGCCCCATTTCGGCGCCGGCATAATTAGAGCCCGAATAGATTTTTCCGTCAATAATAATACCCGCGCCAATACCAGTACCTAAAGTAATTACGACAGCATTCTTTGCACCTTCAGCGGCACCGGCCAAATATTCTCCATAAGCAGCGGCATTAGCGTCGTTTTCTATCACCACATTTTTTTGAAGTTTATCCTCCATCATCTCTACTATATGCCAGTTGTGGAAGAATAAATTCGCAGAATATTCAATGATGCCTGTTTCCGGGTTGCAGGCGCCGGGGACTCCTATGCCCACACTTTCGATATTATCAATAGTTAAGCCGGCTTTTTCAATAGCATCCAGTGCCATCTGTGTCATACTGTCACAAATATCTGTTTCAGGCCGCGGAACAGAGGTCTTGCAATCAGATTTAGATAAAATGCTATAATTCTCATCTACTACGCCGGCCACAATATTTGTTCCGCCTAAATCAATTCCTAATCTGTACATAATATTAATTACCTTTACCTTTCAGAAAAGTATTCACTGCATATCGCATATGTAAATTATAACACATTGAAGATTCATTATAAAGTGATTTTAAAAAAGTGTTGACAATTTATAGATATCGTAGTATTTTAATTGCTAAACAAGCAAAATGTATTTGTGATTGAATCTCCTTAGCCGCTTTTTTATTCCGATGAGTTTTCCCGGCCGCGCTTTGTGACCAGATTTACGGGAAAAATACCGTAAAAGCGTGTAAAAGGGACTTTTCGGGAAGGCTCTTAAGTGTAAAAAGAGGTTCAGTTAGAGAAGGGCACCTCCGGAAACTGCTTGCCGCACCGGCGCGATGCAGGATTTGTAAAGCCAATTCTCACAAATTGGCTTAGTGCTTTTGCACAAAAATTCGAGGCAATACTCTGTGTATTAATGAGGATTTTTGTGAAAAATGACCAATGAAGATCGTCGTGATGTTGTGGCAATGAGTTTTCGGAGGTGCCCATAAGGGAAGGAAGTATTTATATATGGGGAAATCACTTGTATTGGCAGAAAAACCGTCGGTAGCGAGAGAGATTGCTAAAATTCTCGGATGCAGGCAAAACAGTGAAGGATGTATCCTCGGTGAACGGTACATTGTTACATGGGCTCTCGGACACCTTGTGACTTTAGCTGACCCGGAAATCTATAGTAAAGAATATAAAACCTGGAATCTTGAATCATTGCCCATGCTTCCACAAAAGATGCAGCTGGTTGTGATTAAAGAAACAGCAAAACAATATAATATTGTTCAGAAATTGATTAGGAGACCGGATGTTTCCGAGATCATAATTGCCACTGATTCCGGACGTGAGGGGGAGCTTGTAGCACGTTGGATTCTGCTGAAATCCGGATGTAAAAAGCCTGCGAAACGGCTTTGGATATCTTCTCAAACAGATAAAGCGGTGAGAGATGGATTTAAAAATCTTAAAGCCGCGGACGATTATTACAATTTGTTTTTGGCCGCTGAGGCACGTGCCGAGGCGGACTGGCTGGTGGGGCTAAACGTTACCCGGGCGTTGACATGCAGGCATAACGCGTCTCTTTCCGCCGGGCGTGTGCAGACACCGACTCTTGCCATGATTGTGACAAGAGAAGAGGAAATCAAGAATTTTAAACCTAAAGAATACTATACTGTGAAAGCAAAATTCGATGGGTTTTCCGCATCATGGATGAGAAGTAATAACCAGTCACGTATATTCAACAGAACAGAGGCTGAATCAATTTTACAAAAAACAGCGGGGAAATCCGGTACTGTAATTGATGTAAATAAACAGTACAAGCATAAAGCGCCGCCTGCCGCTTACGATCTTACGGAGCTTCAGCGGGACGCGAACCGAAAATATGCTTATTCCGCAAAACAAACCCTCGCGTTAATGCAGTCACTGTATGAGCGCCACAAGCTTCTGACATATCCGCGCACTGATTCAAGGTATATTACCGATGATATTGTGCCAACATTGCCCGAACGTCTGCGAAGCATTGCGGTTGGAAATTACAAAGAAATGGCATTATCTTTAATCAAAGCAGGCAAACTGTCTGTGCGTTATCTTGTGGATAACAATAAGGTAAACGATCATCATGCTATTATACCTACAGAAGAACCTGTTAATCTCTCGAAATTAACACCGGAAGAGCGCAATATTTATGATTTGGTTGTGAGAAGATTTTTAGCCGTACTGTCTCCCGCGTTTGAATATGAAGAAATAAGGCTTACTGTTTTGATAGGCAAAGAACGGTTTTACGCAAAGGGAAAAACGGTCAAAGCCCCTGGATGGAAGCTGGCGTATGGAAAAGAATTAGCCGCTGAAGATGATGATGATTCCGATATCAAGGAACAAATGCTGCCGCCTGTTAACCAGGGGAATAAACTTGATGTCAAATCATGCGTTATAGAATCAGGGAAGACAAAACCGCCTCCCCGGTACAATGAAGCCACGCTGCTTACCGCGATGGAAAATCCAAGTGACAAGCAATTAAGCGATGAAATGCGCGGCATCCTGAAGACTACAAGCGGGCTTGGAACCCCGGCAACCCGCGCCGACATTATCGAAAAGCTTTTTGACGCGTTTTATATCGAACGGCAAGGCAAGGAAATTGTGCCAACCTCCAAAGGTATACAGCTGGTTTCTATCGTTCCGCCGGAGCTTAAATCAGCGGAACTGACAGCGAAATGGGAGCAGGAGCTTGCCTTTATAAGTAAAGGCAAAGGGAAAAAAGATGCGTTTGTTGAGCAAATGCGCGAATACGCGTCAAAGCTTGTATCAGCGGTTGTTGCAAGCGATCAAAAATACGTACACGATAATATGACCCGGGAAAAATGCCCTGACTGTGAAAAATTTTTGCTTGAGGTAAAAGGTAAAAAAGGCGTGATGTATGTTTGCCCTGACCGGGAATGCGGATACCGCAAAAGCGTAACGATTCAAACCAACGCGCGCTGTCCGAACTGCCACAAAAAGCTGGAGATGCGTGGAGAAGGAGAAAAGCGCATGTTTGCCTGTGTTTGCGGCCATAGAGAACGCGTTGCGGATTTCGAAAAACGCCGTACCGGGTCGGGTGCAACAAAAAATGATGTAAAGAAGTATTTGCAGTCTCAAAATAAGCAGAATACTGAAACTATAGGTTCCCCGCTGGCAGATCAGCTGGCAAAATGGAAAGAACAAAGGTGACTCCAAAATGTTTAAAAATAAAAAACACATGCTGGCTTTAACGCGCAGCGCCATAGAACGGTATCATATGATAGACGAAGGTGATAAAATTGCCATCGGGGTTTCCGGCGGCAAAGACAGCCTTACACTGCTTTGCCTGATGCGCGAGCTTCAGCGGTTTTACAATAAACGGTTTTCGATTATTGCTTTAACTATTGACCCGTGTTTTGGCGGTTCGGCGGCGGATTATTCGGAGGTAGAATCTCTGTGCCGGCAGCTTGGGATACAATATATCGTAAATGTAAAACCGTTTGGCGGCATTTTATTCGGCGCCGAAGGCCCGCGCAATCCATGCAGCTTATGCGCGAAGCTTCGCAGGGGCTGTCTGCACAACATTGCGGTTGAACATGGCTGCAACAAGCTGGCGCTGGGCCATCACCAGGATGACGCGGTGGAAACTTTTTTGATGAACCTGTTAAACGGAGGAACCGCAGCCTGTTTTAAGCCGGTAACCCATATGTCAAGAAAAAATATTTATGTTATCCGTCCGCTGATATTTGCGGAGGAAAAAGAAGTTGCCTCATTTGCGCATCTCAACAGCCTGCCAGTAGTCAAAAGCGCTTGCCCGGCAGACGGAATAACCGAGCGCGCACGCATAAAGTCACTTATTGCGCAGCTGTCCAAAGGTTATGACGCTCTGCCTAAAAAGCTGGCGGGAGCTTTGCAAAGAGGCAATATAAGCGGATGGGGGCTGCACTCAAAATAGAAGAAGACTAAATGAGCAAATTTGAAAAATGCGTGCACCTCAGGTGCTTTAGGATATAAAAGGAAACCCGATTTGCTTATACACCTGCCGCTTTAATTGCTGGATAATTGTGAAAACAGTAGGGGCGATTATTAATCGCCCGCAGACACATACTATCCGCCCCTCCGTAATCCATGCCAACAAAAACATACCCTTTTTGAAGCACGCCCAAAAAATTATTTAATTATTTAAAAACTCAATATTTTCTTTAACTGTTTTTGTGTTAGGATGGTCCGGGCCAAGACACTTCTCAAATATTAACAGAGCTTTATTAAACCATTCCAACGCCTTAGGGTAGTCGCCTTGGTTATTATACACCCATGCAATGTTGTTATAGGTAACTGCGGTATCTGGATGCTCTTTGCCCAATACTCTTTCATAAATCGCTAAAGCTTTTTGATTCCATTCCAACGCCTTGGAGTAGTTGCCTTGGCCATCATACACACACGCAATGTTGTTATAGGTAGTTGCGGTATCTGGATGATCTTTGCCCAATATTTTTTCATCAATCACTAAAGCTTTTTGATACCATTCCAACGCCTTGGGGTGGTCGCCTTGTTTATCATACACAACCGCAATGTTGTTATAGGTAGTTGCGGTAGCTGGATGATCTTTGCCCAATGCTTTTTCATAAATAGCTAAAGCTTTTTGATTCCATTCCAACGCCTTGGCGTAGTCGCCTTGGTTATCATACACCAACGCGATGTTGTTATAGGTACGTGCGGTTTCTGGATGCTCTTTGCCCAATACTTTTTCCCTGATCGCTAAAGTTTTCTGATGTAATGCCAACGCCTTGGGGTAGTCGCCTTGGTCACGATACACACACGCAATGTTGTTATAGATAGCTGCGGTATCTGGATGCTCTTTGCCCAATACTTTTTCATAAATCTCTAAAGCTTTTTGATTCCATTCCAACGCCTTGGCGTAGTCGCCTTGTGCACGATATACCTTCGCAATGTTGTTATAGATAGTTGCGGTACTTGGATGCTCTTTGCCCAATACTTTTTCCTTGATCGCTAAAGCTTTTTGATACCATTTCAACACTTGGCTGTAATCTCCAAGGTAATAATGTCCCACTCCTCCTTCATGAAATAAACTTGCTATGGTTTCTTTCTCATCATCAGTCCAACCCGTTATGTCTGCATCCAAAAATGCCTTGACATGCGGTGTAAGCTTCATAAACCGGTTATGAGACGCGATGTTTCCATATTCAAAATCATAAACTTTATAAAAAATAGATAAACAACACTTTGCCCATTGCGGTTCATGTTTTATTTTATTCCGTACTATTTCCTGCAGCAAGCGGTGCATAGAATAACTTTTCCGGGCTTGAATATCCTCCTGATTTTTTGAATCCTCAGATTCAGATTGCTGCAAAAGTGAATACCTGGTCAATTCTCTCCAGATCTTATTGCTTTCCAACATATCAGATATCTTTTCACCTAAAGGCGGAGGAAGCAGTTCCGCGTTTTCACTGAACAGCTCCGCTTCAATACCTTCCGAGTTAAAATAGGCGCACAAATACATAAGCTGCCAGGCGGCTTTCTGCTTTATCTTTTCCATAGATATGTCAAATGTCGCTGTAACGGGTATTGTATAGTCAATCACTCCATCGACTTCTTCTAATAATTTAA
>JGI20171J29575_12611890_pt1 | contig 10262 bp, 8 predicted proteins | sample TergutNc150P4_FD_29575 | JGI IMG/M metagenome (IMG submission 29575)
CCCCGCCGATAGGTAGGCGGGGACGGCAGGCGCCGTTACCCGCCGGCCGCGTGATAGCGCGGCGCAAGGCAATCAGGGTGGTATACGCGGCTTCGTCCGCCCCTCGTTTGGGGTGGATTTTTTTATGAAATTCTTTTTTTGAGAAAGGAATGACAACCAAATGGCGGACAGAAAAACCTACTATATTACTACGCCGATCTACTATCCCTCGGACAACCTGCACATCGGCCACGCGTACTGCTCCGTTGCGGCGGACACCATGGCGCGCTATAAGAAGCTGACAGGCCATGAGGTGTTTTTTCTCACCGGCACGGATGAACACGGCCAGAAGATCGAGCAGCGCGCCCAGCAGGCGGGTGTAACGCCCCAAGCGTTCGTGGACAGCATCGTCGCGGGCATCAAGAACCTGTGGACCCTGATGGATGTTCAGTACGACGGCTTCCTCCGCACGACGGACAAGCGGCACGAGGTCATTGTGCAGAAGATCTTCCGCCAGCTCTACGAACAGGGCGACATCTACAAGGGCGAATACGAGGGCTGGTACTGCACCCCCTGCGAGGCGCACTGGACGCAGACGCAGCTCAAGGATGGCAAATGCCCGGACTGCGCGCGCGATGTGCAGCTTATCCGCGAGGAGAGCTATTTCTTCCGCATGAGCAAGTATCAGGACTGGCTGATCCAATATATTGAAGAGCATCCGGACTTCATCCAGCCGCCGTCGCGCGCCAACGAGATGCTGGCCAATTTTCTCCGGCCCGGCCTGCAGGACCTGAGCGTGTCGCGCACATCGTTTACATGGGGCGTGCCGGTGGATTTTGACCCGGGCCACGTGATCTATGTGTGGATTGACGCGCTGAGCAACTATATCACGGCGCTTGGCTATGGCACGGACGACGACGCCCTCTTTCAAAAATTCTGGCCCGCCGACCTGCAGCTTGTGGGCAAGGAAATCATCCGTTTCCACACAATATACTGGCCTATCATGCTTAAGGCCTTAGACCTTCCGCTGCCAAAGCAAATTTTTGGCCATGGCTGGCTGGTGTTCGGCGGGGAGAAGATGAGCAAGTCCAAGGGCAATGTCGTCGATCCCGTCGTCCTCTGCGGCCGCTATGGCGCGGACGCGTTGCGCTACTTCCTGATGCGGGAGATGACCTTTGGCACGGACGGCAATTTCACCAATGAGGCGCTGCTCAAGCGCATGAACGCCGATTTGGCCAACGACTTGGGCAACCTGGTCAGCCGCGCCGTGGCCATGATCGAAAAATATTTTGACGGCATTGTGCCGCCCTGCGGGGAATTGTCAGCGCTGGACGCCGCGCTGCGCGAGACGGCGCTAAGCCTGCCCGCCAAGGTCGACAGCCATATGGACAGCGCGCAGTATTCGCTGGCGCTATCGGAAATTTGGAAGCTCATTGGCGACTGCAACCGCTACATCGACGCGAATACTCCCTGGCTGCTGGCCAAAAACGAAAGCGACAGGCCGCGCCTTGGCACGGTGCTCTATCACCTCGCGGAGTGCGTGCGCATGGTCGGCGTGCTGGTAGGGCCTTTCATGCCCAGGACGCCCGGGCGCATCTTCGGGCAGCTGGGCCTTTTTGACAAGTCGGCGCGGACATGGAATTCGCTGTCGGCATTCGGCGTGCTCCCGGCCGGCACAAAGGTGCGAAAGGGCGACGCGCTGTTCCCGCGCATGGATATCGAAAAGGAGCTTGCGATACTTGCGCAGACGCAGCCAAAGCTACGGGCGGAGGCCGAAACAGCGCCGCCAAAGCCCGTGGTCGCCATTGACGATTTCTCCAAAATCGATTTGCGCGTGGCGCTTGTCACGGCGTGCGAGCCGGTCGCAAAGTCCGATAAGTTGCTGAAACTTACGCTACATGTCGGCGGCGAGACGCGGACGGTTTTATCCGGCATTGCCGCTCATTATAAACCGGAAGCGATGGTCGGCAAAAAGGTCGTGCTGCTGTATAACCTGGCGTCCAGGAAAATGCGCGGCATTGAATCGGAAGGCATGATCCTCTGCGCCGGGGACGGCGAAACCCTCCGCCTGCTGACCGTGGATGGGGATATTGCCAATGGAAGCGGAATCTCGTAATGCTGTTTGATACGCACTGTCACTTGGATGACGAACGGTTTGATGAGGACCGGGAACAAATTCTCGAGGATATGGAGGCGCGGGGAATCATGCCCTGCGTTCTTGTTGGCGCGGATATGCCCTCCTCACGCGCGTGTCAGGCGATGGCCCGGCAAAGGTCCTGGCTGTACTTTTCGGCGGCGGTCCATCCGCATGACGCGAAGGATTATACCGATACGTCCCACGCGGAGCTTGAAAAGCTGATGCGCGACCCCAAGTGCGTGGCCTGGGGCGAGATCGGGCTGGACTATTACTACGACCACAGCCCCCGGGACGTACAGCGGGCCGTATTCATACGGCAATTGGATACCGCCGCGGCGCTTGAAAAGCCCGTCATCTTTCATGTGCGCGACGCCCACGGGGATATGACAGACATTCTGCGCGCTGTGGACGGCAGGCTTCCCCAGGGTGTGATGCACTGCTACAGCGGCAGCGCGGAGCAAGCGAAACTCTATCTGGACATGGGGTTTTATATTTCCCTGGCCGGTCCCGTGACATTTCATAAGGCGCCAAAGCTTCAAGAGGTCGCGCGGATGGTGCCGGACGATCGGCTGCTTTTGGAAACAGACAGCCCCTGCCTCGCGCCCGAGCCGGTGCGGGGCCGGCGCAATGACCCGCGCAACGCGCAGTACATCGCGCGGCATGTGGCGGTTCTGCGGGGCGTTTCGTTTGAAGCGCTTTGCGAGAGCACGCGCCGCAACGGCCTGCGCCTGTTCGGCATCGGGGAGGACGCATGAAGGAACGCTTCCGCTATAAAAAAGAAATGGGGCAGCATTTCCTCTTCGACCCCGCTTTGATTGAGCAACTGGCCGACGCCTCCCGCGCGGAGCCGGCGGACGGTATTCTGGAGATCGGCCCGGGGCGCGGCACGCTAACCGCGGCGCTGGCGCGGCGCTGCCGCAAGGTGATCGCCGTAGAGCTCGACCGCACGCTGATTGATGATCTCGAGGTATCCATGGCGTTATACCCCAACGTGGAAATTGTGCAGGGCGATATCCTAAAGGCCGATCTGGCCGCGCTCGCGGGGTCGCTCGGCACGCCCTGCCGCGTGGCCGCCAACCTCCCCTACAACATCACCACGCCGCTCATCGAACGGCTTCTGCACACAAAACCGCCCTTTGCCTCCGTCGCCGTGATGGTGCAAAAAGAGGTGGGCGATCGCATGCTGGCAGTCCCAGGGCAGGCGGGATACGGGCCGCTCTCGCTGCTGGTCCAATACTATACCATGGCGGAGGAGGCGGTTTTTGTGCCGTCCGCCTGCTTTACGCCCCGGCCCAAGGTAGATTCCAGCTTCATGCTGCTCACGGCGCGCGGTGCTCCCGCCGTGACCGTGCGGGACGAGGCGCTGTTTTTCCGCGTGATCCGCGCGGCGTTCGCGATGCGGCGCAAGACGATTCTCAATAACCTGATGAGCGGGTTTGGCCTTGCGCGGGAGCGGGCCTTGGCGTTGCTTGGGGCATGCGGCGTTTCGCCAAACGCGCGCGGGGAAGCCATGCCGCCGGAACAATTTGCGGCGATAGCCAACGCGATGACCGAGGAGTGACCGCACGCTTATGCCAATGGCTGATAGGTTTTGCCATAGCGTATCGTGCATTGGCATTGAAAAATCCCCGGCAAAACGTGGCTGGCAGGCGATCATTGATATACAAAGCGGAATGCGCTTGTGCTTCCTGCCGCTTGCTGATATACTGTATATAGACAAATCTTGTCTCTGGAGGATACTGCATGCAATGGATGTCCGCCGCGTTCACGAATCTTTTGACCCCGGCGGCGGAGACCGCCGGCCGGGAGGTGTTTATATGGTCTGAGCATCTTGGCAAGGTGGTTATCACCGCGCTGTTGTCATTGCTGCCAGGGTTTGAGGGCCGCTACGCCATCGTAACCGGCAGGGGCATGGGCATGCCGCTCGCGTTTACCTTTGTCTTCGCGTTTATCCTATCCACCCTGCCGATGCCGTTTATCTATTGGTTCTTAAAGCCCGTCCTGCGCTGGGTGTATACCCTTCCGTTCAAGCCGGTTCAGAAATTCGCCGCACGGGTGGAGCGCCGCGCGGACAAAAAATCCGAGGGCATGCACGCGGGCAGCCTGTTTGCGCTGTTTGCTTTTGTTGCCGTGCCGCTGCCCGGCACCGGCGTATGGACCGGCAGTATGATCGCGACGCTGCTGGATATGGACAAAAAATGGGCGTCCATCGCGATCGTGCTGGGCAACCTTGCGGCCTGCGCTATTATGACGGTCCTCGCGCTGGCGGGCACAAACTTTGTGGATTGGGTGCGGGGATTGTTCTAGCGCGGGAGAGGGTCTCATTGGGCAAACACGTCACAGGCAGCGCCAAAAGATGCTCGCGCGCAAACAATAGCGTGCCGTATACGAAATGAGAGGTGCAATCGCATGAAACGCTTCATGGGCAAAAATTTTCTTCTGGACACGGACACCGCGCGGGAACTGTACCACGACATCGCCGCGGATCTGCCGGTCTATGATTTTCACTGCCACATTCCCGCGCAGCAGCTTGCCGAGAACGAGCCGTTCGCGTCCATCGCGCAGGTATGGCTAAGCGGCGACCATTACAAATGGCGGGCCATGCGCGTCGCGGGCGTGCCGGAAGCGATGATCACCGGCAATGCGTCGGATGAGGAAAAGTTTATGGCGTGGGCCGAGACCGTGCCAAAGCTCATCGGCAACCCGCTCTACCACTGGACGCATCTGGAACTGCAGCGCTACTTTGACATAGACGAGCCGCTCTCCCCGAAAAGCGCCGCGGAGATTTGGAACGAGTGCAACCGTCAAATCATCAGCATGCGGCCGCGGGATCTTATAGCGCGGTCGAACGTCAAGCTCCTCTGCACGACAGACGATCCCGTCGATTCGCTCGAATGGCACCAGAGGCTGCGCGCGGCGGGGGAGACGGAAATCCTGCCGACTTTCCGGCCGGACCGCGCGATGAATCTGGACGCGCCAACGTTTGCCGCGTGGCTTTTGCAGCTTGAAAACGCGGTCGGCTTTGCCATCAATGATTTTGATACTTTCAAGCGCGCGCTGACGCTTCGGCTGGAGTTTTTCCACGCGAACGGTTGCCGGCTGAGCGATCACGCGCTGGACACCGTGCCCGCCGCCGCGCCCAGCGACGATCTGGCGCAGGAAGCCTTTACGGCGTTCAGGCGTGGGGAAACAATCCTCTCGCACCTCGTAGACGCCTACCGCTCCAGCCTGCTTGTGTTCCTCGCCGCCGAGTACAGCCGCGTTCATTGGACCATGCAGCTGCATATCGGCGCGTTTCGCGACCTAAACACGCCGATGTTTGAAGCGTTAGGGCCGAATACAGGCTTTGACGCCATCGCCGACACGCCCATTGCCCGCCCGCTCGCCTCGCTGCTGTCCGCGATGGGCGAGGCCGCCCCCCTGCCCCGCACGCTGCTCTTCTCCCTCAACGATAAGGACAACTACACGCTGGGCACGCTGATGGGCACGCTCCAGCGGGACGGCGTGCCCGCGCACGTGGGCGTTGGCCCCGCCTGGTGGTTCCACGACCACAGGAGCGGCATGGAGAAGCACCTTCGAAGCCTGGCGAACGTCGCGCCGCTGTCAGAGTTTATCGGCATGACGACGGACTCCAGAAGCCTGCTTTCCTACGCGCGCCATGAGTATTTCAGGCGCATCTTCTGCAATGTGCTGGGCGCCTGGGTGGAGAACGGAGAGTATCCGGAGGATTACAGGTCGCTGGAGATGATCGTGCGCAAGGTGTGCTTTGAAAACGCGATGAGCCTGTTTCCAACCGCGTGAACCGCAGTTCATGCCGCCGGCGGCAAAGGGATGCAAAGGGATGCGCAAAGGGATGCGCATTTGAAAATTTATGCGATAGTCTTGCGTTTTTTTTCGGTGTAGTGTATAATCCTTTTCGTTGCCGTTTGCTGATGTAGCTCAGGAGGTAGAGCACCTCCTTGGTAAGGAGGAGGTCATGGGTTCGAGTCCCATCATCAGCTCCATGGCTGCGCCTGCTGAACTGTCAAGTTACAAAATCCTTCTCAAGACTATTTTTATATGAATGGTACCAAGTGCAAAGGGTATGTTTATAAGTGCGTCCGTTAGCACTTTTATTTCTATATTATCTCTATCCGCCAACGAAACGAGGCCACGCATGCAAAAAGCAATCGGCATCCTGGGCGGCAGCTTCAATCCGATCCACTATGGACACCTTCAAATGGCGCAGGCTGCCAAAGACTTGCTTGCATTGGATACAATCATCCTGATACCGGACGGTGACCCGCCGCACAAGGATCAGGAATTGGCCGATAAATACGATCGGCTCCGTATGACGGAACTCGCGGCGGGTAATTTGTTCGAGGTTTCCCCCATGGAGGTGGACCGGCCGGGCAAAACCTACACGGTCGATACCTTGGAAGCGCTCGTGAAAACCTATCCCGGTACGGATTTCATTCTGCTTATCGGCGCGGATACCCTGTGGGAAATCTCCGGATGGCGAAACCCCGCGCGCGTATTTTCCCTATGCCGGTTCGCGGTTTTCAGCCGCGGCGATATGCCTTTCCCCGAGGTGCCCGGCGCTTTCATCCAGCGGGTAGACGCGGCGATCCTGGACATCTCCGCCACGGAGATTCGAAGGCGCGTGCGCCTGGGCATGTCCCTAGAGGGTTTGACGCCGCCGGCGGTCATCGCGCACATCGGCAGGCGGCGGCTGTATCATCCGCCTGACCAACTGTGCAAAAAGGAAATCCAGAAACGCCTGCAGCGCGCTCTGCCCGACGCGCGTTTTAAGCATGTGCTTGGCGTAAAGGACACAATCGAGGCGCTCGCGAAACATTGGGGCATGGACGCAAAGGCCGCGGGCCTGGCTGGTCTGCTGCACGACTGTGCCAAGGGTTTGCCGCTGGACGAGCTGCGGCGCGTCATAGACAGCCAGGGCGAACGCGTGGACGCGCTTCGCCTAAAAAGCCACGAACTGCTGCACGCGCCGGCAAGCGCGGCCATGGCGCGCGGGCTATACGGCGTGACAGACCCGGATGTCCTGCACGCCATTTGGTACCATAACACGGGCAGTATTGTCATGGGCGAATTGGACAAGCTGCTCTATGTGGCCGACATGATCGAGCCAAACCGAAAACCCTATGCGGAATTGGAAGATATCCGGCGCATGGCGGCGCAGGATTTGGATGAAGCGGTACGCATGACGCTTTATGCCAAGCTGCGGTTTATACAATCCAGCGGCAGGGAAATTCATCCGGACACAAAGGCCGCGCTTATGACAATGCAAAAGGAAAATGAGGCAAGGAGGGAAACCATATGGTAAAAAACCCGAAGGAGCTTGCGCTGCACATCGCGGAAATTCTCAAAGACAAACGGGCGGAGGAACTGCTGGTGCTGGAGATTGGGCATCTGACCGTCATCGCGGACGCGATGGTCATTGGCAATGGCCGGTCCATGGTGCAGGTCAAGGCGCTGGCCGACGCGGCGGAAGAGAAGCTAAAGGAAGAAGGCGTCTACCCCCTGCGCCGTGAGGGATATGCCGAGGGCCGCTGGATTGTGCTGGACTACGGCGCGGTGCTGGTTCATATTTTCCATGAGCAGGAACGCGAGTACTACCATTTGGAGCGGCTGTGGATGGATGGCTCCAATAGCGTGCCTCTGGCGGAGGGGTAATCACAGGCGAACAGGCCATGCACCAATCCGCCGCGCGTTATATTGTAATGCCGTCTGTCCATCACCTCAAGCAGATGTCCCTCAACACCCCACCGTCATGATTGCCGCGAGCACAGCCTCAGCATCACCCGCTCCAGTGCGGCATCCTCCCGTATTTTGCCGCTTTTGATGGCGTAATCCGTATCCACGCACAGGCGAAGCCGCGAGGCCAGCGTCTCCTCGTCCGCGGCCCTCGCCTGCGCCGCCAGCCTTCGCATGGCAAAGGGCGGCACGCCGAGCTGTTTTTGTATCTCCGCTTCAGGCACGCGCGCCTTCGCCATCAGCTTCAAGTGCAGGAGGTTTCTATACTGCCGCGCCATCATCGCGAGGATGCCGACGCGCGCTTCCCCGTTTTCCAGCATCGCGCCCAGCAATCCAAACGCCTCCGCCTCCTTGCCCGCGACGAGTGCGTCCACAAGCTGGAACACCGTGCATTCCAAAGAAGGCGTAACGACAGCCTCTATGTCAGCCTGCCCAATCTCCTCGCGGTCCCCGGCGTACGCCGAAAGCTTCGCCAGCTCTTGGGTGAGGGTAAGCAAATCACGCCCGGCGGTAAAAGCCAGGAATGACGTGTTTTCATAGCTGATCGTCTTGCCGAGCGGCCGTAGCTGCTGCTGCATCCAGCGCGCCAGCGCGGGGTCGCCAAGGCGGTCAAAGGTGACTACGGCCGCTGTCTTGCCAAGCGCCTGCGTCAGTTTCTTGCGCCCGTCCAGCGCCTTGTGACAATAGAACACAATACAGGCCGTCTCTGGGGGATGCAGCAAATAGCCGGCCAGTTTCTGGCTGTCGTCCGCCTCGTTGGCGGCTTTGCCGGCGGATAGCAGCGCGCTGTCCCGTACCACCACCAGCCTGCGCTCCGCCATCACAGGCAGTGTTTCCGCGGCGGCTATAAGCGTATCCGCGGAAGGATTTTGCAGGACGCTCTCATTGAGCGCTTCCAAGCCCTCCGGCAGCAGGCGGCCCCGCAGCGCCTGAAGGGCTTTCCCTTTGATATGCTCCTCCTCACCCTCAAAGAGATACACACAGCGCACATCCCCTTGCTTTACACCCGCAAAAAAATCATCATGCGTCATCGGCAAAACGCCTCCACCCGTATGCTATCCTCAAAATATAACGTCAGCGCACCGGCTTCCTGCGTCTGAAAGACATCCGCACCCACGCTTTCAAGCCTTGCCAAGGTTTCCGGATGCGGATGGCCATAGACGTTGTTGCGCCCCGCGGAGATGAGCGCGACGCCAGGCATGGCGCTGTGCAAAAACGCTTGATCTGTCGCGTTTCGGCTCCCGTGATGCGCCACCTGCAGCACATCGCAGGCCACGTCGGATGATCCGATGACATCCGCGTCGCCGCAGAGCAGCAGCGCATAATCGCCAATCTTCACCCGCAAAACAATCGAACGTGCATTTGCATCTCCTTTCCCCGCCGGATCGCGCCGCGGCGCGATAACCGTGGCCCGCAAACCGTCCAGATCCAGCACATCCCCGGCCGCGACCTCCACAATTGGAATGCCGTGCGCCTCCACGTTTGCCATCAGGTTTCTATAAAGTTCATCCGCGCCGTAGCAGACGGCGTTTGCCGGCACATAGACCGTGCGCACGGGGATGCCCGCCTCCAGCAGCTCTATCAGCCCGCCTACATGATCCGCGTGTGGATGGCTGAGGAAGAGGCCCTCCACCCCGCTGCCCGTATAGAGCAAGTATTCCGTCAAATCGCTGTTTTCATTGCCACAGTCATATACGTAGGTTTTGCGTCCGGTATGCAGTACGCCGGAGAGCGCCTGGCCCACGTCGAGCTGCACGTAGTACACGCCGTGATACGAGGTCAGCGCTCCCACGCCCACCGCCAGGCAGCAGAGCGCGCCCATGCAGAGCAGGCGCGCGCGCCATCGCCAGACAACGGCGGTGGAGCACAGCAGCATGCACGCGAAATACGCGGCCGCAAAGTACCAGGCAAACGCGCCGACGCGCGCGGTGGCGAAAGGCACGCGCGCGGCCGCCTTCGCGATGAGCAGCAACAGCAGCACAAGCCCCTTGGCGGATTCCACCAGCAGGTAACCCAGGGGAGGCCATAGCGCGTGCAGCGCCAGGGCCATGGCGGATACGGGAATGAGAAGTCCGGCCAGCGGTATGACCGGCAGGTTGGAGATCAGGCTGATCACGGATATCTTGCCAAACCAAAACGCGGACACAGGCAAAACGCCAAGCTGCGCGGACATTGTGACGCTAAGCCCTCCCTTTGCCGCCTCTGGCATCCATTCAAGCGCGCGCCTGAGCGGCACGCCCAGCAGCGCAATGCCCAACACCGCGCAGAAGGACATCTGAAAGCCCGCGCTGAAGATATCCAAGGGCCTTAGCAGCAGGATCAAAGCGGCGGCCAAGGCGAGCGAGGTAAGGGGATCCGCCTTGCGGCGCGCGACGCGCCCGCCCTGCACGGC
>JGI20171J29575_12611889_pt1 | contig 10258 bp, 9 predicted proteins | sample TergutNc150P4_FD_29575 | JGI IMG/M metagenome (IMG submission 29575)
TCCTGCTAACGTGGAGAAAATGGTGAGCTCCTAATAATGCCAGCAAATAGCAGATGGGATTTAATTCGGGCTTTTAAGGGTTAAATGTGGTATATATTCTAACCACTATCCCTGAAGGGTTAATCCTCCTCTTCCTCCTCCTTCCTCTTCAATGGTGTGACAACCTGAATTGGTCCTGGTATCTTCAATAGTTTGTCTCCCGATACACTTGTACCCTGCCAGTCCCCTCCAACCTTTTATATTTAGCAAGGAGTCCCTCCTGATGATAAATTCCTAGGTCTTCTCACAGGTCTTATTCCATGAAATTTTCCAATCAGTGCTCTTTCTGGTGTTCTAGAACTATCCATTTGGATTACACGACTGACCTAATTATAATTTTTTTGAACTTAATATATTTCACCATATCAGGTCCATCTAACAATTCATAGAGCTCTTCATTATGTCTTAATCTCCAACCTAAGTCATTTTCACAGACTGGTCCAATGATAATTCTGTGTGTTTTCCTTTCAAATACTGCAAGCCTTTCATCAGATTGAAACACTGTCCATGCATGATAACCATAGCTTAGTAATGGTCAGATTACAGTCTTATATATATATATTCTAAGTTTGTCTTTTCTATGTGCCAGTTATGATCTTATCATTGATAATGGAAAAGTATACCTTGTTTGCTGACACAATTCTCATTGTAAAATTACTCCCCCCTTATTTTCTCTTGATAATTCCGTTCCAAGGTAAACAAAACTAACAACTGCTTCAATATTATGTATTTCTCTTCGTTGGTGCCTTGAATCACAACCTGATGGGAAAATAACTTTTGTTTCCATACTATTAATGATGAGTCCTATTGTCTTGGTATGTTCCTCTAGCTGCCTACATCTCTTCAAATGTATGCACAGATATTCCCATATTGTTTACATCATCCACATAACCAACTATTTGACCTGACTGGTAGATAAGTGATGAGTTTATATCCACTCTTATAGCATATTCTAAGGCTACAATAAGAGAAGAGGGGCCAGCCCATCTCCTTGTTTCAGTTCCCTGTTAACTTCAAAGTGGTCTGTCAAATGACTCAGTACCTGAACACATGCTTTTGCTCCTTCCATTGTTACTGATACCAATTTTACTAACTTGGTAACTATTCCAAAGCATTTTGTTATCTCAAAAATTTTATTTCTATTTATACCATCGAAAGCCTGTTTGAAATCCACACACTGGACATACCATCTACACAATAAGACCAACAAATACACATACATGAAATGTGTTTGTCACATTTTATTCATTACCAACATGTTTCAACTGCTGTCACAGTCATCATCAGGGTAATATACAAGATTACAAGGAGTCACAAACAGTTACAATGCATAAGTGAACCACTCACTGTTAAAAGAATGTCTCCAACATCCTACATAGTTGCTGAATGTCAGCTTATAAAAGCATTAAAAATTTGACAAAATTCAATTTCTTTAAAAAGCTGGATGTATTACTGTATGTAGTAAATGTGCACCCCATAATAAAATTAACAATAGCACAGCTGTGTTACTGTTGATTTTATAACAGGGTGTGTGTTATTTTTCATTACTAACACATCAGTGCTATTGTTAATTTTATTACAGGGTGCGTGTTATTGATTTATCCATTAATGCACAGCTATGGAACATATTAAAGTTGATATGCAACTACAATAAATTCCCAAAACTTGTTTAACAACTGTCTGTGTACAGTTGATCAACAGCTTATCTGCCTTTTCTAAAGGCAGCTTGATATCCCCTATGGAATTTAAAGAACAAGGTTTCAATCTGTTTAACAGTATTGTTGTGAAAACTGTACATGCTGTGCAGAACAGTGATATACCTCAAAAGCTGCTACATTGTGTCTGGCTCCTTTTCTTATAAATGGGACAGATCATACAGATGGACCAATCTTTAGGTATTATTTCTTTCATTCAAAGGGGTTAATCATTAGGAAATAAATATTTCTACATTTTGTTATCCTTTTTAATTAATACTATATCTTTCAGTCTTAAGCACAACCTTACTGAATAATATAATTATACAATACATATACACTATGAGTTTCAAGGGACACAAGAAATGTGAGAATAATAGCAAAACAATCTGGTGCAAACAGAATGGTATTAATTGAATTTTACCATCAGAAGTGACTTAAAGCACAAGTGATCTAAGCCTTTGAGCACACTGTAACTCCCACAGAAGCCACATCACGATTATAAAACACAAACTGCTAGAAAAACCACACTACCTCACACTACCTCTTAGTTTTAATGTTAATCACTTACTCTTTGAAGCACATTTGAGAAAAGTATAAAATTCTTAATTATATGTATACACAAATCTATTCTTCACTTTATGTACTTTATTACAAGCAATACACAACCACAGCATAAATAATAATCTTGCATTCCTAAAGATTCCATGAACATTTCAACCTGTGCAATGCACATAGTGTATTACTATTAATCAATAAAGTTGTACTTTAGACTAAAATATAGAGCATAGGTTAATCATTAACTTCTACTGTCGTCAGCTTCTAAAGTGGGTCACACTGGTGTGCCATTCCAAACATTAAAGATGTTCAATATGCTCACCTGGACAAAGGAACTCCGGTCTCCACCAAATTCCACAATTTGTTCAGTCTCAACGAAGTTGGCAACGTTACCCTGAACATCAATGCCTCTGGTAAAGAGCCGAGTTCCTGCTCGAAAGCAACAGCGGCGTGAGACAATTGTCCACAAGAATGGTTTGCCATTTAGTGAACATTGGTTAATTGAAATAACTGGATTATCTTCATTAAGGAAACTAAATATGTTTATCAGACTCTAACGTTTGCCAACCTCCTGAAATGCTTAAAAAATCTGCAGCACACATGCAACTATATAGTCTTGCTTGCATTGACTCACCAAGCATGCCAGCTTTATCACATAGAAAGCCTGCATCTGCCACAACATCCAGTGACAGCTGCAGTGCATAGGGCAACACTACAGTAAATGCACTGTTGAAAATAAATGGTACAGTTACTTCTTTGAAGCCTAAAATTCCTTTAAATTATATTTTAAAATTCACTTCCTACTTCACAGCAAACAATGTGTTTCCATAACAAATACCATTTAATGTTATTTAGGGACATACATGATGAGAACTGTGCTCTTCTGGGTTATTACGCAGAGAGTAGTTGTAATTTCTTACCAACATTTTGGAAGAACCTACTGGTCCCATTTTCAAGGGTCAAGAATCCAAAAATAAACCCAGTAACCATAGTACAGGGTGTAAGTAGAGAAGACTGAGAGGGAAATGATAAAAATATTTACCAGCCAACACCGAGTAACAACAAAGAAGGCTTGAATCTTCACCAACACTGCTGTGCGAACCTCGAATCACACATATTTCTGAAAACGTAACACTTATGAAAAAAATGCAGACATTAAATTTGTGTTTCATTTCAGCATAAAACTTATTTTTAAACATGTTTGCTATGAAACATATTTAGAGAGTTATATTTAACTCTTCAAGCAGGTATTTAAATGGTGCTCAGTCTTTTATCCAGAAAGTATTCAAGTTTGGCTTCCATGTAGTACACTGAACTGCCAGTAAAGTGAAGTATTCACAAAAACAGACATGTACGTCAAACCATTTTGAAGGGTCATGATATACCCAAGGCATACTCAGAATTGCACCATCTTCTTTATGTAAAATATTCGTAACTGTTTTCAATTTTAACCAAATGTACAGCATGTAATGATAAATTTTGGTAAAACTCCTGAAATATCAGTTTCCATGAAAATATATTCAGCAGCTTGTGAACTGTTACATGCATTCACACATACACACTGGGGCTAATATCAGCATTTCTGTAACTTTTCACTACAAACATGCTACAATAGACTAAGGAAGATTTTAGATATCTCTGATTTTGTGGAAAGGTTATAAAATACCAAAAAAAGTAAGATAATATGATGATGTACATCTTCTGTGCAACTGTCCAATACACACAAATTTCACCACCAAGTAGTTGCACAATGTGTACATTTATTACACATTGTTCCTACATGTTTTAGCCATACATTTTGGCCATCTTCAGGGAACTGTAAGTTTGATTAATGTGTACAGCGTATATGGCTACTAGTCATAGATGATTGGCAGGCTATATACTTATATATAATATAAGAAAAGTACAGTAATGAATAAATCATCAACATATAAATAGGCAGATATAATGTTAAAAACTATTTCTTTTTAAAGACTGGTCTTAGAAAGTTGTAGGTATTAAAAGCATTAAAGTAATGCTCCATATCCATACATTTGTGGTGATGGCACGTTTTCTTCTGTTTAAACTGGATCGGAATATCTGGAAGTATTTGTACTGAAATCCAATTAAAATTCGAAGTAATTTTGATATTGACTAATTATGTATGTATGTATGTATGTATGTAGGTATGACAATAAAAATTTGTTCAATTAGTCTGCCAATTATCTATGACAACAGCCATATACACTGAAGGTGTTAATCAAACTTGTAGCTCCCTGAAGATGGCCAACATGTATGGCCAAAACATGTGAGCACTGTATAATACATGTAAAGATTGTGCAACTATTTGGTGGTAGAATTGTGTACAGTGAGAAAATATTTCACAATGCGCATGCTGTAAAGGAACATAAGTCATGAACAAATGAATGCATTAATTAATGTATGTGTGTGTGTGTGTGTGTGTGTGTATGTGATGCTTAAAACAAGAAGGATACAGCCATGTAACAATGGTAAACAGAATCTGCATAATTCAGGCTGGTTTGCTAATTCTCGGAGCAGGTGTCCATTCCAAACAAATCTTGGGTCTGCTCGCTCATGGTAAGGCATCTGGAGGCAGAAAACAAGAAGAAAATACTGGATAAATTTATGCTTTGACTGGAATAATGACCTCACCATGTAGTTTGTTAGGTATCACTCTCCATCACACACCAGACTACACAGAGTCACATACCAGATGACCATAAACAAAACCAGTAATCACCAGCTACACAACATTATAGAAGACCAGAGTCTTAACCCTTTGAAGACAAAAAATAATCTGTGTGTTACATAATTAGGTTCTTACCTTGCAGAGAACACAGTCTGTCTCCATTAGGACACCAAACAGTAAACGTTCTTTTTGAGAATGAAATGGAACACATGACTACAATGTGCAGGCAAAGAAGAGTTTTAATATTAAACCTGGCAATATAAGTAGTTACCATTCGGCTTTATAGAGTTCATACTCCCTTAACATGCACTGCAGTAAGAACTTTAAATTGCATATAGCATTTAAGAGTTTGCAAGAAATATCGAATTCAACATAGCAGAGTTCTTCTTGAGGAACTAATAGTTCACCAAACAGTCAAGAAATTTCCTACATTTTATGGAACCCAAAGGTTCATTATCATGCACACACAACTCCACCTCTTGTCCCCATCCTCAGCCAGACCAATCCAATCCATACCTCCCCATCCCACTTCTTGCAGATCCATTTTAATATTGACTTCCCATCCATGCCTAGGTCTTCCAAGTGGCTCTTTCCCTCAGGTTTCCCCACAAAAACCCTGTATGCACCTCTCCTCTCCCCCCCACATGCTACATGCCCCACCCATAACATTCCTCTTGATATGATCATCTAAACAATATTTTGTTAGGAGTAGGGATCATAAAGCTCCTCTAGTGTAGTCCATTACCTCGTCCCTCTTAGGCTCAAATATCTTCTCAGCACCCCATTCTCAAACACCCTCAGCCTATGTTCCTCCCTCATTGTTGGAGACCAAGTTTTCACACCCATACAAAACAACACAAAAAATTATAGTTCTGTAAATATTAGTCTTTGTATTTGTGGACAGTAACATGGAAGACCAAAGATTCCAACCTGGAAGACAACAGATTCTGCACAGAATGTAGCAAGCATTCCTTGAGTTCAGTCTGCTCTTAATTTCTTTACGAATGCAATTTTGAGTTGTCACAGCTATTCCAAAATAGTTGAACTGTTCCACACTTTCCAAGGATTTTATTACCTATTTACCTATATTTATGTTGTGATAATGTCCTGCAGTATATTCAAGAGACAAACATATAGTTTTCTCTGTATCTACTTCTAGATCAATTTTCTTAACCAGTGACTAAAAAAAAATCTTCTGATCTTTGTGTTTTTCTTTATAGTGTGTATGCTTCGACCCAATAAATTAACATCAACAACATACACCAGATGCTGATGCGTACCATTGAACTTAGAGCCCTCCTGGTTTGCCAGAACCCTCTCAATGGCATATTCCAAAGAAAAATTACTAGGCAGCAGCATCTCCTTTTTTCAGACATTCTGAATAGGAAATTTATCAGAATAATTTTTGCCCATCCAGAGTACACAACTTACATGAGGTTTTATTTAAACGCATTTTTATAAATCTATCTAATTTCATGCAGTTACCAAACTTATTGTCATACAAAACATCCTCCCCCTAACTGAATCATAGGTGTTTGTAAGAACAAAATATAAATATGGCACTCATGTCAAATTTACTTAAACATAAATTACTTGTCTACATTCGTTATAAAAATGTGTTCGTATCTGCAGAGCACAACATAATACAGTTTTGAATAACAAACTTATTCCAAAATGAATGACACTGCATACTTCCCTAATTTAATTCTGAATAGGAAAAAATAGGTTGTTGTTTGACTACTGGCTGCAGACATGGTTGGTGCTGACCTTGCTGGCCTCTGCCCACCTAGCTATTGACGCTGAATTCATTTCTAAGGTGGAGGTACCCACAGGGCAGACTCTGGTAACTTCAGTAACAGGACAATTAGGAGTGACGGTCACTAGCGGAGAATCTACTCCTAAATGTGGACTCAAAAGGATGAAGTGTCCAGTATTCTTCACACTCACAAAGACTTAAATTTGGTACAGGTAAAGTTCTGAGTCTACAAGCAGTAGAATCTGTGCACACATGTGAGAGGGGATGGAAATCACAACCCTGTGAATGACAATTCCAAGTCACACCCATGATCATCAAGTCCTCCAAGCAGGAAGTATTCATTTCATCTCCTCTTTTTTTAATAAATAAATAAAACAAGCCCAGCTTTACTTAAGTGCTTTGCTTTTATCAACAAATTTAAAAACAACAAATTAATGTCATGAAAGGCATCTGGAAGTATACATAAAAGCAGATAGTGTCAAAGTAATTTAAAATGTCAAGGATTACAGACCCCCTGTAACAGGACCTGTTGTGAGTAGCTGGTGCTAAGGGTTGTTCTCAGGCACCCACAGAACATCACTACAGAAACCACTGATGGAACGTATCCTCAACAATTCACCACAATTCACAACTTATTTCTCTACCATGTTTCAATATTATAATGCCATTAAAATCATGTTTTCCATGCCATCCCCTTTCTCAAAGTGTTACATCTCTGTCTTGTTTGCCCTTTGTGTGCTAAGTGCTCAGTATACTTATCAATTATGATTTAATTATTGGCTTAAACAATACTTGTAACACCAAACAGTGAATGTCGCAGTTAAGCACAAGGTGCAAGCCAAAAGTCTCAGGACTGGCCACATGGAGTGCTAACCAGATACTATGCAGGTGTATGCTGCTAGGTACTACTGTGTTCATCTATTGTAAATTGGTGTTTTCAGTGTCACTGTAACAGAGTGCTACATTTCTGTGCAAGTGGCATTTAAATGTGTGTTAAGCCACACTATTCCATTCCCAGCCTGGACAGGCCCATAGGGCTCCAGGAGGTTAAGGCTCCCAGAACTTCTAGAAATGCACATGAGGGTGGTGACACCATGACACATCTGTGTGACAACAGAGAGCATATGATTAACGTTTGTATGTACAGTATATGCCAACAAATTTTAACAGAAGATTAAACACGAGGCTGACTGCCGCAAAATTTGTGCCAAGCCTGCTGCATAATGAACAGAAATAAAACTGGCTTTGTGTGCAAGAACCTGCCAGATAAGACCAAAAAGGATAGAAACATCCTCTCTGAGGTCCTCCTGGTCCCAAAGACAAAAATCCAGTGAAGAGGGACAAAGATTTGAGGATATTGTGGAGATTTAAGCTCTGCAGTACCTGACAGTATCATGAAACTGGAGTTCCAGAGATTCTTCCAGCAGTGGGACAGACACTGGACCCAGTAAACAAACTCCAAAGTGGACTACTTTAAAGTGGACAACACCAACCTGTACCTAATGTAGGATTAAAACTGTGATACTGCCCAGTCTGGAAACTTTTGGCTCACACCTCGTTGGTAACATGCCCACTTCATATTTTGGATGATGCAGTCTGATGTATGTTCCAAATTGATTAGGGAAATGCCAAACAATGTTTTGTTAAAACTTATCATTGAAGACGAAATGTGGTGCCTTCAATATGACATAGAAAGCAAATGGCGAAGCATGCAGTGGAAAACACCAGGATCTCCAAGACCCTAAAAAGCTCACATGATGAAATCACAAATGAAGAGAACACTTATCACTTGCTTTGATATCAGGAGTATCATTTCTCTTCAAATTCATCCAACATGGCTGAACAGTCTACCAGCCTCATTATGTAAAAATACCAATGACGTTACATGAAGCTGTTTGTAGACAAAAGCCTAAACTTTAAGCCAACAACTGGTTCTCATCTTGACACTGCTCCAGCTCAACAAGCATTTTCTGACAAGCAGGTAATTTCCAAAAATTGTATTAACAAAACAGATTGGCTTCTAATGACTTTTGGCTCTGTACAAACAAAGTCTACCTTGGATGGAATGGACATGCCATGATAATGAAGGCATTCAGCTCAATTTTATGCAGCATTGAAGGTTCTTCCAAAACAGCAGCTCCATAAATGTTTCCAACAGTGGCAGCATCACACGCCTAGGTGTACGGCTCAAGAGGACTATTTAAACTTAAGTGTACTGGAATATTAACGATGAAATCCCAGAACCTTAACAGCCACACCTCATATACAAGTCTGACAACCAGAAAATCCATGAGTGATGGACAAATCAGCACTCATGTTACACATACATGCCATTTACTTTTTCTCCAGTATCACTGATATAAATGAGGCAAATGGCTGTGGTGTCAGATCAAATTTTCATTCCACTTATTTAATACACATGATTTACAAGTACCATGGAAATGGTTAAGGAAAATATTGTCACTACACTACTAGTTCTCAGGCTATCAGCTGCATGTGCTTTCAAAGCTCTAAGCTTTCAATATTACTACTGTTGTGCTGTCTCTGGCTCAGCTGGATGACAAAACTGCAGGCTGGAACTTTCCCCCTTCTGCCCATTACAGCTCAAAATTTCAAATTCTCTCACATCAACTTCATTCATACCTGATTGACCAACCAGTTTTGCAAATAAGTGAGTAGTTATGGGAAAACCACAAAAAATGTCACTACTTAGCCAAAATTATATCTGCCTGTATCCCTTCCGCATAACTTCCACTGCAATGAATGTACTGACCTCAAGAAAAAACTTACTTCCCACCCATGTTTAAAGGCCTGTGTTTTTACAAAACGTGTGAACACAGGAGCTGGGATAGCAAAGTTGGTACAGTGAGTAGGCTACAGGCTGCACAATCCTGCATTTTAATCCCAGTTGGGGAAAAACTTTCTCTCAAAATGTTCAGACCATCTCTAAGGCTCACCCTGCCTCCTATTCAATGTGTACTGCGGTTCGTTCCCAGGGGTAAAGTGGACAAGGCATAAAGATGACCAACTGCCTCCATCTAGTTCCGAGGTTAAGAACGAGAAGAGCTATACCTCTGTACCTCCTACATGCCTTCGTGGCATTGACAGGATCGTTACCTTTTTATCTTTTTATACATCAAAACAAAATATCATAAAAACATGGCCTTTGTGTGTGATCAAGTGAATACCACCTAATCAACAGACTTCAAAATCCTTTTCATTTCTTTATTCATATTCAGTAAATCCACATTAGCACCATTAGTTTCTCAAGAAGACCTACCAACTTTTAAGTTTCAATTGCGGCAAACTGTTGAGTCAAAGCAAAATATGTATGACTGGATATCCACAAGTTTCCAGACTGAGCTAATAACTAAATACATGCTTACCTTCATTATTAGTCATTGCTGCCCCCTTCTGACTTTATGCAATGGGTCCAATGTTTCTGCCACTGCTGGATGCATAAATAGAACTGAATTTTTTAAATCACATGTAGGGCAGTCAGCAAATGTTCCTGAATATCAG
>JGI20171J29575_12611882_pt1 | contig 10231 bp, 5 predicted proteins | sample TergutNc150P4_FD_29575 | JGI IMG/M metagenome (IMG submission 29575)
GCCCTCATCCAGCCCATAGCGGTCGAAAAGCTCGGCTTGGCGCTGCTGCCGCTCGAGCCGCCAGCGGCTGCGCTGCTGCCGCTGGCGGCCGCTGGCGAAACCCTGTACCTGTAGGCCTACCCGCATCAACGGATCAAGGCAGCTGACACTTTGCGGCACAAGTGAGATGCCGTGGCCACGCAGTGCATGCAGGGAGTCCGCATCTTGCTCCACGCCGTCAAACCAGATCCGGCCGCTGAGCGTTGCGTTGGCTGCAAATAGCCCCATGATGGCATCGGCCAACAGGGTCTTGCCGGAGCCAGAGGCGCCGACGATAGCAACAATTTCGCCAGTATGCACACTGATATGTAGGTTATGGATGACCTGGGACTGACGGTGGCGAGCTAAAAGATAGTGTTCGGCCGTACTGTCATACATCGAGAAGCTGATGCTCAGATCCTCGACTTGCAGCAGATGGTGGCCATGGCTGTGGCGGGAGGCTGCGGCGTGCAGATGGTGATGGTGCGAGGGCTCCTGGGAGTGGTCAGTGTTATGGGGCAGCTGGGGATGCGATGATATTTGCAGTGTCTCCAGCAGATCATGCACTTTGTCTTGAAGCGGCATTTGTCCGGGCTTATCCATAGCCGTATCCTCTATTCCTGTGAGCGATAAGGGTCGATCAGGCGGCGGAGCAAAGAGCCGGCGCGGTCAAACAATAAGACCACCAAGATCAAGGCTAACCCTGGGAAAAGCGCCAGCCACCACATCCCGGCCGAGAGATGCCCCATCGACTCGCTGAGGATGATGCCGATGGAGGGCTGTTCCGGCGATAGGCCAAACCCCAGGAAGGTCAGGGCGGCTTCGTGGAGGATGGCATGGGGGAAAAGCAGGATCAGGCCGACCAACAGCTGGGGAAAGACGTAGGGCAGCATATGGTCGCGGGCGATCTGCAGCGGCCGGCGGCCAAGCTGCCGGGCGCAGGCCACAAAATTCGACTCTTGGCACTGCAATATCTCGGCGCGGATGACCCGGGCCAGGCTTGGCCAGTGGGTGAGTGCTACGCCGATGGTGATGCCCCAAAAGCCACGGCCGATGGCGAAGGAGATCAGGATGAGCAAGACGATGTGCGGCACTCCCAGCATCAGATCGATCAACCAAGTGATGGCAGCGTCGGCTTTTTTGCCGCCAAGGGCGGCAGTGGCACCTAAGATGAAGGCGATTGCTGCCGAGACAGTGGCAGCTAGCAGGCCAACAAGTATGCTGGTAGCCAGCCCGGCCACGGTGCGGATCAGCATATTGCGCCCCATCCAGTCGCTGCCAAAGGGGTTGGTCAGGCTGGGACCTAGGCTCTTGGCGGCGAAATCAGTATGCATTGCTGTTCCATAGAGGTAAATGCCAGCAATAACTATAGAGATCAATATTATGCTGGTAATTGTTAGGGTAACCAAGGTTCTTAGACGATTGCCGGTGTTGTTAATGAGCGGCTGATGCAATATATTCATCCCTGTATCATAGTCGCCAGCGGCACGGTGGCCGTTGAAAAGGGTCTTGCTGTTCAGCATCCCGGCGGTGGCTCGACGTTTAGGCACCATCAGCGCTATCCTCGATTTTTCTGGGGGAGCGGCCAAACCGTCTGCCCTTTAAGCGCGTACGGCGGATACGCGGATCGACGAGGCCGTAAAGCAGGTTGGCCGCTAGGTTGCCGACAAAGACCAGGGCAGCCGAAAACAGGGCAATGGCAGCGAGTAGGGCGACATCGCTGCCTAAACCGGCAGTGACCGCTGCTTGGCCAAGACCCGGATAAGAGAAGACTTGCTCGACCAGCACTGAGCCGCCGATGATCTCTGAAATCGCTGCCAGCTGTAAGGTGACGGCTGGTAAGGCGATGTTGCGCAGTCCGTGGCGACGGATGATCGAGGCAGTCCCCTCACCTCGTGACCGAGCTAGGCGCACGTAGTCGCTTTGCAGGACATCGATGGTTTTCTCCCGGGTATGCAGGGCAATGTTGGCAACGCCGATGATACTTAGAGTCAGGGCGGGCAAGACGGCATGGTGGATGGTGTCAAAAATGCTCACCTGCCCAGCGGCCAAGCCTATCGGTTGGGAAAAGCCCAAGGGAAACCAGCCCAGCAAAACCGAGAACACAGTTAAAAAGATCAGCGCCAACCAGAAGGTGGGGGTGGAGGCAAGCAAGAAGCAGTAGGCCTTGATGCAGCGGTCCGGCCAGTGGTCTTTGCAGACGGCCGCCGCAATGCCTAGGCAAAACCCGATGATGCCGCTGATTGTCCAAGCCAGCGCCAAGAGTATTGCCGAAGTCGCAAAGCGTTGGCCAATGACTTGGGCAACCGGTGCGTTGTAACGCAGGGAGGTGCCCAAGTCCCCATGCAGAACTGCCCCGAACCAATTCAGATAACGCTCTATCAAGGGAGTATTCGTACCCCAATACTCTGCAAGTTGCGCTCGCTTGGCCTCGCTCATGTTGATATAGGCGGTTTGGCCGACATTGGCTTGGATTGGATCGACGGGCGAGGCGCTGACCAAGACAAAGACTACGATACTCACTGCGAAGAGCAGCAATATGAATTTCAATAACTGCTGGAAGCTAAAGCGCAGCATGGCAGCCCCGGGCATTGTGGCCGTTACTGTGATTCAAGACTAACTCCAGCTCCACTGGTCAACGTCGTTTACAACCGACCAGCCATGACCATGCGGGTGCAACTTTTGCTCAGCAATAAGCAGGTTCTTTTTCTTGAAGTAAAGATGGTCGACGTTGGCCAGCCAGACCCAAGTGGCAGCGCCTTTGGGGGCAACGCCCTCCTTGCCGTCCCATGCGGCAGCCTGCCAAAGCGGGTAAGAGTCCTCGACTTTCACTGTGGCCAAGGCATCGTCTAGGTGCTTGTCAACCGTTTTGTTGTAGTAGCAAGGGAAGTTGCCACTAGAGCTGGAATGGTAGAGGCTGTAAAGCTCGGCAGGCGAGTTGGAGCCCCAGCCCCAAAGAACCAGGTCGCTAAACTGACGTGGGTATATTTCATCCCAACTGGCGCCATGGGTCTTGACCTCAATGCCCACCAGTTTGGCTTGGTTGCTGAACTCGGCGGCCAACGCCTGGCGCACAGAGTCACTGGCTGAGTAGTAAAGGTCAAGGCTGGCGCGGGCCCCGTCTTTGACGGCGATCCCGTCAGAGCCGTTTGTCCAGCCAGCATCGGCTAAGAGCTTCTTTGCCGCCGCGATATCCGTGGCCACCACCATATCCTTGGAGGCCCAGGGCATGCCGTCCGATACGCTAAAAGCCGGGGAGCCGTAGCCGTTGAGCACGTTGCTTACCATCAGGTCGCGGTCAATGGCCATATTCAGGGCGCGGCGGATGGCGATGTCGGCTGTAACCGAGTTGCCAACTGGATATGATGTGCCGTCGCTTTCCTTTGTTTTCCCAGGTGCGGATGTCGGTAGCGAGATGCCGCGGCTGTCGACCGACTTGCAGGCAAAAATCTCGTAGTCGGCTGGCGTTTGATTGCTGAAGATCGCAGAGGTGAAGGCGAGGTCGGCCTGGCCGGCGCGAGCCGCTGCCAGTGCGGCATCCTCGGCCATGAACAGCACGATGACGCGCTGCATCTTCGGAGCAGTGCCATAGTAGCCGGGGTTGGCTGTGAAGATGACCTGTTGGCCGCGATCCCATTGCTCAAGCAGGTAACGGCCGCTGCCGATCGGCCTCTCGCCGTAATCTGCTCCGTGGGCAGCGGCGGGAACGATGCCCACCAAGGCCAAGGTATAGAGCAGGGCATTGTAAGGCCTCAGCAATTGGATGACAACGGTCGTGTCATCGGGTGTCTCGACATCCTTGATCATGCTCAGGTCGGTTTCGCTGCCCTCGTTGTCACGGATGCCTTTCAGGGTGTAGGCAACATCCTTTGCCGTCAACGGCGTGTTGTTGCTGAACTGCACGTCAGGGCGGATCTTGAATGTCCAGGTGAGGCCATCGTTAGAGTTAGAGTAAGAAGTGGCCAGATCGTTCTCGAAGCCCATGTCTTTGGTCGTGGTGATCAGGGTGGACTGGATCAAGGGCTCGTGCCCATGCTCGCCACAGCCCCAGCCGAAGAAGGGGTCAAAGCCCGCTGACGGCTCGCTGCCTGTGCCCATGACAATGATCACTTGCGAGAGGTCAGCATTGCTGCCGGCACCGGCTGCTGAGCCGGTGCCGGCATTGCCGTCCTGCGAACAAGCGGAGAGTAAAGGACCCAGTGTCAGCCCTAGGCCGCCGACGGCGGCCAAACCGATAAAATTACGCCTTGTCAGATCGTTCATGATAGCACTCCTTTTCTGCGGCATCCCTCTGCGGACACATTGGCTAGCACCGATCAGTGGGATTTCGATGCCAAATCGTGTTACGAAAATAAAATCAGTAACACAGAATAGCACAGATGAGTACTTGCAAGTGTTACGAAATCTGAAAAAATAACATTAATTTCTGAAGACACCGATTTGCGCTACCCCATAGTACTTACCATACTGCAATCAGGATTCGGCAGCCCAAAAAAACAAGAAGTCCGGTAAACGGGGCTTCCCGGAGTGATGGGCAATCAGATGAGTGTCAAACTACCGTACCGGACAGCACCGCCGTCAAAGGCGTTGGGGCCGGATGCCGCCGATGAGTGTCAAACTACCGTACCGGACAGCACCGCCAGTGGCGGCAAAGTCGGTACATCGGGATTTTATTGGCGATTTCGCCCCCTCCCCCCCTTGATAGTGTGTATAATTACTGAAAGGAGGTGATAGAAGAATTTCTGTCGACGAAGAGCAATGTGTAATCTACCGAGTAAAAAAGGGCGTACTACTCCTAGTTTTTCACGAAGTGAAAACGGCACGAAAGGCAAGTGGAATACCGGTTCTGGGGCATTAAGGGTCATTTTGGCTCTTGTGTTGGTGACGGTGTTAGCACTGGTTGTCCTTGTGCCATCCTTGATTTTTGCTGGTAAGGACAGCACGGATGGTGGTGGCCAAGACTTGGGGCTGAGTGATTCTGCCAGTGTGGTCGTAGACGATTTTGGCAACCAAGACGGCGGCCGAGACGAGAACGGTCAGGATGGGCAGGGTCTAGGCAGTGCTGAAGATAATGACGCTGAGCCTGATGATACGGCAGCTGATAGCCCGGTAGTCGCTGCCAGCCAGGAAAACCGGGCACAACTCCCAGAAAAAAAGGATACGACGACGATGCCGCAGCAGTCAGCCGTCGCGGTTGCGAGTGGCCAAGCCCAAGGTGATCAGGGTCAAGGCCAACAGGCATCTGTCACTTTGACTGGTACAGCTAAGGACACTGGCCAAAAAGCATCCGCACAAGGCTCGAAGGCATCTAGCACACAAGCGTCTGGCCAGCAAAAGGTAAGTACACAGGCGGCAGACGCGGGGGCATCGGCGGTTGAAGTGGCCGAAGAAACCACTGGGCCCAGTGCGTCTGACCCGCTTCGGGGATTCAGCATTCAGCCGATTTCCGACCAATACTACACCGGCAGCGCTATTCGTCCACGGGTTCTTGTCTATTACTACGGCTATATCCTCAGTGGCTGGCTGCCCGAGTGGACTTACCATGTCAGCTACTCCGAGAACATCAACATCGGCCAAGCTACTGCCTATGTTCATATTGATGACTGGAGCTTATTGTGGCTCTGGGGTCTATGGGAACCCATCTCGGCCCCTCTAGAAGTCAACTTCAATATCCTGTCCAATACGCCTTCCCTGCAAGGTCAGCTGTCCATCGATCTTGATCCGGCGACCGGCGAACTGAGCGCCAATCCGCAGATAGACGGTAGCACCCCAACCGATCTCAAATACACATGGAGTGGCAGTGGCGTTCGCAACAGCGGCACCGACCGCTTGGCACGGGGCAGCTATGCCTTGGGGTCACCGGTGACCCTGACAATCGCCAGCTCCAGCAGATCGGGCAACTTGGTGGCCATAACCACCGTGTATCAGGTTAAAACCAATATCAGCGGACAGGGTCAAGCCGATAGCCTGACGGTGGACAAGAGCTATATGCTGCTCGGCGATGAGCTGACCATCAGTTGGGTCTTGGGGAATGCTGCTGGTGATGCCGACTCTCTTGCCCTTTATCCGGCCAGCTGGGTACCATATTTCGTCGAGTCCAGCTCCGGCAAACTGGTCTATACCTTAGAGCAGTTGCCTGTCCAGGACGGCGAAGTATTGGTTTACGCTGTGTTTGCACACAACAGTCAGAATACTGGCGGCGGCAGCCAAGGCGCGGGCAACCAAGGATCTGGCGGCGGCAGCCAAGGCGCCGGCAACCAAGGATCTGGCGGCAACGATGGCAACGGCGACGGCGCCAGCAACGGCGGCGGCGCCAGCAACGGCGGCGGCGCCAGCAACGGCGGCGGCAGCCAAGGCACTGGCGGCAGCGGTGGCAGCGATACCGGCGGCGGCAGCGGTGGCAGCGATACCGGCGGCGGCAGCGGTGGCAGCGGCGGCAGCCAACAGGTGCCGGTCGAACAACAGCCAAGTGCAGCAGATGAGCTAGCCAATGCCAATGATGCCGGCCTTGGCCAAGATGATACTGCAACCGGCTCAGAGGCCGATATCCTAGGCATTCAAGATGCTCCACCGGTCAATGCCAGCGATCCGGTCGGAGCGGAGGATGCTGCCGAATTGTCCGCAGCTGCCAAAGGCAGTATAAATGCGCTTGTCGGCCGGCTGCTGGCAGACGATGCGCCCATGGACGACGCGGTGGTGGAGCATATCAACCCCAATGATCGAACGTCAATAGCACTCGGATCGGCAGCCTCGGCCACAACTGTGCTTCTGGCAATGGCAGCCTACCTTTTTCTCAAGGACGGCGTAGCGCTGCTCAAAGACGGCATACCTCTAGCCAAAGAGGCCGTCATGGTTTTTAAAGTATAAGGGTACCGAGTGCCCATGAGCCATGTTTCGGCTATAATGGGGACTTGAAATGCGTCTCGGAACCTAAACGTAGTTTAAACACAGCAGGAGGTGCGATTGAGTGCGCGGAGCGCTCCCGGCTCTAAGGGGTCGGGTCAAGGCGCGGGTAAGGCCAATTCGCGAAGAGTGTCCAATAAGCCAACCCAATCGTCGGGCAGGTTGTCTGGGGCTGCCAACAAGGCTGCCCCCAGTGGCTCAGCCCGGTCGCGGGATGCTCGGGGGTCTTCACGTTTACCGGAAGAGCCCCGGGCCTTTTTGGAGCCCCAGGTTCGTTCTGAGCTGATCGGCGTGGTGTTCTGTGTGCTGGCCGTCGCACTTTTGATAGCGCTGGTTGCTCCGGGCAATGCCCTGTTGACCCGGGCGGTGTCCACGGCTTGCCGAATGGCCTGCGGCCTTGGTGCCTTCTTGCTGCCTTTCCTCATTGCTGCTTGGGGGGTAAGCTTTTTCATTCGGGAGAAGATGGTCGATTCCGTGGTGCGGTTGACTGTGGGCATCGTCTTGATCTTTGTGGCCGCCTTGGCACTGGTAGCCATGAGCACCCCGGGCATTAGTGCCGATCTGCAGATGTTGTTTGAACCTGAGAACCTCGCCGATTACGGTGGCTATCTGGGCGGCAGCCTAGCTTGGCTGCTGCTGAAGCTGGTCGGCTATGCCGTGGGCGCGGTCGTTGCCATTGGCGCGATCATTGCTGGCGCGGTATTGGTCGGCCTCTCGCTCAGTGCACTAGCCGCTCGCATAGTCGGGCTATTCAGGCGTGACAGCGATGTCGAGGCCGACGACGGGACAGATGTCCAGGGTATGGGTCCTTACCAACTGGATTTCGCTGAGACGGACGACTCGACGGCGAGCAAGCGCTCCCGCCGCCGTCTGTGGAAAGGGAAGGGGGAGCCGGAGGTCTTGTTGGCACCGACTGCCCGCTTGGCCGAAAGCTTCGGCGGTGGCGCTGACGGCCAGGCTGTTGAGGATGCCAGTGTTTCTCCTACCGTGTCCTTTGCCCCCAGTCAGGATGCCGCCCTTGGGCAGACCCGTCGCCGTGGCCGGGCTGCTGCCAGCGGCCAGAACGGTTACAAGGCGACTGCTGCAGACAGCGCCGAGCAGCCGCCTGACAGCGACGCGGTGACAGAGCTTCTGGATCCGGAACGCGCCGTGAAGCCGCAAGATAAGGCGGTGCCTAGCGCCGCTACCGGCGGCACTGCCGATCACGCCCGAGACGGTGTTGGCGCGCCCGAGAAGGTCAAGACCACAGGCTTCGTGCTGCCGAGCATGGCGCTGCTGCAGCGCTCCCGCTCCAAGTCGGCCTCTAAAGCCGCCGAGAGCGAGCTGCGCAACACGGCGGCTGAGCTGCAAGGGACCTTGGCCGAATTCGCCATCGATGCTCAGGTGGTGGGCTGGACAGCCGGCCCCACCGTGACCCTTTACAAGCTGGCCCTAGGCGAAGGTGTGCGGGTCGCACGCATCACATCTTTAGCCGACGACATCGCCTTGGCCTTAGCTGCCACATCGGTGCGCGTATTCTCACCGATCCCCGGCACCTCGCTGGTAGGCGTGGAGGTTCCCAATGCCGAGCGCTCCACCGTGCTGTTGGGCGACGTGCTGTCGGCGGCGCCGTCCGGCGCTCTGCAGCTGGCGGTGGGCAAAGATGTCGAGGGTGATGCCATCGTCGCCAACCTCATCCAGATGCCGCACCTCTTGATTGGCGGCACCACCGGCTCCGGCAAGTCGGTGGCCATCAACGCCATGATCATGAGCGTGCTGATGCGGGCGACGCCCGCCGAGGTGCGGATGATCCTGATCGACCCGAAGATGGTCGAGCTGACCCGCTACCATGACATCCCCCACCTCTATGTGCCGGTTGTCACTGATGCCGGCAAGGCGGCGGCGGCCTTGGCTTGGAGCGTCATCGAGATGGAGCGGCGCTTGAAGGAGTTCATGACTGCCGAGGTGAAGAACATCTCCACCTATAACGAGTACGTGCGCAACCTGCATAAGAAGGCAGAGGCGGAGGCGGCCAAGCGTCGCCAGAAGGCCCAGGAGGCATGGGCGGCCGCCGCCGATGCCGCGCTTGAGGCGGCACGCCCCGAGGACAGCAGCAGCAACGACGGCGGGGGACTTGACCGGAGTGACAGCGGGGCAGCCCCAGAAGTGGACGCTCCCGAGTTCGAAATGCTTGAGGAGTACGGTGAGGCTTTGGAGCAGGATGACGACTATGCGGATGTCGCAGATGCCGCCACCCCCATGGCCGCTGACGACAACGCTGGCCAGCCCGGCTCGGGTCAGGATGCCTGCCGTTTGGCTGAGTGTTCCGACCAGCCTGAGGTCGATGTCTCCGACCTCTTCAACGACCTGCCGGAGGAGATGCCCCTGATCATGATCGTCATCGACGAGCTGGCCGACCTGATGATGGTGGCCGGCAAGGATGTTGAGGCCTCGATCACCCGGCTCTCGCAGCTTGCCCGGGCCGCCGGCCTACACCTGGTGATCGCCACCCAAAGGCCGTCGACCAACGTCATCACCGGGGTGATCAAGGCCAACATCGTCAACCGCATCGCCTTCAACGTCGGCAGCGGCATCGACTCCCGGGTGATCCTGGACACCACCGGTGCCGAGGCCTTATTAGGCATCGGCGACCTGCTCTTCTCCCGCCCCGAGTACGGCAAGCCGGTGCGCATCCAAGGCTGCTTTGTCAACGATGCGGAGATTGGTGCGGTCACCAGCTTCCTCAAGCAGCAAGGCACACCCGACTACCACGAGGAGATCCTGACCACTGCCGTCGGCGGCATCTCCACTTCGCAGATCGCCGGCTTTGACGCTGCCGGTGACGATGACCCACTGGTTTGGGAGGCGGCGGAGATCGTGGTCTCCAGCCAGCTAGGATCGACCTCCACCCTGCAGCGGCGCCTGAAGGTGGGCTATGCCCGGGCCGGGCGGATCATGGACAACTTGGAGCAGAAGGGCATCGTTGGCCCGGCCAACGGCTCCAAGCCGCGGGAGGTGATGGTTGACGACCTGCTGGAGCTGGAGTCTTTGAAGGCATTGGAGGCCGCCGACCGGGACGACTCGTGGTAGCGCCGGTCTCAACATATCGATGCGCCTCAATTTATTTCTCTATCATAGTGTAGCCGATCCATGATACATGCCAACGACAAAGCCGCCGCTGAGACCTTCAGTGGGCTATTGAAGCGAAGTGAGAAGAAAGCGTGAAAATGGCACTGACTTTTCTCGACAAGGGCCTCGCCAGCATCAGCTACTCCGGGACGGGGACGTCCAAGTACCGGGTGGAAGGCTCGCAAGGCCCCCTCCGCTTCTT
>JGI20171J29575_12611880_pt1 | contig 10227 bp, 7 predicted proteins | sample TergutNc150P4_FD_29575 | JGI IMG/M metagenome (IMG submission 29575)
GTAAGAGGAAAAGCAAAGTTATGGTTTGAATCATACTTCAGAAACAGGTATCAAAGGGTTTTAATCACAAACAATGTGCTTAATCAAAATTACTTCTCTACATGGGAAGAAATAAAACATGGAGTTCCGCAGGGATCAAGTTTGGGCCCATTGTTGTTCCTTTTTTATATCAATGATTTACCCAAAGCCATAAACAACAAATCTATACCAATAATGTTTGCAGATGATACTAGCATATTAATTACAAGTCCAAACAAATATGATTTCCAAATTAAAATAACTGCTGTTTTAAATTTTATAAATGAATGGCTAAACACAAATTTACTTTCTACAAATTTTAACAAAACTCACTACATTCAATTTACTACAAAAAATAAGCCCAAAACTCATATTAAAGTTACTTATTATAATAAACAAATCACAACAATATCCAACATTAAATTTCTTGGAATCTATGTTAATGATACAATAAATTGGAAATACCATATTGAATACATTCTTTGAAAATTAAGTGCAATTTGTTATGCAATGATAATTATTAAACCATACATGCCTCTGATACAATAAATTGGAAATACCATATTGAATGCATTCTTTGAAAATTAAGTGCAGTTTGTTATGCAATGAGAATTATTAAACCATACATGCCTCTTGAGATACTGAAAATAGTATACTACTCCAATTTTAATTCAATTATAAATTATGGTCCACCATTTTGGGGTACCTCACCCCACAGCAAAAAAAAATTTTCAGGATGCAAAAGAGGACAGTTAGAATTATGATGGGCTGTGGGAAGGAGGTCTCATGTAGGAATCTGTTTAGGAAATAGAAAATATTACCTTTGATGTCTCAATACAATGATGTTTATTATAAAAAACACAAAAAACCAATTTACAGTAAATTCAGAGATTCATAACATAAACACTAGTCAACATACAAACCTTCATCAACCTACATCGAAATTGACAGGATATCAACAGGGAATCTACTACTCAGGAGTAAGGGTTTACAATAAACTCCCTCCACACATCAAACAGTTATCAGATGACTCTAAGAATTTTGAATTACGATTGAAAAAGTTTTTGTACCTACACTCTTTTTATTCATTGGAGGAGTATTTCCAATATGAAATAAACTGCTAAATTGGTAATTATAAATATTTTGAAGAGAGAAAGGATAGTTAGATACATTACCAAGTATTTTTATGTTTGTAATCACCCTGATTCCATATCATTATATCGTATTTTTCAAATGTTTGTTTTGGACTCCAATTATACATAATTTTACTAAACTACTGCCCATGTGGAGTTACTGGTCTCCCATCGGGTGCCTCCCCGAGTGGCGGATAGGGGAATGCTTGCCAGATATCGAGGGTACCGGGGAAATAAAATAGCCGGGGCAGACCAAAACCAGTACCGCTGCCTTGCGGTTGACAGAGGGATCTGTAAAGGCTAGAGGAAGAAAACCTCGGAAAAAAAAATCACCTGGTCCTCCAGGTTGGGGGATGTGCAAAGGGCCAGCTACCCATCCATGGAAAACATGTGCAAGCTAAAAACTCTCAACGAAGGAATGGAACTAGACGGTTAAATGGATGCAGACAAAAGCGAGTGCAAAGGAATACAAGTAATAAATTATGTATTGGCACCTGGAATGTTAAAACGAAACCAGAAATGAAAGCTTAAACATCAACAACTTACAGACAGAGCAAGTTCAACAATATAAATACTTGGGGTCGATTGTAAATGTGAGTAACTCAATCAAAACCTCTACCCAAAAGATCACAAGGAAGACCCCAGTACAGATGGGAGGAGAGCATCAAACAGGGCATCTGCCAAATGAAGATAAAAAACTGGATAGCCTGCGTCCAGGATCGAGGGAAATGGAAAGAGGTCATTGAGAAAGCCAAAACTTTCAACTAGGAAGTTCAGTGCCTGGAAGAAGAAGAAGACTAAACTACTGTGACGTGTTCCCACTAAACTCCACTGTTACTGTAACAGATCACACACCTCCCCTCCTAGTGTTGGGATACGAGTATATGATTGTTTTAGAGACACTTCAGTATGGGTAATTTCAGACTGTTTGGCATGTACGATGCAATTTTGTAAAACTGTTTGTCATACTGCTTTTAGTTTTATATTCACATTAAATTTGTACTTCACGCTATACTATAGTGCATTTCGATGATTTTATGCATGCTGTTATATTCTAGCATTGCATTGTCTTGCTATTGGGTACATAATACTGTCCAGTATTTTTTGACACGGAGCAATCGAGAGTTGTCTCCGTAAGAAGCTATGTTCTATTCTTTTACCATGTACTATATACAATATAGAATGATGTGTATATTTTTATGACGCAGTCCGTATCCAATGCAACTGTAGAAATGGATTAATCAATCGTACTAATTAAATCAATCAATCAAATAACCTATATATTAATGACAATTTATTACCAGCTCGAATTATAATTGTTACTTTGTGGATTGAATTTTTTTGTATAGTGTCTGATATAGTGTATTACGACTAATTCTATATCCACTAGGTCTCTTAGACTTGTAATGGAGTTGATGGAATTGAATAAATGAATTGCATTGAATGATTGTGATGCTGGGAAAAAATGTTCATGTAAATCACTATGGTGATTATGTTGTTTATGATGCACATAATTTATTAGTGCATATAAGACTGAATTATCCAACTAATATAAAATTAAACAAGGATTACATAACAGCTTACACAAATGATGCATGAACACATTTTTGTTCAATATTCAGGCAAACAGTGCGGTTTACATCTTCCACATGGGCCATGAACATGTACATATGAGATGGAAGGATTCAGCAGTCTGCAGTTTGAGTCCTGTGAAGACACATGTTACCAAATGTCACAAAAACTGCCAAATCCAACAGTGAAAAGTAACAACCCAACAGACCGTGTAGAATTACTTGAGCTGGAGTGTTGTATGCTATCAACATTAGGGTGAGTTAATTTTTCCACAGACACATACTACTCTGATGATGAATTTGTCTTACATAATTCAGAGTGGCTTGTTTATAGTACATGAAATTGTAATACACATGTAATTCTTCTGATGAATGCAAATGGAAGGAAAAACCAGTCCCCTTTCAATAATTTCAACACAATATGAACACATTACATGGCCTGCCACAATGGTTATATTTCCTCACTTCATCACAGATTTGAATTGACTGAATTATAGTTCACTGTAGCATATCTAATAACTGGAAAGTCAAGAAATAAATGCATGCATGATGCACTTACGCAATACACATAGCTGTTTAATGTGCCACTAAATAACCTACACTGGTTAAAAAACATGAACTTCGTAAATTAACCCTTTAAAGGCCAAGTTAAATCCCATCTGCCATCTGCTGGCATTACTAGGAGCTCACCCTGTTCTCCACATTAGCAGGATAAGGGTTAAACTAGTATGCAGTAACCACAATACAACTTAGTTTATAGAGGCATGGGCACTAGCTACAGAAATCCGTAAAGGTGCATTAGGTAAAACCTCACCTTTTGGAAGATGTGTGCACACTCCTCACAGCGGTAGCAGTCTTGATTGTCGAAAACATTTCAACAGATTTTGTTAATAAACCTTTATAAATTGCCGTGTCCACAGTAGCCTTCAACAGCGCACAGATAAATATGTATTCACTAAATACTTTCGCTTGGTACAAAACAACTGTCTGGAATCAGCTAAAAGGGTCAACAGTTTCTTCCTCGTTATCAAATACTAATTTTTGCTGCCAGACAGCTAGTATACGTCTCGGTTATTTTACCAAGTCAATCCGGTTTTATATACATCGTCCCATGAACTGAACTACGTTAAGGTCGAAAAACAAGATCAACGTTGATGGCAAAGGGCACTTACAAACTTCGCGTAATAAAAATTCGCACATAGAGTGGAAGTTCTTTCATATCCAAGCGCGTTTCGTTTCCGGAACTGTGACACAGATTCCGACGAGATTTGGTATCGAGTTCATTGCTCAAACCCCAATTTTTGCAACACACACCAAAACACACGAACAAATACACACTAGCACAGATAAGAGCTTAAGCAAATATCCGTGGGAAATAGGAAATTCGTTTCATGAGCGAATGCAAATTTGCGCCCCTGAAGATATGTCTTCCATTTAAGAGCACGGCTTTACTCGTTCTATTAATATAATGACACATCGACCTCAAATTGTGTAGCTAATGCCACAGCCTTTAATGGATCGTCCACTAAAGAAATTTCCTGCACGTATGAAACTGGAAGGTTCAGTACTACCTATCGTGCACACTAGCACTACTCTTCATTTTCAGCCACATGTTTCGGCGTGCGAATTGTACACATTTCTGTTCTGGCCCATCCATGCAACATGCCCGTACCATCTCATCGCCTGTGAATGGCCAGGAAAACGGATCATGTACCTCTTCACTATGCATTATGCCCAGCCTAGTGTTATTTCCCCTTGCTTAGGACCAAACTTTTTCCCCACATGACTAAATATAGTTTTCTCCCTCATTTCAGACTTATTACAATTTTTTTTTTGCACACGGATTTCTTGCCCAATTGTTTCCCTGAGTTACTTACGGGAGTTTTTAGAACTGGCAGTCTTTGAAAAGTAAAGATGGATTGACTCCAAGACAGTTGCAGATGATGGGTTTTATCTGACATTTTGCAGGAACATGCTACCCTCATACCTATGTTTCTCTGAAAACTAAGGCACCACATTCCTCCAAAATGACACAGTGTCATCGCAGATGATGATAGTTCTCATCCACCACTATGAGAACCTCAATTCTTGCAATTTCAAGTTATGCACTACCACAGAATTTGTTCCCAGCACACTGTTCGTCATCTGTATACATGTGTGGCTATACAGCTCTGAAGTAGTGGAAGGAGAAAATGTATTATTCAAATATGCATAGCAAACTCTGCAGTACAGGTGCCTTTTTTAATGGCTCTAGAAATTACTACCTCATAAATATGAAGAACCACCTAAGTACCACAAAATTGTGCTAAAAAGGTGGTAACAATATATACCTCTCGAACAGGTTAAGTAGCAGGTTGAGTCTCAAGTCCTTCTAGTCAGCTGTGAATGTGTACTGACCTCCCATTTGTCATGTTAGTGTATAGAATTGAGGATCTTGTAAAGAAGCCTTCCAACTAAAGGGACAAAATGGAAGGTTCAAAAACATTCATTTGGAAAAGTTTCACAATTTTATGTGCAATTTGTACTTTAGGTTCTCTACATTATCATGATGTCTTCTGAGTGACAGCAGACTGATATGAACTTTTTACACAAGTTAGCTAGAATAATCCAGTTTGCTCATGACATTCAAAAATATCCCAGGCCAGAAGGTTATCATAGAAACTGGTAGGTTCCAGTTTTCAACATGTCATGCTTCAAACATACCACAGCACAAGGTCTGCACAAACACTTGCCTTTATAATTTATATCTGATACTGACAAAATTTTACTCTTTCAAAGCCCATTCTTCTGCATCGATGAGTAGAATTTTCTGTTAGCAATTATTTTGAGATTTATTTTGTCAAAATGCATAAACTGAAAAAAGAGTGAGAAAGTTACGCCAGTCTTTGAATTAGTTTATATATTATATAATATTTATTCAAATGACACATGACATATGGATGGCCTGGAAAGACTATTGGTTGACAAAGAAACAGCTCCTTACATTTGTGTATAGCAAAGCAATGAGATTTGACTGGCTCCTTCACATTCTTTGATTTCTCCACCTTTCAAGTGGTGACAGTGCTATTAAAAATAATGACCAAACACATGGCAAAGACTTGAATGTCACATGCTGAATGGCACATACTCAAACTATTACACCTCTTCTGAATATCTGGCTGTTGATGAAATAGATTATTTTCAAGGGAATAATATTTCTAAAATACATCCCCAAGAAAAATAAATGTTATGGAATGAATATCTGCAAAATTATGCGACATGTCTGGCTACACATAAGAATTGGACATGTACTTGTATGACAGCACACATGCAAACTGCAGATATGACAGCAACACATGCAACTATGAGACACGGAAAAGTGCATAAGCTACTTTTTATATCACTTGACTTATTAGAGAGTTTTACAGAAGAAAAAAAATAATTTTATGTAGCACAGTCAGAACTAACAGCAAGAGAATGTCACAGGACATATTGCCATAAATCACATATGCAGTATTCTGACAAAGGGGGTAGGATAGTGAGCAGTTGCTCACTACAGCAGTGGACATGGATCTGGACAAAAAGAAACACAGACATGAGCCTGGACTGAAAGGAAATTATTTCTGTAATATCCTGGGCTGACAGTTTGCTGTTCTTGACATTCTAAGAACCTTGCAGTGAAAGCCATATAATGACTAGGAGAGTGCTGGGAACTAAGGAATCATGGTTCAATTCCTGGCAGGAACAAGGGACATTTTTTTCTTCCAAAATGTCCATACTAGTTTTATAATAAAAGAAGAATCTTATTCACTAGGAACAAAGAGCACTTTGTCAAGGGGTAAGTGGCTGGGCATGAAGCTGGCCACTCATACCTAATGCCAAGTTTAAGAATGCGTGAAGCTATACCTCCATTCCCCCATATGGTCCTGGCATTTACATAAAGATACTTTACCATTCTGCTGCAGTGCAATGCTAAGTGAAGCCGCGGAAACCTACACACAGAACACTCGACTGGCTGCAGTGACAACTGGAACACCAGCATATGCTTAGCCAGAATGTTAAAAGTTACTAATTGAACCAACCTCATTCACATGTAAGGGGAGATGGTTCATGAAATTAATACATCTAAAACTGGACAGTGGCCCAAATAAAACAGTTGGTGAGAGGCCAGAACATATACAAAAGCTTTGCACATGTCCTAAAGAACTTGGATTCATACAGCCTGAATGTTTCTGTTACCTTAACAATGATGGCAGGGAGGAACAACATATGAGTGTATATGGAAAGGGACCAGATATTTACTTGGGAAACAAAAGGACATATAGGAAGACAAGCCTGAAAATAACATACAAAGACACAACAGACTGCAGCCTTAATTTTATTATTCACAGGCATTCATGAACTTAATGATGTTCTAATCTGGAAGTGTTAATTTGCACACTGTTTCTCAACTGCATTTCCCTACTCACAACTTATATTACTTAAGATTTATCCTTCCATGTTTTGATGCATACTGGTCATTAGTAATGTGAAACATATTGCATATAAGTAAAAATTCTGTGATATCTTTATTCTTGTGGAAAATTATATCAACATAGACACACACTTGGCTGTTTTAAAGAAACTCTAAAGCAAGGTGTCCAGAGAGAGCAGAATCAAAGCCATTTTGACTAAAAAAATAGTTTTATAGTTTATCGCGTCAGGAAATACAGCTAATACACAAAAATTCCTTGAATCCGTGATCTGGTAATTTGTTACATGACAAGAGTAATCCCAAGAGTTCTTTTTACCATAAAAAGCTTCATCAATGAAACAGGTAGATCTCAGGGACACATCCAAAAAAAAGCTCTGAAGGGTGTCTGTACATTAGTCATTGTGCTATCTCTTAACACCTTGACTCCTACTCCATCAACTTCTTCAGCTATGAAGATTCCAGAAAACAAAAAATGACCCTGAACCAGCAGATGGATATATTCAAATGGAATACTCCACTGATCAGTTCATCAGCCCTAGTACAGGAGCAGTAACAAAAAATTACATCAAAAGCACTCAGATCAGTATAGGTACTACCTGATAATCTGGATTGTTTGATAACTGGCTACCATCCAGTCCCATGGGTGCTGGATTAATAGAATATTACCATAAAGTGATTGTGAGAACATTAAGCCATATCAGTTTGTGTTGTCTGAAACATACTTCATCCTGTTCCATAGCCTCCTCTCTCAGTGAAATTTCCAGCATGAACAATTCGAATACTTCTTGTAGTATTAACTTCACTGGTGATTATGATAAGGTATGAAAAACCTAAAGTTCACTGGCGATGTTGAATTATTGAGTAATTATCATCAGATTATCTATTTGTAGAACAGTAATATTCAGTTAATTATTAACCAAATCCAAAACAGAGAAAAACCTTATGGAATTTCAGGTGAGTATTCACTTGATTTCTTATATATTCAGCAGCAATACAAATCAGTGTGTATTACATACCATGATAACAGAGCACATAAATAATTTAAAATTTTTGGTATTGATCCATCCCTAATGGTAACTGTGTTTCAGCAAGGGCAAAATAGTTTTCCTCAGATGGCTATCAGTAGACAAATGGAATAGAATTCCATTGTCTGGTAACAGGCTTCTTCACCATGCAGTTTCACCACACATTTTCCAAATGTGAAAGATCATATTCAGAAATACCAGAATTCTGTTATGCACCTGATAATTTGAGAAAATATCATTACTCTTTACAACATGAATGAGAAAACACACAATATATACAACCTTTTCATTCATCTGAATGGGAAAATGCTGTCCCACTGGCATTGAAAAGGCTGTACGCTAGAGTTTAATTGCAGTTCTTTTGTATGTTGCAAGCAAATCAGTTTCTGTACCATGGGCATGATTTGCAGATCACCACAACTCAGTTGAGTCATCACAGCAAGGTACAACAAAAAGTGTCTCACTCGTATCACTACACAAGTCATTAAATAATCAAATATACCCTATTGATCCAAACAACACACACTACTTTTCTTCAAAACATAATGAGTAGATAATTTCCAAAATAGATTTCACATTTCACTAGCAGGGCTCTGAAGATTCTTTCTCCCTTTGTAACTGATTGCATTGCAAACAAAATATTGATTATGTTTCCACCTGCCAATTGTTATTGATACATATTCCTTCCGCCAGATGAAAGTTCTTTTTCGTACTGTACACTAGATTAGCTAACTGGTTTAAAATGAAGCATCTTATTATATAGTTATCAGATTTGGCTTCGTGCCTGACTGTGCTTCAGTTGTGGGAAGTACAATATGCTTTACTTTTTTCCTGTTCCAGACTGTGCATCTAAATATATTTACCATATTGACCTGAATATAAAATGACTCTGCATGTAAGACAGCCCTGTTTACAGTCAAGAAAATATTTGCAAAAAATATGTACCATTGTGCAGAGCTATAATGTGACCTTCCACTTTGCAGATAATGAATCAGCACAGAAAATTACCATCTGGTGTTCTGGTCAATACTGTATGTTCTTCATTTGCTCTGTTTACTTTCTCTGGAACGATAACCAGTCTACACTACACTAACTGCCAGACTTTTGTTACTTTGTACCATAATATTAATAATAACACTCATGAGAAAGTAGTGTGCATAAACCAAAACTTAACAAAAGTAGAATGCACTTTTTAATGGAAGAACAGCCTGTTGTGTACTGTGAGAGTTCTGATGAATTCACCTTATGAATGTGACCATTACAAAAACTTACTGAGCACCTGTGTTTCAAAAAGAGTGCTGCTATATCACAGCAATATACCCTTGCAATGTCTGTTCTTTTATATAGAAATTGAATTCTACAGTATTGTGGTACCTCTTCTAAAACAGCACTTTTCTTTCTTTGCAAAGGTAAAAAAATTTCATAAGACAAATACCATAAGTAATATGCATAGTAATTATTAGTGTAACACTACCAGGAAATGTATATGTGATATTTGGATAAAGGTGGTGTTTACACATATCCATACAAATTTTCAAAATGCATCAAACAACTTTCAAGTTTTGAGATATGTCCAGTTTTTATAGTACAAACAAACTTGATTGGTTGTTTGTGTTAAGAACTGACTATACCAGGTTGAAACATAAAAGCATATATGATTCAATTCCTGGAACAAGACTAGCAAAGAAAAAACATTAAATTAAACCCTTATTTGTAAAAAGGTCAGTACAAAAGCATGGCCTCCGATTTTTTGCATGAACTAAAATTATGATTACAATGAAATTTACATAATTTATGGGTACCTCCTTTACAAAGTTGAGAACATTTTTCTACAAAGTCTTCTTCATTATCAACACACTTTCTTCAACTTTACATGAGATGCTCTAGGACACTACAGACAATATCCAATGTGAAAATATAGATACGATAGCAGAAACACGGAGAACCTCTACTAGAAATAAGAAAACCCCAAGTATTAGGGGTAATGATTTTTTATGGTAAACAAGATACATGGTTTGAAAAACAAA
>JGI20171J29575_12611876_pt1 | contig 10215 bp, 7 predicted proteins | sample TergutNc150P4_FD_29575 | JGI IMG/M metagenome (IMG submission 29575)
AGCACACCCAGCTGCTGCCACTTATCGACACGCTCCGCTGGGGCAGTGGCCACCAGCCAGTGCATCGGCTGGTGGCTGCTATTGCCGAAGTCGGCATGGGCGGCCTCGACGATATCGGCGCAGACATCGTTGTCGGAGCGCCCCTCAAAGGGGATGCCCAGCTTGGCGGCAACGGTCTTGATTTTCTCCGGACCTCTGATCTCATAGTCGGCTTGGCCTTTGGCCGCCTCTTCTAGCGCGTGGATGGCCATGTAGCTGTGGTCGGTGTGCGATGCGGCACCGCCGACAATCGTCCGCAGCAGGTTGCGGGCAACGATCAGGTCAGCGTCGGCGCCACAAACACCGAGCTTTGGCTCACCGAAGGGGTTCACCCGGCAAGGCCCCTGCAAACAGATCCGGCAACAGACACCGAGGTCGCCGAAACCGCACTGCGGCAGTTGGGCGGCATAGCGGTCGTGGACGGTCTCCACCTGCTCGCTGCTCGCCTTGTGCAGCATTTCCACCACTGCGGGATCAACGCTGCGCTGGTCGGCGCATGCGCATCCTTGGACGTAAATGCTATGGTCGTGACGTTGTTCAGACATAATGGCCCTCCTTTAGGGTCTACTTTGGGGTTTGGTTGCTCATTTTCAAGAAACCAACGGTTTGATCTTTTGGGCCGTCGGCACAGTATCCGGTTTGACCGTCAGTGCCTCATCACTGGGCACTGCCGACACTGGTCAGCTCGACCAAATAGGCTTGGCGTTTGTTTTTGCTGTAGGTGTCAGGCTCTTTGAAGCTGATGGCGGCCGTCGGACAAGCGCTGACACAGGCCGGCTCGCCATCCAGCCCTTGACAAAGGTCGCACTTGCTAATAGCACAGTTATTGTCTGCGGCCGGCTGCTCTTCAATTGCCCCGAAAGGACAGGCTAGGATACACATCGTGCAGCCGATACAGCGTGAATCGTCATGCTGCACCGTGCCGCTGACAGCATCAACGTAGAGCGCCTTGGCCACACAAGCCTTGACGCACTGCGGGTCGTCACAGTGCCGACATTGCAGTGGGAAGCCACCGCCGCCGACCGCCTCCACATGGACACGGGCACGAGGCGGGAATTCCTCGGCTATCGCCCCATATAGGGTTTTGGACTGGGAATGGGCCACCGCACAGGCCAGTGCGCACGATTCGCAGGACAAGCAGATGCTGTGGTCAACAAAAAGTGTTTTCATGCAGGCTCCTTTCGCTCAAGTTACCCCCTCTTTTTTTATAGTCTTACCATTGTACTTCTTTGGGAGTCAGATGAAGGGTCGAAAGGCAATCTCTGGCTTTATCATGACTGGGCTGACACTTCAATCGTGGCCCAGCATAGCACATTTTACAAGTTAATACAGCAATTTGACCACGCAAGAATGCGGTGAGTTCCAGCTGCTCCGGATATTCCAGCTACTCCGATAGACCCGTCAATCAACCCGATTCTTTGGATACTCTGGCTCAATGGTTGGCAAAGCCTTCTTGATCTCCTCTTTGCCTATGCCACCACGGTTTTTGCTGAACCAGTCAAAGATATCACCGCCCGGGGTGTTGCAGGGGTAGTCGATGAGTTCTTGCATCCCAGCGGGCAGCGGCTTGGTATAGCGTAGCGTTTTCTCCAGTCTATAGACCTAATTAAGCCTATAGTTTGGAGGAGCCATGGCGGCCCCGCGATGGGCCAAGCAGCATCTCAAAAAGGGCTGTGAGATCAAGCAGATCAAGGGCAACTACTGCCTCTACGAGCGCAGGAGTGCATGGGGCCCGGTGCGCAAGAGGGCCAAAAAGGTCACCGGGGCGTACTTGGGCAAGGTGACCCCGGAGGGGGTGGTGCCGCCCAAAAAGAGGGTAGACGCCCCGGTGCTGGCGCTGGAGTACGGGGCTGGGGCACTTTGCGCCGCTTGCGCAGACGACCCGCTGGAGCCGCTGCAGGAGGCCTGCAGGAGGCCTTCGGGGGGGCAGGCCTGGGCGGTCTCGATGCTGAACCTCGTCTCCAGGGCCCCCTTCAGGAGGATGGCCGAGCGCTACGAGTCCTCCTGGGCATGGCGGCGGCCGGGCACTCCAAGAAAAACGGCCTTTTGCCGCAGGTGAACCAGGTCTATGTGGCCTCGACGTCGGGCGGTGGCGCTCACGCCGGCTTGGGCCTGAACCACGAAGTCCAGCTCGGCGCTGTTTCCGCTCGCCTAATAGAAGAGCCGGTGTCCCTTGGCCGCCAACTGCTGGGTCACGTAGTTCTCGGCCAAAGCCCCCTTGAAGTAATGTGGGGAGTCGGACAAAACGTCGGCTTGCCGAAGCCCGGACATCGTGCTCAGCAGCCCGGTGTCGGCCATACAGAGCTTGAACGGGCCGCTTTCGACGCGGGTGGTCAGTGGCGGCGCTTCCCTAGCTGACAGAAGCTAGGTAATCGCCGTGCCTTTCTGCCCCTCAGCCGTCCACTAGCTTCAGGCTCTGGACCGGCTTGAAGTCTTTCAGGTTGTAGACGTCGAGGTAGGCGTTACAGAAAACATAGAGGTTGTCGTCGATGTACAGGCCACGGATGGAGCCTGAATCGTAGTTGTAATAACTTCCGTGCTGATCCCACTTGCCGCCGGCCAAGTCCAGATCAGCAAGTTTCACAAAGCCGTTATCACCATAGCCATAGACACGATAATGGCCTTGGTAGTCGCCGAAACCTATCAGGTTCTTGCCCGGATCGGCTAAAACGGCCTTATGGTTGCTCAGCGCTATGGTGCTCGAGACGGGCACGTAGACGACATCGGCCTCGCTGACATTTTTCGGGTCGGAGACATCGAACATCGAGAGCTTCACACCGTTAAACCCCCAAAAACCGCCGCTGTCGCCACGGCCTAGGCCGAGCAGCAACTTGTCGCCCCAAGGATGCAGGTAGGTGGAGAAGCCCGGTATCTTCAAGGCATCCAGCAGCTTGGGGGCCGTGGGGTTGGCAAGGTCGATGGCGAATAGCGGGTCAGTCTCGCGGTAAGTCACCATATAGCCGATATTGCCCATGAAGCGCACACTGTAGATGCGCTCGCTTTCAGCCAAACCGGTCAGCGAGCCGATAACCTTCAGTTCCGGAGACAGCACATACAGGGCGTTGCTTCTGGAGCTAGCACTGGGAGTGACACTGGTGGCGAGGGTAGGCTCAGGCGCGGAACCGGCGCCGGGGCTAGCGCCAGCGCCGGGGCCAGCGCCAGCGCCGGGGCCGCTATAGTCCTGCAACTCATAGCCACCGTACACCCGTCGGGTCGATTTATCGACCGTCACCGCCAGCCGCAGGTTGCCTTGGTACTCGTCCAGCGAGAATTGATTAAGTAAGGCACCATCAACGATACCTTGGGCAGCCACCTTGAAGCTGCCGTTGTCCAAAGCTACCCGGGTGATCTGGGTACGGTTGGAGATGCTGTACTCCCTCGCATTCTGCGAGTCGCCGACAGCGGGTATCTGCTCATCCTCACTTCGGATAGTAGCCGCCAAATAGATGTTTTTGGTGCTCATGTAGAGGGTTTGGGCTGCGCCGAGCACACTGAGGCGGCCAGACGAGCGACGGGTGGCGAGGTCGATACTGCCCAGCACGGAATAACTGGGCGCATCGACCACCGGCATCATACTTATGTCTTGGGGCGCACAAACAATCTGATCGTTGCCTTCCCAGTAGCTTGGCGTATAGCTGGCAGGGTAATCAGCTTGTGGGGCAGTGTTGACATTATAGTTGCTGAGCAGATACAGCTTGCCTCCCATCAGCCTGGCCTGATTGAAGTTGCCGTTTTGGGCATATTCCCAAACTTGCTTGGGGCTTGTTGGATCAGAAACGTCGAACAGCTGCACACGGGTTTTTACCTGAGACCAATAAATTGGCCACGAGCCCGACCGCGTGGCGCCGGAAACCACGGCCAAAGTCGACCCGTCCAAAAACATGTCGTAGTAGCTGACACTAGTTTTGCCGGTACCCGAAACAGCATTGGTCTCATAAATTTCCGATTTGCAGAGCAGGGCGGTGTCTTTGCCAGCGGGCTTGACAATCGAAAGCCGGTAATGGGTTTTCCCATCAACATAATTGCGGCTCAAGGTGTAGATGTAGTGGCCGTCAGTCTTGACAATGTCGCCTTCGTCAACTGTCGCCACCTGGTTGTTGGTGTCGGAGAAAACCGGGTCGGAGCCGCTTTGTCCCTGAGGTGAAGCCGCAGTGTCCGCCGCCGCTGCCCCCGAAGCGGCCATGGACTCCGGTGCCGCCACCATATCACCAGTAGCTGCCGGCGTTGACGAGAGCACGATGCCATCGCCATAGTAATGCTGCCGAGAATTCCGTTCTTGCCAACTGTTGTTGACCACAGTGAAGACATCGTTGTAATCAGAGACTGCGCCAACTATCACCGGCTCTGTCTGAATGAAGTAGGCACCGGTCAGCACGTCGAAGACACTGTGGCTGCCAGCTGCCTTCTGTGCCGCACCCATGGCAACGCCACCACAGATGACAAGCACCAGCACGAAGAAGCTTGCAGCTATCGCCAGCTGACCTCTAAAATTATCCTTACCCATCGAAGTAAACTCCTTTTCAGTAGCTAGACTTTGAACTCCCAATACCTATACATCGTCTGTACCGCCCAAAAGGTTACAGGAATGCTGGAAGAATCAGGGAAGCTCCGGATTAATCTATCGGCACAAATTCCCCGTCTCTGCCGTACTGATCCTTATAGCTGATAATCTGAATACGCTTGGTTAGCCAGAGAGTGTTAATATCGTAGACCTCCAAGTCGCTCTCGGAGAAGAGATAGAAATCTGGCGCGGCCGATGACTTGGTGGGCGGCAAGACCGATGCTGCCCAGCACGGCATAGCCGCCACCTTCACCAAACATGAACCCTGGGTTGCGGGAGGCACCCAGCAACATGGCCAAGCCGACCACCGCCCCGGCAATCAGCAGCAGGCTGACTAGGCAAACAGGCACCCAGCGTCAGCGCCCCGGTTGGTTAGACAACTCCTTGGTGCCCATCAATGCGTCCCCTCTCAAGCGTTCCTTGTTATGGCATTCTCTACCTGCCAGCGGAGTCTATGCCGCACGTAGCATAGACTCCGGACATTAGCACCTGGAACTACCCGACCAAACCCCTCCATCACTCAACCATAACTCCCCCATGCATCGGTATTGTCGGCGGTGGCGAGTTGTAGTCGTATGGTTCGACGATCTTTAAACTGGTAACCAGACGGAAATCCTGTAGGCTGTAAACGTCTAGGAAGTAGTTCGAGAAAACGTAGAGGCTGTCATCAACGTACAGGCCACGAGCGTAATTCGTGTCGTAGTAAAGGTAGACATTATCGGCCAAGGCTGTCTGAGCGGCTTGCTGCATTGCTCCCAGCTCCAGAGCAGCAAGCTGCCGGAATCCACCATCGCCATAACAATAGACAAGGTATCTCCCTTGGCCGTCGCCGAAGCCGATCAGGTTCTTGCCCGGGTCGGCCAAAACGGCCTTATGGTTATTGAGCGCTTCGATGCTATAGCCAGGCACCGGGAAAACGTTCTCCTCGCTGATGTTTTTGGGGTCGGAGATGTTAAACATCGAGAGCTTGACGTTGCCGTCGCCCCGATAGACGCTGTCGTCCACACCTAGTCCCAGCAACCGGCCGGAGCCCCAAGGATGCAGATAGGTGGAGAAGCCCGGGATTTTCAAGGCATCCAGCAGCTTAGGAGCAGTCGGGTTGGACAAGTCGATGGCGAACAACGGGTCGGTCTGGCGATAAGTCACCACATAGCCGGTGTCGCCCATAAAGCGCACGCTGTAAATGCGTTCATTTGGAGCCAAGCCGACCAGCGAGCCAATGACTTCCAAGTTCGGCGACAGCACGAATACGGCGTTGACAGTCGGCTCCGAACTGAAATAACTGGGTGCTGGCGAAGAGCCGTAGACACCGCTATTGTATTCCCGATAGTTCACCCTGTCTATTGTCACTGCCAGCCGCAGGTTATCTTGATACTCGTCCAATGAGAACTGGTTGAGCAGCTGGCCATCAACAATGCCTTGAGCAGCCACGGTCAAATTGCCGTCGTCCAAGGCGACCCGGATGATCTGGGTACGGCTGGTAAGACTGTACTCCAACTTTCCCGAACCCCCGGCGGCAGCTCGGCTGGCAGACTTGCCATTGAATGCCGAGGCCAAATAGATGTTGCTAGTGCTCATATACATAGTGTCAGCCGCGCCGAGCACACTGACCCGATCGATTGAGCGACGACCGGCTAAATCGATGCTGCCCAGCACGGAGTAGTTGGGGGCATTCACGGCCGGCATAATGCTGATGCTCTGAGCCGCATAGAGGGTCTGGCCGTTGTCTTCCCAATAGCTGGGGATAAAGCTCTCGGGTTTGGCCTTTGTCGGCCTGTTCATCAGATAGTAGCTGCTAAGCAGGTAAAGCTTACCGGCAGTCAGCCTAGCCTGATAGTAGGTGCCACTTTGGGCATATTCCCAAACCGGCTTGGGATTTATGGGGTCAGAGACATCGAAGAGCTGCACACGGGTCTTGTTTATAGCATCGCCAACGGAAGAAGAATAGTTCTGGGAAATTTGCGATACCACCGCCAAGGTCGTGCCATCCAAAAACATGTCGTAGTAGCTGACACTTTGCTTACCGGACAGGGGGTCATCTTCCGGGCTGTACAGTCTGAGCTGCGAGAGCTTGCTGGAATCCTTGCCAGCGGCATTGAGTATCGAGAGCACATAACGGGAACCGTTGCTGACATAACTGCTGCTCACCGTATAGATATAGCGCCCGTCGGTCTTTATGATGTCGCCCTCGTCGACCTCGGCCACCTGATTGTTGGTATCAGAATAGGCCGGAGTGGCGCTTGAGGGACTGACACCCTGAGAGGGGCCGGACGCTACAGGCGGCGATGCCGCGCTGGACGGTCCTTCCAATACCATTGACGGTGTTGCGATCGCATCGGACATCGCGCCACTGCCTGGCCCAGTCAAAGCCTGATTTCCCGGAGCGCTTTTGCGGACACTGTCGGCATACTCTTCTTGCCAGCAGCTATCGACCGCAGCGAACACTTGATCATAGTTGGCAACGGCAGCGACAGGCAGGGATTCGTCTGAGAGCGCAAAGGTATTGTCCGCCGCACCAGTCTCAAACTGGCCGTTGAAGGTGCCACGGATATTGGCCAGAATACCGCCGCCACAAACCAAGAGCGTGATGACCAAGCAAGCAGCTACCGCGAACAGGCGGTCATGGCGCTTTGGCAGACGCTTGTGCGGCTCGGCATCTGGTTTCGGCTGGCCGCTTGGCTCCGTCTGGCCGGCCTGGGCATCTTGGGCATCCTGGCTCGCCAGCGCGGCATCCAGGTGTGAAAGCAGCTCGTCGTCCGGAGTCATCTGCGCCTGCATCTCCTTAAAAATATCATTGCTCATCGAAGTAAGCTCCTTTCAACATCTCCCTCATCTTTGCCCGGCCACGGTTCAGTTGCACCTTCACCGTTCCGGCCTCTATCTGCAATATCTCGCTGATACGGGCGACCGGCAGGTCCTGGAAATAGAAGAGGTAAAGCACGATACGATAGTTGTCGGGAAGCTTGCGCATGGCTTGGAAGACAGCATCCTGGTCGTCGCTGACAAAACGGAAGTCCGCACCCTCGCTGGCCGCTTGGCCATCCAGCCCGTCGCCTAGGTAGACCACCTTCCGCGACCAGCTGGATCCCGTCTTTTGGCGGGCGCAGTTCAGCGTGGTGGTGATCAACCAGGCCTGGCGGCGGTCCTCACACTCAAAGCTCGGCTGTTTGCGGTGGTAGACCAAGAACACCTGCTGGAACACGTCGTCGGCATCGACCCGCTGACGGCTATGCGTCAAGGCGATGGCATAGACCATGTTCTTGTAGCGCTGCACAGCATCGTGCGTGGGCATCTGCTCTACGAAGGCTGCCTCTATCTTGGTGACGGCCTCGGCAGCAGCAGCCGCACCTTCGGTGGCGACCCCGGCGGCGGCTCCTTGCCCGGCGCGGCCGACCCGACCGTCCGTCCCGGTTGCCCCGGGCGCGTTCGCCGCCCTCGGCTGGCCGTAGCCTTCCTCCCCATACGTCAAGGCTGTCTTTGGCAGTGCCGCTAAATCTCCCATGGTCTTTGGTTCCTTTGCTTCCATTTGAACTCCCAACACCTATACATCCCTTATGGCGGCCAAAAGGTTACAAGAAAACGACTTAGATTGCGGCCCTGAGCCCACAATGACCGGAGCTTGATTAATTCGGAACTTCTATGGAGGCTATGGGGATGGAGCCTCAGACCACGATATTCACCAGCCGCCCTGGCACCACTACAACCTTTTTCGGCACTTGCCCCTCTAAATAGCTGGCCACCTCGGCCAGGGCTGTGGCCTGTACCTCGTTAGCCGGGGCATCGGCATCAACCATCAACCGGGCACGCACCTTGCCATTGATCTGCACCGCATACTCGATTTGCTCAGCGCGGGCTAGTTCGGGGTCGAAGTCCGGCCACGTCTCAAGGTGCACGCTGGTGGTGTGACCGAGCGCTCCCCGCCAAAGCTCTTCGGCCATATGCGGCGCCATCGGCGCGATCAGCCTAACGACGCACTCGGCCAGTTCCCGGTCAAAGGCCGCCCGTCCCGGATCGGCGCTGCGCCTCTCGGCGCTGCAAAGGCGCAGGTAGGCACCGGTGGCATTGGCCAGCTCCATTAGCGCTGCAATGGCCGTGTTGAAATTGAAGCGCTCGATGTCGCGACCGACCTTATCGGCCACCCGGTGGCGCTGGCGGCCGAGCTCAGCGGCAGCCTGCTCGGCAGCAGCCCGCTCGGTGGCTTGCGTCTGGACGGCCGCCGCCTTGGCCGCCGCCGCATCGAACAGGCTCTCCTCGCCGGCTTGACCCAGCAAGTCGTGAACCAGCCGCCAGATGCGCACACAGAAGCGGTGGATGCCTTCCAGACCCTCTTGCGACCAATCCAGGTCTTTGTCCGGCGGTGCCATAAACAGGATGTAGAGGCGCAGGGCATCGGCCCCATAGGCGGCGATCATCGGTTCTGGAGCGATGACGTTGCCTTTGGACTTGCTCATCGTCTCACCCTCCAAGGTCACCATACCTTGGGTCAGCAAACGGGAGAATGGCTCGTCAAAGTCCAGCAACCCAGCATCGCGCAGAGCCTTGGTGAAGAAACGGGAATAGAGCAGGTGCAAGATGGCGTGTTCGATGCCACCGGTGTACTGATCGACCGGCAGCCAAGAGTTGACTGTCTGCCTATCGAAAGGCAGGTTAAGGTTATGGGGATCGGTATAACGCAGGTAATACCAGCTAGAACAGGTAAAGGTGTCCATGGTGTCGGTCTCCCGACGTGCCGGACGGCCGCAGACCGGACAGGGGACATTCAAGAACTCCTGGTGGCCGCCCAGCGACTCGCCACGAGTTAGGTCGATGTCCATCGGCAGCAGCACTGGCAGGTCGGCCTCGGGCACCGGCAGAATACCGCAATGCTCACAATAGACGGCAGGAATCGGGTTGCCCCAATAGCGCTGGCGGCTGATCAGCCAGTCGCGCAGCCGGAAGTTGACACAGGCCCGGCCTTTACCTGCCGCACCTAAGCTCTCGATCACCGCTTCGGCACCCTCGGAGTCCTTGCCGCCAGCCAAGCCGGTGTGCGGACCGGACTGCACCATGACACCGGGGCCGTCGTAGGCATCCGGCCAAGGCACGTCGTCCAGCCGCCGCTCGCTGACCCCCTGAAGCTCGACGTACAACGGGTCACCGGTGGGTACCACCACCGGCGGTATCGGCAGGCCGTATTGGCGGGCGAACTCGAAGTCCCGCTGGTCGCCTGATGGCACGGCCATCACCGCGCCGGTGCCGTAGTCCATCAGCACGTAGTCGGCTACCCAGATCGGCACGTCAGCGCCGTTCACCGGGTTGCGCACAAAGCGACCAGTCGGTGCCCCGTGCTTGGCCCGCTCGCCATTGATCCTCTCGACGTTGCTGGCCAAGGCCGCAGCCTGCTGTACCCGCCGGATGTCCGACTCGAACTCCGTGCCGGCCACCAGCTCGTCTACTAGGGGATGCTCTGGTGCCAGCAGGAAGAAAGAGCAGCCGTAGAGCGTGTCCGGACGAGTGGTGAAAACGGTGATGGTGCGCTCGGCGGCCGCAGGCTCGGCGGCGGCAGGCTCGGCGGCCGCAGGCTCGGCGGCGGCGGCCGCAGGCTCGGCGGCGGCACCGATACCCGCGCCCGCTCC
>JGI20171J29575_12611874_pt1 | contig 10210 bp, 7 predicted proteins | sample TergutNc150P4_FD_29575 | JGI IMG/M metagenome (IMG submission 29575)
ACCACGACCAACAGCACTATCACCAAGCTCCGATGGTAAACCAGAGGCTGCTACTGCAGTTGTTGTAGCTTCTGATGATGGGCATGAGGATGCCTGAAACATGTTGAGCTGTATTTAAATGACAAGTAATAAACTTAAGAAGTTACTGCATCTTGTTGGTTGATTCAGTTGAAAGTATGATGATGCACGGACTTGCAAACCCTAAGTTGATGAAACATCCATGGGAGAGAATATACATGCTTACAGGGTTTTGGTGGGGGTGGGGGTGGGGGGACCAGAGGGAAAGAGACCACTTTTTAGATCTAAGCATAGATGGGATGATGATATTTACACTGGATTATCAAGAAACAATGTTGAAGTTGTGGGCTGGATTCTCGTGGTTTGGTGTAGGGATTGGAGACTACCTGTGGACAATTTAATCAACTTTCAGAGTCCAAGAAGTAAGGAATTTCTTGACCTGCTGATGAACATTTAGCTTCTCAAGAGTGACTGCTTAGTGGAATTAATGTTGGAACAGGGTGCATAAAGTGCTGATGTTGAATGTCTGCAGGTGAGGCAAAGAATCTACAGTGCCGAAGCCATGGTTCCATCAACCAGCGAGATGTGTACTGCACTCTTTCATTAGACCAAGAGGAGATATTCCGTACAACCACCATAGAACGAACCCTTAAGTAAGCATCAGGATTATGTGGCAGCTAGTTACCAGTGTTTTGTTGCAACCTGCTGCCTCCATTACCAGCATGCAAGAGTCACACGCCAGAAGACTGTGAACTTAATATTCCTAACATAGAGTTTAATAGTAGCCATATAACCAAATCTGTACCAGAAAGTGGTAGACTAAACAATGGGACCAGTGCAAATTAATTGAATTTGTTACAGATAAATTAATATATTTTGCTGTAATATTGTGACACCTACTTGGTACAGACAGTCATGTCACCATGTCACCTACAAGGATTCAGACTATTAGAAGACATGTGAATAAGAGAGAAACTGTGCAGGAATCTGTAATTGGATGAAATTATGAGTCAAAATTTGAGGTTCACCACAGCAGTGGCTGTGATCACCTACCCTGATTACGGAGGCAGTGGGTTCCTCTGAAACATGGGCACACTGCTGCCGGGCTGAATAGCGTCATATCCTGGAGGATAGCTTTGTTTGAATAACCGATTAATTAATTCACGAGATGACGCCAGTGATTTGGAGTCACCTCTGCCCAGGACTGTGACCATTGGCAGGCATGTAAATCTCATGAGGCGTGCCGGCTTAAGTGAACTAAGAGATAAGGCTCGCCCACACATAAATGAAATATTGCTTTGTTTGTTCAAAATCTGAAAGAAAATCTACAGTAGATACCGAATCAGATACTGTTCTAATATCTCACTGCAGCTCATACAGTTTCCTGTAAACATTTTCTTTTGTTTGTGCTTAGTTTTGTCTGGTTTAAAATTTTATGTTGATGCTACTTTAATTGTTAATATTGGATGTGTGTCTGTGAATTTTGGTCTTCTGGACATTTCATTTCATGAGTGAAAAGAAGTGTTCGCACAAATACTTGCTACTGAACGTTGCATACGCTGGGCAAACAAATTGAATAATTTTTTGAAATTAAACATCAAGCAAGATGTTAGTGACATAAAAATATGCAATGGTAAAGAGAAATTTACTCAACACTTTGACACCTACATTTACAATCTTATCCTGTCAGATGTTTCTTTTCTAAATTGTAATCTGTATTCACTGTTTTGAACAGTTTTGCAGGTCGCCAAAAGGATTAAAGTAGGCCACATGTAGGCTGTGGTCTGCGGGCTACCAGTTTGGCATTTGTGTATCGGAGATTAAGTTGCTGGTCTTTCACTGTGGTATTGATGTTCAGTTTATTTGCAGCCCGTTTTTTGGGGAGGAGTTCCAGTTTGATGTGCCCCGTCAGTTCCGTTACCTGTCTGTGTATGTGTACGATAGGGACCGCCACCTGAAGCAAGATAAAGTTCTTGGCAAAGTGGCCATTAAACGGGAGGATCTTCACACGTACCACAATAAGGATCACTGGTTTCCCATCCTTCCAGTTGATGCTGATAGTGAAGTTCAGGTAATTTGCAGAACTCCAGTGCATTGATGTCATTCATCATAGAGTTGCTGACAGTCTATAAGTTGTAGGTCATTATGGTTGAAATACAGGGAGATTTAAATATGTTAACACTTGTTGATGTTTGTTCTTCTGCAGGGTTTGTTGATAATGAAGCATTGACATGACAACGAGGCTGACCTGGGAGAAGCAAAGGAAGGTTGCAGCCTGGTAGACTTCTATCCAGGTTACAGACTTCCTTCACTGCCCCAATTTCAGCCTGGTTTCTATCCTGTGCTTTGCTGTAAACAAAATATCTACGAGAACAAAATACCTAGTACAAGTGTTGACACATTTTTGGATCACTCAGTGTATAAATCAGTATTTGAAAGGTTGCATGCAAACTTTGAAGTGCTGAGAAGGAAAGTTTATCGCATGTATGCACAGATGTGCTGTAGCTCAAGGTTTAGATACTGGCCTGTCACTGCAAAGCTTTTGGTTCATGCGAATTTTTTGGTGAACAGTGTACTTTATTTACCCAAATGCAAGACAGCCCTAATTGAAGATGACCCTCCAGGAATAAAAAATTTGTTAGAAAAATATTGTACATTTAACTTCATACACTTTGTACACAAAGCATGTCAAACTCTATCTACCTTTACCAATGAGTGTCACTCTCCATCTTCACAGTCAGCACCATCACCTTCCTCACACTCACTGCTAACATTCCCATCCTCATCACTGTTATTTTGCAACATGTCGTCGTTTGTGCTACCCATTACTTCGGACACACAGCACTACCTTTGAAGATTACTTCTGGTGAGATGTGCTGCTATGCTGTTATGATCCACCAGCAAGAGTCACATTGGACTTGTGATTCTTCCAGCTGCGGTCAAAGCATGGTCCCCTGTCAAGAGCCACTCACTGTACAGCTGCTTTAGGTGATTTTTGAAGGGTTAATTCACCACAGCATGTAGCACATGCAGTTGTGAAGTCATCCCCCCCCACATATGATCTCAATGTCTGTGTTCATTGAACAACCAGTCATTGTGGCTTTTATTTCTGGTGTTCCTTAAACACATCCAAGAGCAGCATCCCCCATTTTCTAAAGAACACTCCTGGCCTTCTGTTCCACACCACTGCCAACCAATCCTTCATAGGTTCATTGGCCGTCCAACCTTTAGGGTGGCATGTGACATTGAATCTTCTAGGAAGTTGCTCCCTTGGCATTATTTTGCTATTTACAATCATATATGATGGCAACTTACTGCCATCTGCTAATGCCACCAACATGACAGTTACATACATCTTTTCATAACCAAATGTTGGAATCACCACAGACTTTGTCCCCTCATCATAGACAGTCTAATTGGATGGCATATCAGAATACAGTGGCGTTTCATCGGCATTGTATATTTGGTTCTGCAGGGTTTCAATTATAGTTTGCTGAGAAGCAACGAGACTCTTGTAGATGTCTGCTGGCTATTTTTGGCAAAGTGAGGTTCTTATACAAAGAGAGGGTATGCTCCTTTGCATCATGTGCATCCACCAACCTGTGCTGGTCTGGAAACAGTGGTGTGTGATTTGGCAAGTCGCCATGCTGTATATTTTATTGTGTCATCTAACTGGCACTCCAGTTCTTCTGTTCAAGCAGACGGTCAACAATTCCTGTTCTGATTCTTGGAAATGTCCATGCTTGGGGTCATTGAAAGATGTTTGGGTGGAGCTCGAGTTTATCATCTGCTGCTTTTGTTTCTGCAACTCTGTACCTTTGCTTCTGCAACACTGAACTGTCTTCCTGCTCTGCAGTTATTTGTTTTCACTTCATAGTTAATTACCATTAGTGTAAATTTGGCATCATAACTTCACGTGATTTCTGTCAGAATGCAGGTTCCACTTGTGGCCCTCTACGCTACTTGGTTGGGCATTGCATTAATTACATTGCTTATGAAACAGAAATAACGCTGGTACAGCTGTTCTGTTATCTCTTTGTCTGCAAGTGACAATTTGGCAACGTGGGCCTTGGTTTGGCTCGGTGCAGCCTGGCGCAGCGTTTTATATGCGAACCTGAGATGTTCTAACATAGTTAAGCACCAAATTTAAGGGAAAACCCTTTTCTTGCATTTGAGTAAATACAGTAGCATTGGGAAAATTTGTGTTACATTCTACAATTTTCCTTTGCTAATCGTCAGTCCACCGTCGCCCTATCCACATCTGTCACTGTATGAAAGCTCTGGTTAGGCAGCATGTTACAGCATTGTTGGTCTTGAAGTTAAGAGCTTCAGCTGTGGCTGGCATTTGACTTGTTGCAGAGTGAAGAAGTGGTTTGTTTTATGTAGGTGGACAAAAGAGAGTGTGACTGCACATTTTATTGATTAGTATGTGAAATTGCATTGCCCATTTTGAATAGACAGTTGACTGTGTAAAGTCTGCATTATGCAGGGGAATATCAGCTTTTGGTGACAGTACGTGTAGGGGTCTGTATGCTTGCAAAGGGAAAGAATTCTTGCTTGTGTTTGTGATGAGTAATTGGTGTTATAAAACGAGTTACATGATCGAACTGTGTCTGATGTGTCTGTAACGTTTTAAGGCTTAGTGGTTACAATATGTACCACCAGTCTAACATTAACCCTTTACCTGCTAATGTGGAGAATATGATGAGCTCCAAATAATGCTAGCAAAGGGCAGATGGGATTTAACTGGGCATTTAAAGGGTTAACCAATTCTATCATCTCCCCACACAGCTGTATTTACGTGTTTTGTGCTGGTCTGAGGACAAACAGCGATTATTTCACTGAACAGCACTGACTGGTTGGTTTGTATAACTGTGCATTATGAACTGAATGTTGTTATACAGTTGACGTTAACTTGGTCTCAACCTTTTAAACACCTTCCTTTGCATATGTGAATGCATAATCTTTATTTGTTCACATACTGCTCATGTTTATTCATAAACCATGTGCTAAAATTTGAATACCCACCCTGATGGGGTAACGGGTTAGTTTGGGTGACTGCACACTCAGTGACATGGCATCTCCAGCAACACTGCTGTGAGAAGCTCAAATCTTGCATTTGTTTTATGTTTAGAACATTTTATTGTCATTTCAGTGACAGCATCCATTGCGGCAGCCTTGCAAGCATAACATTTTGCCTGTTTGGTGACCTGTGCCTTCCTCGCCAATTGGTTTTGTCCACAGATGTTGCTGTAATATCTTTGATTTGGTGTAGGTTATAAACTAACCTTCTAGGAACATGCTCTTAGAACTAGTGACAAAACTCTGCACACTCTTGCTGAGAGATTTCGTTTGCCCTGTGGTCAGACTGGCGAATATTTGTGTTGTGATTTTCATTGCGACAGTCTGGAGACTGTAGACAGCTACCAAATGTACTGTCTCCATCTGCAGAATGTAGATGCCTGCCTACTAGACTGGATGGTGGTATAACTGTGGACTGACTGTGCTGTGCATGTGCTGTACTGTTGCAGGGTAAGGCAAATATAGACGTGAAGCTAGACGCAGTGTGGAGGAACAATGCTGATGTGGAGCAACAGAATGGCAGGGTCACCGTAAGGTCAGTTGGGGGTTCAGACTTTTCAAGTTATTGATGTACTGTGGGGGAATGTAGAAGTAACTAACTGCATGGAGCAGAATCTGTGAAAAGCCAGCAGTTGCTCAGCTAGCCAAGAAATTTCACACATTTTATTAAACCCAATAGTTCATTACCATGCTCACAAGAACCAGTCACTTGTCCTTGTCCTGAACCACATGAATACAGTACATGCCGTCCCATCCTGTTTCTGTAAGATCCATTGTAATATTATCCTTCCACATGTGCCAACGTCTCTTAAGTGGTATCTTTCCTTAGGTTTCCTGATCAATACCTAGTATGTATTTCTCTCGTCTTTGGTACATGCCACATGCCCTACCGATTTTATCCTTCCTAATTTTCAACCAGAAAAATATTTCATGAGTAATAATTATGAAGCTTCTCATTGTGTGATTTTCTCCCATCTTTTGTCACTTCCTCCTGGTTAGGCCCAAATATCTCTATCAGTACCTAACCCTTGAACACCCTCAGCCTATTTGTTTCCCTTGATTCCTTGATTTGGGGACATAGTATAGGCAGTCATGAAGCACGTATTGTAGGTTCCTTGCCATTACTTGTCTGACACATGTGAGTATTTCATTGCAGTACTGGCAGGTAACTGCACTGTCATAGTTAGAAGTGGTTTCAATAAAACATTTGTGTGTGTGTTTGCTTGCTGTGTGTGACAGAACAAATATGGAACCTGTCACAGGTACCACAACAAGACTGTAACATGGTGCTAAAATACAGCAACACGAAAGTCAGTTCCGTGGATCTGTCACTTCTCAACTTCTAGCTGTACACAACACTGCAGTAGTGCCACTCTCTTTTCTGGCCATACACAATGCTGTGCAGTGCTGCCGACACTTTTTCTGCAAGCTTTAGTAATTAACATTGTAAGTCTAATATTAATTGCTGTGGACTCTAGTAAGTGCAGTGTTTGTGGTGAGGCGATGCACTCAGTAAACTTCACGTGATCGCCTGATGGTGTTGGTGAGATGTGGCTGTACTGAAATTGTAGTGAAAAATGTATAAAAATGCTGTGCTAGACTAAAGTGTGTCATGATTTACCAATACATTGTGATACATTGTGATATGTTGTGGTGCTCATATCTTGATTTATATTTAATGTTCATCAACACAAAGTTAAGTTGCCACATGCATAATTCAACACTATGCTTTGCAGATGTGAGGGGGGGGCATTCATGAATAGCCCCATATATTGAGAACTGTTCTTCTGGGCCATTACCACTACTCAATGCATAATACCCCAGAAGAATGCAGTTCTTGTCCACTTCACGGCAGAAGTCTGAAATCACGCAGAGCTCCACACATTCTTAGTTTAGAGTTGAAGGAGATGCAGGTTGTCATGAACTTCACTGTTGCGGAAAAGGGCTCTAACGACCCTTTGGATAAACAGTCAGAAATAGTTGCTGAAATATACCAGCCAATTGAAATACTTATTATATAGTGTAAATACTGTCCTCAAGTGATGAGATCAGCTTGTACATTGACAGCATATGGAGGTTGCCATCTCTCCAGGCCAGCGTGGAGGGAATATGTAGTTCCTGCAAAAATTGTAATTCACTGCCACAGCTTTGGTCATTTACCAGTGTTCAACATTTGTTAGATGTTCAGATTATGAGAAGCCTAAAGTAAAATTTATGCACAGCTGTATCTAGGTAGGACACAACAGAAAATGACCGTATACCTACAAGGCACAACTGCACTTCATCCCATTGTGTTTTCAACTGAAATTCATCAGTTACTTGTAATCAATACCTTAATGGTTTAACTTCCCCTTTCACAACTGCCAAGGTCAATTCTGTTCTTCTAGGGCAACAAACGTGTTGCATTTGGAATAATTTTGGATATAATGCTAATCCATTTAACAAAAGCTGTCATTAGGTAAGTCCTACAATAATGGGAACTGTGCTGTGCTGCCTGAAACAGAGTGGTTGAACTCAGAGCTAATCTGGATGCAGTGGTCCCCCCACCAAGTGGTGAATCTGCAGCATCAGACAATTTCTTGGACGTCTGATCTGCCCAGCACTTGCACTGTGATTTATGTATAATGATTGCAGGTTGATAGAGTGCAGTGATCTGACAATAAAGAATGGGAATTGTGATCCATTTGCGATTGTGACAATGTGCTACTCGAACAGCAGAGAGGAGTCAAAACGAACAAAGGTGAAAAAGAAGACTGTGTCCCCTCATTTTGATGAAGCATTAGTATTTGAGGTAAGTTTTGTATTCAAGTGTTTGCTGTGATGTGTAACAATATGTTACGTTACTGTAGCAATATGTTACGTTACTGTAACAATATGTTATGTTACTGTAAAAATATGTTACGTTACTGTAACATCTTAATGTTTGTGATAAACCAAACATAGTTTTGATTATGAAGTTAAAGAGGATTGAATGGGCAGGGCTTGTGAAGCGCATGGGAGATCAGAAGCACATATGAAATTTAGATCAGAAGACACAAAAGGAAGGATGTGCTTGTGAGAGTTAGGCATAAGTAGGTAATATTAAAATGGATCTCTGAGAAGTGTGTGAACATGTGGACTGGTTTTATCTGGCTGAAGACAGAGGACAATGGCATTGTTGTAAATACAGTGTTGAACCTTCAAGTTCCATAAGAAGAGGGAAGTTGTTAACTAGCTGACCTCCTGCTAGCTTCTCAAGGAGTCTGTTTTGGGGAATTATTTTTGTAGCTGTTATTACATCTAGATGTTTAAAATTTGTTACCAGAGATCTGGAGTTATGCTACAGGTTTTATATTGTTTTGTGTGATGTTACATTGGAGTGTGCCGGATTTATGGTGTCTTAAAGGCATGATATATAAACAGTTATGTATTCAGAGATAGGAAAAATGCATATTGCTGATCCAGTTAGGGACTTTCTTGCTTTTAATTGTAGCAGTGCAAAAACAAAGAGTGTGTCAGCAGTTGTGTGGGACCTAAGGGTTGTGTTGTTGGAAAATTTGGGCATGTAGGATAACTTTTTTTACGTGTAGGGTAGCCCAAACACTACACCCAAATGTTATGTCATGTGGCAAAATGATTAATCCACCCTTTTAAGTCAAAATGCTTGTAGATTCAGTCTGTGTCATGCAGTAAGCACACTTTGTCTCAGTTATAAAAACCAACCAGTTAATGCTGTATAGCGAAACTAATGCTGTTTGTTCTGAGATCCACACAAAACACACAAATACTCTGTGTGGGTAGAACGTAGATGTGTTGAATGTTAAACTGGTGGTACATATAGTGACCACTGGGCTTTAAAGGGGTAAGAGATATCTGTTTGTTGGTGGTAGTGTTATGCAAACACATAAGAGGGGTTTAGTAACATAATGTTTGCAAGATTCTCAGAGCGGTGTTGTTGGAGATTTCAACTGTTGATTGAGATGCCTCATCATTGGACAAGCAGTTTGCAGTGTTTCAAAGGACTGTGGTGCTTTCACCTTCAGGGTCTAGCAGTCCGAGGCTGTCTTCTCTTGGAGTGCTGTCCTGAAGATGTAGGCAGGATATACTTTTGAAATGTCAGGAGCTCCTCACTGAACACAGGATCACATTCCAGAACATTTGAATCTTCAGAGTAGTAGCACTGCTTGAAGTGCATTTGGCATGATGCCATCAGCAGTTCTGTCACCAAGTGCAAGCTCATCACACACACACAACTCACAGCATATCAGCTTCTGTCTCCAGAGGCCCAAAGATAGGTGATTCAACCCTGATGGAAATTTTTCAGGCATGTGTTAGTGTGTGAGGTTTGAGGCTTCTGCAGCAGTATAGTTTATGCCTACAGTCTTCTGGGATGTTGCATGGTGTAGGGCGAAGGCCTCATCTCTCAATGCATTTGATACGCTGTGTTACTGTATAGACAGCTGTTACTGTATAGACAGCTGTTACTGTATAGACAGCTGTTACTGTATAGACAGCTGTTACAAAGCAGTAACAGAACAGTCATTTTATTTGTATGTATGTACAGAAGCTGGTAGTGTTGTTGCCACTTTGCTGCTGGCAATATACAGAGAAACCCCTATCTATTGTTCCTGCATGCATAATTTTCCCATAAATATTATTTGTTTCTTCTGGTAATGAAAAATCGGGCATAGAAACAGTGTATTATTATATTGTATACATCATTCCTGTCAGCATTGTCTTTCTGCTTCAGTTGTTCAGCATTACTGGTCCTGATTCACAGTATTCATGGAATTATTGTTTCTGAGAAAAAAGTAGCAAATATATCATGATATTTCTGGAGTGGTCTAAAGTGGTACCTTCCCATACTGGTATTTAGTGTTACACCCTTAATGGTAACTATGAAATGTTGTCATGCCTTGGCCAAGTGAGTAATGGAGGTGGGCGGCAGGGGTGAGGGAATGACGCCCACAATGATGTCAGCACAGCTATAAAAAGTATGGTTTTCTCATGTCTTGATTTTTTTGCTAAATTCTCAAATGCTTGAAAACAAATCCCTGTACTGAAATTTGCCCAAATTAGATAACAAATTTGGAAAGCACAAATGTAAATTTATTTAGGACCTTAAGTAAAT
>JGI20171J29575_12611872_pt1 | contig 10196 bp, 7 predicted proteins | sample TergutNc150P4_FD_29575 | JGI IMG/M metagenome (IMG submission 29575)
TCAGGAAAGTTTTTTTGCCGAAGAAATCTTTGGTATAGTCTATCTGCCGCGCTCCGGCTTTTGCCAGGGCTTCCCAATCAAGGGTCGTCACCTGGAACATCGCCCCCGCGCCCTCGGCGTCGCCCGCGGTAATTATCGGGGTGTTAATATACTGAAAATGGTGCTGCTGAAAATACTGGTGAATGGCAAACGCCATGCGGTTGCGCACCCGCGCCACCGCACCGAAGGTATTTGTCCGGGGCCGCAAGTGGGCAATTTCCCGCAGGAATTCCAGGGAATGCCGTTTTTTCTGAAGGGGATACGCGGGTGTCGCCAGATACGCGGGCTGGGCATCGCGGTTCTCAGCCGGCGCGTCGCCGATTATCCGCAGCGATTGCGCGGCAACTTCCACCGCCTGCCCGGAAGCGGGCGACGCTGTCAGATGCCCTTCGATGGCAACAGCCGCGCCGGTACTGAGGGCGGCAAGAGCCGCGTCAGTTTCAGCCGGAAACGCGCCGCGCTCCCGGTCAAAGGTACACTGGATACCGGCAAGGCAGGAACCGTCATTGACCTCGACAAAGACCAGGTTTTTCATTTCCCGTCTGGTTCTGACCCAGCCGCAAATTTTTACTTCCTGAGACCGGGGTGTTTCAGCAAGAATCTCTTTAATGAGCTGCGCAAACATGATATCAGTATACCGCAGGGCATACCGTTGGGGAATAGACCTCACACAAAGATCACAAAGTAAAGAGGGAAAAAGGGGATTACTGTAAGCAAGCTGATCTTAAAAAATCACGATAAGATAACGAACAAAAACCCCTGAATTCCTCTTCGTGTTCTTCTCTTCCTTTGTGATCTTTGTGTGAAATCTTCTGTTGACCTAACAGGCTTTTCTTGCTACGATTAACCAAGTGAAAATAGAACTTTTTACCTTTTGTGATTTTGCTCAGGAAAACGGCGGCAAACTTACCATTGTAGGAACTTTTGATACCATCATTTCCCGCAATTTCCCCTGTATCCATCCCCAGCTTTCGGTAGTAATTCGCATACGTTTTGATCTCTGGGAATTCTCCTCCCATACTTTCCGCATTGAAACCCGCAACCTTGACGGCGAGATGAACATGGAGCCCATCAGCGGCAGCCTTGATGTCAGGGGTGTCGGCAACGCCACCGCGGTTTCGCATTTGGTCTTTACCATTGGCAATCTGCGCTTCAAGAATCCAAGCGTCATCAATTTCACCCTGTTCCTGGACGACAAAGAAATCGGCTCTATTCCGCTGTATGTCAGAAAAGGTAACCAATAAAACGCCCCACCTGATAATACAAGGTTATTCAGGAAGAATTTTCACCACGGAGTTTCACGGAGGAAGAGGAATTAAGATACTGGACTTCTTAAACCTCCGTGTAACTCCGTGACCTCCGTGGTTATATTCTTCTTAAATTAACTTACACTTTAGCCGCCCTCTGCAGCAACACTAAATCCGCCAGCACCAGGGCGGTCATGGCTTCTACTACCGGAACCGCGCGGGGCGGTATGCAGGCGTCATGCCGTCCGCTGATAACCAAATCTACAATTTCACCGTCAGTTTTGCCGAGGGCCTTTTGAGGTTTGGCAATCGAAGGCGTGGGTTTAAAAGCAACGTTAAAGGTAATGTCCCGTCCGTTGGAAATGCCGCCGAGAATACCGCCGGCGTTATTGGATTTATTAACTGGCGTGTCGTTGTTTTCCGATCCCTTCAAACGGGCGGCGGTAAAACCCGCCCCGAATTCTATACCTTTGACCGCCCCCAGCGACAGCATCGCCCCGGCAAGCCGCGCGTCAAGTTTGCCGAAAACCGGCTCGCCCAGGCCGGGTGGTACGCCCTGCGCCAGGCAGGACACCAGTCCCCCGGCGCTGTCCCCTTCGGCGCGCAGGGACTCAATGGCTTTAAGCGCTTGTTCCGCAGCCGCCCTGCCGGGAATCCTCAGCGGGTTTTTCTCAATTTCATCAAAATCAAAATCAGGGTCGCCGGGTTTGGGCATATCAAGACCGGCAAGAGCGGAAGTCCACGCGGTTATCCGTATGTTATACGCCGCAAGTAATTTTTTCGCCACCGCCCCCGCGGCGACACGGCACAGGGTTTCCCTGCCGGAACTTCTGCCGCCGCCCCGGTGGTCGCGTATACCGTATTTGGCATCCCAGCAAAAGTCCGCGTGACCGGGCCGGTATACATTCCGCAGATTGTCATAATCCGCCGAATGGCAGTCGGCGTTACACACCATTATCGCGATGGGCGTACCCAGCGTTTTACCTTCAAACACGCCGGATAGAATTTCCGGCTCATCATCCTCTCTGCGGCTGGTAGACGCCACACCCTGGGCGGGTCGCCGCTTTCGTAATTCCTGCCTGATACTTTCAACTGAAAGTTCAAGCCCCGCCGGACAGCCGTCAATCACGCAGCCCAGAGCCGGCCCGTGCGATTCCCCGAAACTTACTACCTTAAACAGTTCGCCAAAAATATTTCCTGCCACGTCTCTACTATCGCATTATATCGCCGTTTACGCTATAGTGTTCCGCCGTGGGGTTCATTTGAAACATCATTTCTCTTTTTGTACCACAATTTACTTGACAAATACCCATCCTGTGAGATGATTATTATATGGTTCAAAATAAACTTCCAAAGCTTGTTTTTCTGGCGTATTTGATACCTGCCCTGATAGGATCATCTGCAATTTCAGCAAGTAAAATTTTATGTTTTGAACTTTCAAACAATAACAGCATGGGTTCAGGCGGATATTTTTCCTCAATAGGCCATACTATTGATTGGTTGGCCGGAAAGGTACTTATAAAAAGAAAAGCCGGCAGTTATTCACATTCCATGCTGCAAAGCAGATTGTTCAATGTACTTATACTTGCCGGAACAATCGCTATAGCAATATATCTGGCGGAAATAAATCTAAAAATTATAAAAAATAACAATATTCCAATAATAAAAAATCCTGTTCTTCTGAAACTTCGAATTTGATACCTCTCTTTTTCAATTAATTCTTTTCTGAAAGAAATCAAAGCGCAGCTGTGAAGGAGAAGTTGGCTCCACGTTGCGGAGCCATTCGATTTACACGCCGCTTCGTTGCTATGCAACGCCGCGGCTTATATAGGAGATATCGGAGGTGTCCGGAAAGAATTTTTTACCACGGAGTACACGGAGTTTCACGGAGGAATGAAGATTATCATATCAAAACTCCGTGTACTCCGTGGTTATATTCTTACTTCTTGGACAACCCTTTTTATTAGGAGATAAAAATGAAATTACGTTTTCGCCTAACATTAATATTTGGTCTGTTGACTGTGGGAATCATCACTTTAGTGTCTGCAATATTACTCAGGCGGGCCCAGCTTTTACAAACAGAAGTTGCCTTTGAAAACACCAAAAACATCTGTTACGCCGAATCTATCCGTATGCAGGTGGAGCTTGAGGTTTTTATGGATGTTGTTGATACAATTTCAAAAATATACAGTTCTTTTGAACAAATAGATATGGGCATAAGGCGGAACTATTTTGACAATATCATCCTGAGCGCCGTAAAATCGAATCCAAACTTTATCGGAATTTACTCGGTTTGGAAACTGGGGATCATTGATAACGGCCCTCCTGTTTACAGTACCCTGTACACCCGTGAGCATGGTACAAAGGAAAAAGATATCATCACCCGTTACGATTTTTCCGTGTGGAATAAACCGGAATACGACCGCTGTCAGGAATCAATCAAGAACAACGAAGCCTGGCAGTGGATGCTGCCTTTTCCCATACCTTTTGTTAACCGGGGAAATGATACCTGGGTTGTCTTTATGACCGCTCCGATTATTGATATCAATACCAAAGAACTATACGGTTTTGTAGGGGTAGGAGTGGACCTGAGGCCCGTACAGGAATACATTCAAGACCTGTCGCCCTATGGTACCGGTAAAGTGCAGCTTATCAGTACCAACGGCACTATTGCGGCTGACAGCGACGCCGATGATGACAAGGGTAAAATCGGCGGGAACTTCCACGATGTTTCAGTGGACCTTATAGGCCCTGAAGGCGTAAAGCAATTAGAAGATTCTTTAAGCAGCGGAAACTACCATCATGTTTTATACAACAGGAATATAGTAGTAACTTTTCCTGTTCATGTGGGAACAACCAAAACATATTGGTCGATTGTTGTTGAAGTACCGGAGAAAACCGTATTGGCGGGAGTGTACCAAATGCGGATCTTTACCATTATTTTCGCTTTAGCCATGCTGCTTATTGCCTCCGCGGTTGTTTTCATCATAATCGTTTATGCAATGAAACCCATTGAAAAGGTAGAGCTCTTCCTTAAGGACATTGTCGATACCGGGAATTCCCAAAGCTTAAACCTGACTAAATCATTGGTCATTAAAAGCAATGACGAGATCGGCAATCTTGCCCGCGACTTTAACTTTACGGTGGAAAAAATCAGAAACCTGATAGGTTCAATAAAATATAAAATCAACGGCCTTAACCATACCAGTTTTGAACTTTCCGTTAACATGGGAAAAACTTCCACCGCGGTGCAACAGATTTCATCTAACCTTGACAGCATGAGAAACCTCATGGTCAAGCAGGAAACCGGCGCGGAAGAAGCGGGCAAGGCGGTAGGGGATATTAAGGAAAATATTGACAGCCTGAACAAGGTAATAGAAGAACAGACCGAAAGCGTAAACCGTTCTTCTTCCGCCATTGAGGAAATGACGGCCAATATTAATTCGGTAACCCGAACGCTGGTTGAAAACAGCAAAAACGTCGCCACTTTGACCGAAGCGTCTGAGAACGGCAGGACGGGACTTCAGACAGTGGCGCAGGAAATACAGGGAATAGCGCGGGATTCCGAGGGGCTGCTGGAAATAAACTCGGTGATGAACAATATCGCCAGTCAGACCAATTTGCTTTCGATGAACGCCGCGATTGAGGCGGCCCACGCGGGGGAGGCGGGCAAAGGCTTTGCCGTCGTCGCCGATGAAATCCGCAAACTCGCCGAGTCGTCGGGACAGCAGTCAAAAACCACCGCGACGATGCTGAAAAAAATAAAAGCGTCCATAGACAACATCACCAAATCCTCCGGCGAGGTGCTGGCGCGTTTCGGCGCCATAGACTCAAGCGTAAAAACGGTTTCACAGCATGAGCAAAATATCCTGCACGCGATGGAAGAACAGGAAACAGGCGGGAAGCAAATACTGGAATCCATAAGCCGCCTGCGGGACATAACATCTTCGGTTAAAAAAGGGTCTGATCACATGGCGGAATCGGGAGAGACTCTGGTTAAGGAAACCGATGGATTCATAAAAACCAGTAAAGAAACGGTAGACGGCATGAACGAGATACTGAAAGGCGTAAACCAGATAAATGTTTCGGTAAGCCATGTCAACGAAATGAGTCTGGAAAACAACAAAAACTTTGAATCATTAAAACAGGAAACGGAAAAATTTAACGCTGCTGCCGGCAACGAAAAGCCAAAAATTCTGATAGTGGATGACGACGTTATTCATCTTGAAATGGTGGAAACGGTATTGCAGAGTGAGTATGACGTATCAAGCGCCCAATCGGGCAAAGAAGCGCTGGGGTTGTTCTATCAGGGACTGGTTCCGCAATTAATACTATTGGACCTGGTAATGCCGGGTATGGACGGATGGGATACATACAACAGAATAAAGGCGATAAGCGGCCTGCACGATACCCCGATAGCGTTTTTCACCGTTTCAAACGATCCAAAAGATATACAGCAGGCGCAGGAAATGGGCGCGGTTGATTACATCAAAAAACCCTATGACAAAGACGATCTGTTACGCAGAATAGGGAAAATCATCAAGAAAGAGGAAAACATTTGAGCGGACACCTCTTTATTCATACCAGTTTGTACTGTTTACGGACATATTCAATGGATTGATTTACAGAAAGGGACATGGTTTTATTTATAGTTAAAGACACATCTTTTACAAAGCGGTTCATCAAATCCTTTGTTTTCGGATTAAGCTCGCTATCTTCTTCAATAAACAGTTCAAATACCCTTATTTCCAGGGCATCCGCCAGTTTTGTCAGTGTCTCAGGGTGCGGCCATTTTTTTCCCCGTTCTATATCACCAAGAAAATTTATCGAAATATCGGCATATTCGGCTAAATCCGCTTGAGACCAGTTTCGACGGCTTCGATAAGTCCTGACATTTTTACCAAATATCGCCCTCAGTTCTTTTCCACCCATCAATCCACCCTTTCAGTTGTTATTTAGATACAATGCTGTTGGCTTGACATTTCTGCAAACACCAAATAGAGTGTTAACATATAAACCACATGTAGAGTGTATTTTATCGGTAGTTTCATCACCTCAGGACTGCAAACATTTAAGGAGGAACGAGATGAAAATCGGGATTAAACTTTCGATTATTATGGTCGCGCTGGGTTTATTTGCCATCGCTTCGGTAAGTATTACCCTGCTTATCCGTTCCCGGACCAGTATCACCGGCCTTTCGGAACAATACGCCCTCAGTATGGCTCATGACTCAGGCGAAAATGTTGGTAATTTTTTTGAATTATTCCTGACCAAACTGGAAACGGTGGCTGACGTAATGGAACAGTATCAGGAAATAGCAACTGCCAACCGCCGGAATATATTTAATGTGATACTTGAAGGGCTTGTGGAACAAGACACGAATATTATCGCGGTATGGTGCGTATGGGAACCGGATGTTTTGGAAGGCGGAGACAGACCGTATATAGGGACAAAGGGAACCAGCTCCGGCGGGCGTTTTTCTCCTTATTATTATTGGAATAACGGAAAAGTCGAACTGGTTGTCCTGGAAAATTTTCAAACCCCCGCGTATCTTTTGCCCAAAAATTCAGATACGCCGGCAATAATAAACCCCTATTGGTATGACGTAGGCGGAAAAAAGGAATTGATAACCACGCTTTGCGTTCCTATACACGACATGTATAACATGAATAAAAAGGTCATCGGGGTTGTGGGTATTGATCTTCCCCTTGATCAGATTCAAAAAATATCCCAAAACCAAAAACCTTTCCCCGATTCCGTAACCGCGGTATTCAGCAATGATGGCACGGTTGCCGCCCACTTCGATCCCAGCCGTTTTGGGAAAAATATGAAAGAAACTGAAGCGGATATGACCGGTAAGTATCTGAATGATTTTGTAGACGCCATTAAAAACGGCAAAACTTTTACTTTTTCCAATTACATCGCGGCATTAAAGACGAACATGAAAATGTTTATCATTCCCATTACCATCGGGACAACGACAACCCCCTGGAGTTACGCGATAGCCATTATGCACAATACGATAATGGCCCCGGTCTACCAAATGATTGAAATAATTATAGCGATAAGCGCCCTGGTATTGCTCATTGTGGTATTAATCGCCATATTCATGTCCCGGTCCATCAGCAAGCCAATCGTCAATGTGGCGGATACCCTCAAAGACATATCCGAAGGCGAAGGCGACTTGACCAAGCGGATAGCGGTCAGGTCTGACAATGAAATCGGCGAGCTTTCCAACTACTTTAACAAGACTATGGAAAAAATCAGAAACCTTATTGGGACAATAAAATATAAAATCAACGGGCTTAACCACACCAGTTTTGAACTTTCCGCCAACATGGGCAAAACTTCTACCGCCGTTCAGCAGATTACATCGAGTCTTGACAACATGAAGAACCTCATGGTCAGGCAGGAAACCGGCGCGGAAGAAGCGGGCAAGGCGGTAGGAGATATTAAGGAAAATATTGACAGCCTTAAAAAAATAATAGAAGAACAAACCGAAAGCGTAAACCGTTCTTCTTCCGCCATTGAGGAAATGACCGCCAACATTAATTCGGTAACCCGGACACTGGCGGAAAACAGTAAAAACGTCGGCACTTTAACCGAAGCGTCTGAGAACGGCAGGACGGGGCTTCAGACAGTGGCGCAGGAAATACAGGAAATAGCCCATGATTCCGAGGGGCTGCTGGAAATAAACTCGGTCATGAAGAATATCGCAAGCCAGACCAATTTGCTTTCGATGAACGCCGCTATTGAGGCGGCCCACGCCGGAGAAGCAGGCAAAGGCTTTGCCGTTGTCGCCGATGAAATCCGCAAACTCGCCGAATCATCAGGAGAACAGTCAAAGACCACCACGGCGATGCTGAAAAAAATAAAAGCGTCCATAGACAACATCACCAAATCATCCAGTGAGGTACTGGCGCGTTTCGGCGCCATAGACTCAAGCGTGAAAACGGTTTCACAGCATGAGCAGAATATCCTGCACGCGATGGAAGAGCAGGAAGTGGGCGGGAAGCAAATACTGGAATCCATAAGCCGCCTGCGGGACATAACGTCCTCGGTTAAAAAAGGGTCTGACAACATGGCGGAATCGGGTGAGACTCTGGTTAAGGAAACCGATGGATTCATAAAAACCAGCAAAGAAACGGTAGACGGCATGAACGAGATACTGAAAGGCATTAACCAGATAAATGTTTCGGTGAGCCATGTCAACGAAATGAGTTTGGAAAACAACAAAAACTTTGAATCATTAAAACAGGAAACCGAAAAATTCAATGATACTGCCGGTAATGAGAAGCCAAAAATCCTCATCGTGGATGACGACGTTATTCATCTTGAAATGGTAGGGGCGGTATTGAAGAGTGAATATGACGTATCCACCGCCCAATCGGGCAAAGAAGCGCTGGGTTTGTTCTATCAGGGGTTGGTTCCGCAATTAATATTATTGGACCTGGTAATGCCGGGTATGGACGGATGGGGTACTTATGGCAGAATAAAAGCGATAAGCGGCCTGCACGATACCCCGATAGCGTTTTTTACCGTTTCAAACGATCCTAAAGACATACAACACGCGCAGGAAATGGGGGCGGTCGATTATATCAAGAAGCCCTATGATAAAGATGATCTGTTAAACAGGATAGAGAAGATCATCAGAAAATGAGGAAAACATTGGGTTATCTCAGATATTGCTTAAAAACATTTTGCAGCGCCGAGTTTATATTTTTGCTAAGGTCTTCGGCAAGATGGTTCACGAAGTCTCTGCTGTCTTCAGGGAATGAGCCAGTCTTGAATAGTTCAAATACTTCTACTCCAAGGGTATCCGCAAGCCGGGAGAGTATATCCGGCTTGGGAAATTTCAAGCCTCTTTCAATATTACTGAGAAAAGTGATGGAAATATCAGCTTTCTCGGCAAGATCCGCCTGGGAATATTCCCTGCGGAATCTTAAAAACCTGATGTTCTTCCCCAATGTGATCTTTATGTCCTGTCCGTTCATACTTTTGCCTTTTTCGTTCTACTATATTGAACTATCGGGCTGATATCTTGACAAAAGCCATCATGAGCTATACTATAGAACAGTAAGGACTATATTAAGAATATTTGGAGTTTTTTAAGGAGATTTCATTTTGATACAAACCATACAATCAAGGGAAAAAACTGAAACTATTTATGGAAAGAATAATACAAAGTTTCTCAAAGAAATTACATAAATAAGCGTTGATTGCGTGTATACAAGGAAATGATGAAAACTATCTTTGCGGTAGATGACAGTGACTCCAACCTTTCATTGACCAAAAAAGCGCTGGAAGAACACTACCGGATACTGACCATGCCGTCCGCCATCAAAATGTTCGCGCTGCTGGAAAAAATTACGCCGGACCTGATTTTGCTGGATATTGAAATGTCTGAAATGAACGGAGTAGACGCCTTCCGGCAGTTAAAAACCAACAAAATATACGGACAAATCCCGGTCATATTTCTGACAGGCCGCAATGACACCGCCATTGAGGCCAAGTGCTTTGAAATGGGAGCGGTGGATTTTATCACCAAGCCGTTCTCCACACCGGTACTCCTGAACCGCATCAAAACATATCTGAACATTGACGAAATTATCCACGAGCGGACAGAGCAGCTTCAGCGGCTGCAAAGCGGCATTGTGTCCGTTCTGGCGGATATTGTCGAAAACCGCGATATAGAGACGGGCGGGCATGTTGAGCGTATAGTGGCATATATCAGGATACTGTTGGAAGCAATGAAAGAACGCGGGGTGTATGCCGATGAAATAAAGGGCTGGGACATGGAAACGGTAATTTTATCGGCGCGTCTGCACGACATGGGAAAGATTGTTGTGTCCGATGTGGTTTTGAACAAACCCGACAAACTGACCGGCGATGAATACGGGGTAATAAGAA
>JGI20171J29575_12611871_pt1 | contig 10194 bp, 11 predicted proteins | sample TergutNc150P4_FD_29575 | JGI IMG/M metagenome (IMG submission 29575)
AGGCTCGCTAAACTTGTAACCGTAGAAATTCAACAGATTAACTACTATCCCTGTTTCACAATGTGAGGCGTTTTGATGTTCAAAGTTAAGGATCATAGTTACACATTTTTAAGTTCTTCGATAGAAATTTCAAATACTTCGGCATATTTTTTTAAAATTTCTTCATCTAATTGATTAAATATTTCCGGTTTCAGATGCTTTTTAACCTGTCGTTTCGGAATTTCAACGTATGAAGCAAGCAGATTAAGATCCGTTGCCCGACCACGCAAAGTGAATGAAGAACCATACAAATGCTTGCGAATATGATACGCCAGCGGACTTAATTTTCCTTCATGAATTTGTTGACGAATGCTCTCAAGTTCCTGTAAAAGATTTTCTTTAATCATATCTGTTACTTCAAAGTTAACCTTTTTGCTCATACGCCACTCTTTTCCGTCAAAAGAGTAGTACAGCATTTCGCGCTCTTCGGTAACATTTTCCGGTTTCATTGGGGCAACTTTTAGTATAGAAATAACGTAATTAATAACATAAATATTAAACTATTATTCTGTTAACCGTTTTTTTCAAAGCAACAAAAAATTCTTTTTCCGCCGCTGCAATTTCCACTAATTTGTCTGCAAGTTCGTCGTAAGATGTTTCGCTGCGGTTTTTGAATTTGCGTGCACATTGGAGGGCAAATTGTCGCCAAAGGTCGCCAATGTTGTTCATTTTTACGGAAAAATCTTTCAATTCTGGAAAAATATTGGCGGCTTCGTGCAAAAATGCGCCATACATAAAGCGAAATCCTACGCCACCGGTGCCCAATTCTTCTAACATTTTTACGGTTAGCGCCAAATAGAGCATGGCGTCTTTTTCACCGTATTTTGCTTCCCAACCGCGCATTCGCTTTGCCAGTATAGCAATACCGCGTACGCCGGTATATGGAAACAGCGGCGTGCCAAGCATATTTTTGCAAGTTCTTTTTATGCCTTTTATAATGGCGTTGTGCAGATAGGAAACATCAGTTGGTTTTTTCTTTATCCAATACATTTTTCCGCGAGGTTTAAGCATACCTTTTGAAAAACGTACTCTTTTCAAATCGTCGTACGAAATTTTTTGCAGATTGAGCGTTGTTGATTCGCTTACGGTATATTCGTCGCCCTCTTTTCCTATAATGCAGATATTGTGCGCGTTAAAGTGCATACGGGCTTCGCGTGGCACGTAGGGTAGAAAATAGAGCCCCACTACATTGCCCACCGGTTTGCCCGCAGCAAGCAGTTCGTCCATCTCTTTCATCGCTTTTTCCTGATTGAGAAAACGTTTTATTCCAACTTTGATGTGCAAATTCTTCATTGCATGGGCAAAAATGTGACCCGGCAAAGTGCGAAAATTACATATCGGCATACTGCTATTGAGCGACAAAAAGGGTAAATGAATAAAGTAAAGTCCTGCGCCAATCCCAAAAATCATTGGCTCGTCTAATTGATAGCCGTAGAAATTTAACAGGTTCGTAACAGTACCTGTTTCGCAGTGCGAGGCGCTACGGTGTTCAAAATTTAGTATCATATTTGTAGTTTTTAAATTCTTCTATTGACATTCTAAATGCGGTAGCATATTTTTTCAGAGTTTCGTCATCTAATTGATTATATTTTTCCGGTTTCAAATGTTTTTTAATACGTCGTTTGGGTATTCCTGTATAGTCGGACAAAATTCGGATACTGAACAGATTTTTGTGGATATGAAAAGCCAAAGGACTTACCTTACCTGCAAGTATTTGTTGAATAATGGCTTCAAGTTTTTGAAAATGCTCGATCATTCCCACTCTACTTGCATCAAACTTTTCTTCCCACTTTTGACACCATTCATTACCGTCAAAGCTATATTGTAGCGTTTCACTGAAAACAGTTCTGTTGTTTACTATTTTTATCATAATTATAGTTTTACAATATGTTTTAAAATTTGTCCGCAAAAATACAAATATGTCCAATTTTTTGAACACAATTTGTCCGTTTTTTTACTACATCACATTTCTACATTTTCAGTTCTTTTTTCAGCATTTCATAAATTTCCTGATTGGATTTTTTATAAAGCATAGTAGACTCGTCGGCAAGTTGGGCAAAAGTTTCGGAATTATAGAATAAATCTGTGGCTTGTGTTTCATCTATTTGATTGTCAAGCATCAGTTGTTCTACAAGGAAATCGTCTATTTGAAGAATTTTTGAATCGTTTTTGTTTACTGCTGAAGAAATCATTTGCAGCGAAGCTGTGGTACAGAAGCAAATTTGGTGCATCGGCTTTTTAAAATGCAGTTCTGCAATAAATATCTCTTTAGCAACATCGCCGTTCAGATAATCGTAAATTCGCGCAGCAATGTCATCGTTGGCAACAGGCCCCTCTACAATATCGTAATCATGCATCGATTTCGAGGCAATACTTGCGCGGTTTTTAACAACAAAATCAAGCCATTCGTCAGTATAACTTTCAAAACGTAATACTTTAAAATCTTTGTCTTCAAATGCATATTCATTGAACTCAAATTCGGTAATGACAGGCAATGTATCGTGCCACGAAGCCACGCGAGCGGCAATATCCTCAGCTTGCTTGAGAATTTTGGTAACATAAAAACCGCGTCCAAAATCAGTACCAATCCTGCATTTAGACAGGTTAATGGTTTCTATCTTCACATCGCTGCCGTGATATACTTTCATCGTAAACCTCCATTTCTACGGCAAACCGCAAACATTTCACGTTCAACCCAAAACGGATTCTGAATATGTAATGCCCACCAATGATTTTTCAAATAATCAAAACCTCCGTATTGGCGTAAATAGAGGTATGCTTCACGCTTGCTCATTTTGTATGCTTTGGCAAATTGAGCAACCATAAAAGTAATAAACCGAATTTTATTGTGCGTTTCTTCGTTCATATTTAATTTGCAAATCTTTTCTTTAAAATTTGTCCACAAAAATACAAATATGTCCCATTTCTTGGACATAATTTGTCCACTTTTTTTATTAACGTGTAAATGATTACATTATTTTTGCCGTGAAAAGGAAATGCTAATATTTTATTTCGTGTTAAATAAAATATTTTACTAATTTTGTAACAGCCTTTTTAAAGAATTTTTAATATGAAAAAATTTTTAACTTTAATATTAATAGTTTTACTTTTAACATCTTGTAGTTTTAATAAGTTGTATCTGCAACCTGCAAAATTTCCTCAAATACCGCCTGACAAGGAAAAAGTAATCATGACAGCAAGGAATAAAAACGACACAACGCGTGTAATTTATCAATCTAAAACCTTCCAACCTACATTTTTAAACACAAAAAATGATACTCTAAAACGTGATTTTACGATAGAAAGTGTTGTTTTTAAAAGTGAAAACGGGAACAATCTTAACGGTTGGTTTCTCAAACCTAAAAATTTAACACCAACAATAACGTTGCTTCATTTTCATGGTAATGCGGGCTGCTTATTAAGCCAATATAAACTAATGACACCTTTATTAAAATATGGTTTTCAAATTTTTATATTTGATTACAGCGGTTTTGGTTTTTCGGAAGGTAAAGCAACGAGACAAAATGTATGGACTGACGGAAATTCTGCATTAACTTATCTGAAAAATAGAGATGACGTTAAAAACACGAAATTGGTTATTTACGGACAATCATTGGGCGGGCATTTATCCGCAATTGTTGCAGAACAAAGAGAAGCAGATATTGACGGTTTAGTAATTGAAGGCGCTTTTTCTTCTCACAAAGACATCGCTGCTAAGAAATTAGGTTTTTTAGGACGTATGCTTGTAAATGAAAAATATAGTGCATACAAATCAATTCAAACATATAAAAAACCTCTTTTAGTTATTCACAGCACAGAAGATAAAGTTGTTCCATTCAAAATGGGACAAAAAATATATAATAATGCAAATGAGCCAAAAGAATTTTATAAAGTCACAAAATGCCATATATGTGCACCTGAATTTTACGGAGACAGCATTTCATCTAAAATTAAAAATATGCTATTAATACCAGAGCAATAAAAAACAAATGCGCATAAACGAATGAAATTTGTTCATCAAAATGCAAATATGAAAGATTATAAATAGTTATTTTTTACATTCTGTTTTTACATATTTCTTTAAAGCAATAAAGAAATCCTTTTCTGCCGTTGCAATATTTTGTACCATGTCTGCCAATTCGTTGTAAGAGGCATTGCTACGATTTTTTACTTTGCGCAAACATTCGAGGGCAAATTGCCGCCAAAGATCGCCAATACGGGTAATTTCAACTGAAAAATCTTTCAATTCAGGCTTATTCAAAGTATTTGCGGCTTCGTGCAAAAAAGTGCCGTACATATAACGATACCCTGCTCCGCCTGTGCCAATCTCTTCAATTGCCTGAACTAATGAAGCCAAATAGTACATTCTGTCTTTTTCGCCGTATCTTGTTTCCAAACCACGTATTTTTTTAGACAAATAGTTAATGCCGCGTACGCCAAGTGTTGTTCCCAACGGAAAACCAATCATTTTTGTACAAGTATTTTGGATACTCCTTAAAATGATCTGGCTCAAATCGGGCAAAACCGATATTTCTTTTATCCAATACATTTTTCCACGCGGTTTAAATGCACCTTCAGAGAAACGTACTTTCATCAAATCGTTGTACGAGATGTTGAGCAAGGTAGCATGCCAACAGGGGTCGCTTATAATGTATTGGTCTCCCTCTTTGCCCACCACACAAAGATTGTGTGCGTTGAAGTGGGCGCGAACTGGAGAGTAGGGCAGGTGATACAAACCCACCACATTGCCCACCGGCGTACCTTTGGCAATCAAATTATCCATTGCTTTCATTGCCTCCTCTTTGTTAGAAAAGCGTTTCATTCCTGCTTTAATATGCAGTTTTTTCATGGTGCAGGTAAAGATACTGCCCGGAAAAGAGCGATAACTGAATTTCAGCGAGTTACCTTTAAAAGGCATAAAAGGTATGTAAATAAAGGTAAGTCCCTCTCCAATGCCAAAAATCATGGGCTCGCTTAATTGGTATCCATAGAAATTTAGCATATTAGAAACTACTCCTGTTTCACAATGCGAGGCACAATGATGTTCAAAATTTAAAATCATACTATATTTTTTTTAGCGTAATTAGTTGGTTATTATGAGTTTTTTGTTTGTTATTATGTTATTTTCTACAATCTTTAACAGATATATTCCGGCAGGAAGATTTGTAACATTAATAATTTCGTTATTTGAAATATGTTCAAAAGTTTTAAGATGAACGGATAACACATCATATAAATAAATGGTAGCATTGTTAATATTGGAAATGGTAAAATTGCCCAAAGTTGGGTTGGGGTAAATTACAATATATGAGGTTGCTGCAAGGGTGTTATCTTCAAGTATTCTAAATTTATCCGGCGGACTTCCTTTAATAACATCTCCGGAAGGATCAATGGGTTGGGATTCATCTCTTAAACCTGCCGACCATTTATAAGTATAAGGTAGCGCTCCGCCTGAAACGTTTGCTTTGTACATAGGTGGATTAGTGTTTGTAATTGTGAAATTCAAAGCCAATGGATTAAAGCCACTTTTCAACGGAACAGTAACTAAATAGTTTTGAGTACATATTTGACGATCTTTTAACTCTAAATTGTAAGTGCCGGGCGCTAAGTTATTGGGATCTTTTTTATTAGAAACAACCACACCATTGAGCGTCCATTTGTAAGTGTAGGAAGATGTACCTCCTGTTACAGTGGTTGTAATGGAACCATTATTAACACCGTAGAAAGCTTTGATAGTTGTAAAGGTAGCGTTTAATGCACCGGCTGGATACCTGCCGGAAGTGCCTGAACGCCAATTTTGAAGTTTACTTGCAGCAATATTTTGCTTTACCGCTAAAACAGATGTACTGGTAGTGGTTAAATTTACAATATAATGCCCCCCTAATTGTCTATAGTACATTAATTCCGAATCATCATTCACATGCCCCAACTGCAAAATATGTCCTAATTCGTGCATCAGGGTTTGATAAAAACTACGTTCCATACCAAATATATATCCGGTAACATTGTAGTTCCATGAAAATTCGAGAGGTTGTCTTGGAAAATAGACATTGGAACCAGTATTACGGAACAAAAGCGTATCATTAGAATACGGATATCTTCCCATCGCATTATCAACGTATGCATCATATCTGTCAGTAAATTGTATAATATTTTTTCCGGCAACATTCGTTGCATTTGTATAAACATAATTTCCATTATTTTTTTCCAAACGGAGAACAAGTCCGGTTAATGCCGACCAATGGCTTAATGCCGTATCTATCAATCGTACTTTATCAGCATGTGCCGGATTATTATATTCACTATGCAGGGTAAATTCAAAATCGGGATTGCATTCGTATCTTGTTAAATGCACTCGGTGTACATTTTTTATAGTGGGTAATGCTCTTCCATTCATCACCGAATATGGAATATATAAACTATTGGCGCTCTCACAAGAATCGCTTTGCGCTGTTTTCATTTTAATTGTACCGGAACCTGCGCCACCACTGCTGCTACCTCCACTATATCCTTGATATACTAAAGAGGGCACTTTTACTCTAATTTGCGTATTACTCCAACTATCAATATATTGATTATCTAACCCTTTGAGATAGGTTTGTCCACCGTCGTCAGCCGCTTTAAAATATATGGTTCCGCGTTGAGAGCCGAAACTACTACCATCTATCGTTAATATATCTCCAACACCGGCTATTCTTGATGTTGGACTTAAATTTGTAATTTTTGGTACAGTAGATACAGGTATGGTATCGGAATTGATTAAAAAAACTTCATCAAAAAAATAGATGCTAGAGTGAGGGGCATTGCTTGTAAGGGCATAGGCAGAGTTATTTGAATCATAGAAAAAGAAATAAGAGAAACCGGAATTAAGATGGGGTAAAAGTTCAATTTTTACATTTCCGAGTTTTTTTGGCACACTACTTAATTTCACTCTATTTAAAACGACAGGCGGATCTTTTAGACACACTATTAGCCACATCAGATTATCATATCCATTATGATATTTATGGTAACAGTTACTGTTAGTAAAATCTTCTCCTAAAGTAAAAGTTACTTTTCCGTTTTCTACAGCGCCATTTCCGCAAACCAAAGCGTTATATCGCAGGAACAATGTAGTTTGAGTAAAATAGATATTCGAATTATTAGAACTTACCATAACATCAAAGGTAGCATAATGTTTTTGTGTGACATTATCGTAAATCAATTGGTGATTTGCCATTTGAAAGGTTACGGTATTATTTGTCCTATTTTTTTGTTTTTTTTTTTGAGATTTTTGTTCTACCTCTTTTTCTCTTATTATCTTTCCTTCATTCCAAAGAGACTCCATAAAAAGTCTCTTTTTTTCGATGAGTATCTGTTGTTGTATGGAATCTAAAACGGCTTCATTTTGCTCGTTTTTTTCAATTAGATTTTCTAACGGCGCCGGTTCAGGAACCGTAAAACCTTTAAACTGCTTCATGTAGTTATAAAACTCTTCTCGATGATGAAATACCAAATAATCCAATCCTAAGATTTCATTCCCAAATACAAACATTACATTAAAAGGAATCACTTCGCCTTTTGAATATCTTTTTACCTCTTTGTATTTAGGGCGGGTAGAAAATTTTGAATTTAAATCATCTGGCAAATCAGAAGTAACTAAAAAATAAATGGCAGGTGTAAAGATATTAATCCCTTGGTTGACACCATTGACAGCAAAAAGGTAAGGCGTATAAGATGAAACCGTAATCTCATGGTCAAAGGATTTTTCTTGACCAAGCAAACCACCTTTCTTTGCAACATACACCGTATCTCCAGTAAGAGATTGATCCCCTTTATACACTCTTATAACTTTAATAGCTATAATTTCAAAACCATCCTCATATTTATCAGTTCCTTTAAGATTGTAAGTATGTATCAATCTTAAAAATTGTCCTTCAATAACAAGCTCTGATTGCGTAAAGAAATATTCATTCGGCAGGGGTTTCTCAACGTATTTGTCGTATAATGGGTCAGTTTGTGCGTACATTAATGTTACGCTAAATAATGTGATAATTAATAAGATAACTTTTCTCATTGGACGATAATTTTATAGATGCGAAGATAATTATTAATTGTTGATGTTCAAAATTTAAGATCATACTATACTTTTTTTAGTTCTTCAACAGAAAACCCAAATGCGTTGGCATATTTTTGCAGAGTTTCGTCGTCTAATTGATTGAATTTTTCCGGTTTCAAATGTTTTTTAATGTGACGTTTTGGAATTCCTGTGTAGGAAGATAGAATACTTATATTAAATGTATTGGCTTTGATATGGTAATCTAATGGACTCAATTTTCCATCAAGTACTTTTTGGCGAACAGGCTCAAGTTCTTCAATATAACTTGCCATTACCATTTGACAGGCATCATCACTCTTTTCCCACTTTTCCTGCCATTCTTTACCGTCAAAATAACGATACAATTTTAATCCTTCGCGGTCAGGTCTTACGATTAAATTCATATTACGATACAGTTAAATCATTATTAATATATTTTTTCAATGCAATGAAAAAGTTTTTTTCTGCGGTTGCAATTTTCATCAACATATCTGCCAATTCATTGTAAGATAAAGTGCTACGGTTTTTAAATTTGCGCCCGCATTCTAATGCAAATTCTCTCCAAAGGTCGCCAATATTATTCATTTCAATAGCAAAATTTGCCAATTTGGGTTGGTTTAAAACATCGGAAGCCTCTTGCAAAAATGCGCCATATACAAAACGGAAACCTGCGCCGCCTGTACCAAATTCCTCCATTGATTGCAGTAAGGTTGCCAAATAGTGTAATGCATCTTGCTCGCCATAAGTGGTTTCCAACTTGCGTATTTGTTTTGACAATAATACGATACCTTTCACGCCAAGTGGTAAAAATGGTATTCCAATCATCTGGCTGCAAGTTTTTTTAATGCCCTTTATAATGGCATGGCGCAGGTCAGATATAACCGGTTTTTCTTTTACCCAGTACATTTTTCCCTTGGGCGACATCATTCCTCTTGCAAAGCGTACTTTTTTCAGTTTGTCGTACGAAAGTTTTTGCATAGAGGCAACGGTGGGGTCGCTTAGGGTATATTCATTTCCGTTTTTTCCTATAACGCAGAGATGATGCGCGTTAAAGTGGATACGAATGGGGGTATATGGTAAAAAATAGAGCCCCACAACATTACCTACCGGTGTACCGGTGGCAAGGAGTTTATCCACTTCTTTCATTGCTTTATCTTTGTTGATAAAGCGTTTTTTCATGCCCACTTTTACGTGTAAATATTTCATAGTGTACGTAAAAAGTTTACCGGGCATGGTACGAAAACTGAATTTCATCATATTGCCTTTAAATGGCACAAAAGGCATATAAACAAAATAGAGTCCTGCGCCAATTCCAAAAACCATAGGCTCACTTAATTGATAGCCATAGAAATTCAGCAGGTTAGAAACCACTCCTGCTTCACAATGTGCAGCGCTTCGATGTTCAAAATTTATATTCATATCTTTATACTTTTTTTAATTCTTCTACCGACATCTCAAATACTGCGGAATACTTTTCCAAAGTTTCCTCTTTTAATTGATTAAATTTTTCCGGTTTCAGATGTTTTTTAATACGTCGTTTTGAAATGCCCGTATATGATGAGAGCAATTTAATACTGAATAAGTTCGTTTGAATATGATAGGCAAGCGGACTGATCTTTCCGTCAAGCACTTGTTGCCTAATGGCTTCAATTTCTTGAAGATGCTCAGTCATTACCACTTCACAGGCATCAAATTTTTTTTCCCATTTTTGTTGCCACTTTTTGCCGTCAAAATAGTATTGCACCATTTGTTCTCCGGCAGCCTCTACAAGTTTATCATTTACTCTTGCTTTCATAATTTATTATATAATACCATTATTTTTTTTCCATTCTTCAAAAAAAGGAGGAGTTGACCAAACCAACTGAAATTGCATGTCTAAAAAAACCTGAACAGATTGACCGGTGGCAATTAAATTCCCTTTTTCGCTATCATAAATTTCATAATCGAAAAGTATTTTAGCGGCTTCTGTATTACGAAAAGTAATCTCAATGCGGGCTTTTTGTCCGTAGGTCATCTGTTTTTTATAATTAAACCGCAAATCAACCAACGGCGCATAATAGCCGTTATTATAAATATCT
>JGI20171J29575_12611870_pt1 | contig 10191 bp, 6 predicted proteins | sample TergutNc150P4_FD_29575 | JGI IMG/M metagenome (IMG submission 29575)
TCTGACATATACCTGATGCTGTATGTACAGTCTTAGACTCCTGATGATGGACGGAAAGACCGTCCGAAACATGTAGAGTGCTACTACAAGATAAAATAAATTTGAGAAACTTGTGCATCTCGTTGGTTTTACTATAGAAATAGAAAAAGTCAAGAATAACAAGTTATGAAAACAGCAAATTGTGCACTTTGTTTCATCCGCAGGAACTACCTGAACTTCATAATCGAGGAACTTAAGGATCCCATCAGGAACCTGCCTCGTGCTATTGCCATCTCCTGTGCCCTAGTGACGGTTGTGTATGTCTTGACAAATATTGCTTTCTACACAACGCTGTCCATTGAGGAGGTCCTGGGTTCAGAGGCAGTGGCTGTGGTAAGAGGTAGTGGTTATATTTATTCTGTTTGGACACTAACAGTGGCCGAGAGACAGCAGTAAGTTTTTCTGTGAACACCACAGTGCTTGGCAATTTGTTACACGATGTTCATGCAGGGAAAGAAATGCCAATAAGAACGGCAAAAGTATAAATAATTAATTGCAGAAGCGTAAGTACTCCCTCAGTATACACTAAAAGCAGTAGTCCAATTTTTTTTGTGTGAGTTCTCCTCTAGAATGCATTACAAAGCTGCATAATCACTGTTATTTTGTTGTCTTCACAGACATTTGCCAATCGCCTGTATGGCTACATGGCTTGGATCATACCTATGTTTGTAGCACTGTCCACATTTGGAGCTGTTAATGGAATACTCTTGACATCTTCCAGGTGGGTAAGCACTGAAGTGAAATCAGCTGTCCTCCAGCTCCTCATTCCTGTTTAATAATGCTGTATCATGTTCTGTCAGTGTATTTCTGCTACTGACAGAAAAATTAAGTAAATGATGCAATAAAAGCAAGAAAAATCCAGAAATTATCTCAGAATATCTGTGATGATGCTTAGAGTTATATATTGAGGTTGGGTCTTGAACCTGGGTATGGTGAGGTCCTGATGTGGTTGGTTGAGTAGAGCATGTGAAGTAAAGTGACACATGTGTATGAATGTAGTAGTACTTGGGAATGTAGGATTAAAGTCAATAGGAAGTGGGGAAAATTAATGCATAAATCATACATATAACTCCATTCTGTACTTTAAAAGAACAAATATCATGGATCACCACTGTGAGGGGGATTCTGCTTCTTCCTGCAGAGGAACAAAACCAGTCTGTTGAACAGAGCAGACTGGTACAATTGTTCCCCATTCTGAGAACAGCTTTCATGAGACATATTTGTACGTGTATTCTAGACTGCTTACTTTGAGCAGTATGAAACTGAATATCTTTGTGCAGCATACATTTTTCCTGCTTAAACCTTACTGTTCTTCCAACAGACCAGTAGGTAGAACTGTGCTTGACAATGGGTCAGTTTTTGAGGTGGGTGAATGCTGATGCACATAAGGAAACTGTAATCCCTACTTAAGGGTCTGTCTCTGTTTGCAGACTCTTTTATGCTGGAGCTTGTGAAGGGCAGATGCCAGAGATACTGACAATGATCCAGATCAAGAAACTGACACCCACTCCAGCTGTTCTGTGTATGGTAGGTGTTCCTTGCTTTCTTATGTTCTCACGAAACAAAATGCTGTAAAACCACAAAACAACAACAACACAAGTAACTAATGACAAAATTTTGCACAGTGAACATAAAACAAATAAATAGTGCACTATCTGCAAAGTTACTTGTGCTCTTTCTTCTAGTCTCTGTTACATTGTTTCTTATGTTAGCTGTTTATAAGCCTTACTGCCACTAGCATGTGTGTGATCAATGATGAATTTACAGTAACTGTCGAAACGTCTTCTGTAAACAGTAGATTTTAAAGGAAAATATACTATTCGTGATTTTAAAATTAATAGCACCATCTTCTTCAATGATTATGGCTGCTGTGTTGGTGTTCAGACAGGATAACGATCTGCTGCATCCACTGATGGCTGGAAATTGGAGGAAACATGAAAAGGAACAATGTTTTCAGCCATTCTAAGGAGAATACAGACTTTTTGCCACCTTACCAGTCGCTATTTCAGCTATTTCAGTGCAGTGTGGAATAACACATTTCATAAGAGACAGGAAAGAACTGTACGTTTTTAATAATTCAGTTGTATTTAGTCCCATTAATATCTTGTGAGATTTGGGGTTGTGGTGGTATAGATGATGATTACAGCCAGCTGGGGCATGACACCATACCATAGTATGTGCCATTATGTCCCATAAGACAATAATTATCATAATATAGCTTTATTAAATTTTCATAATATATGAGAACTGTGCAATATTTCCATATATGGTCAAAATTTACAAGACTTTGATTTTATGGCAATCATTCATGATCCATTTTGTATAAGGGTATGTAGTGACATTTGTTATGTCAAGAACTCACAATGATTTTTGTGCATGTTGCAGGCCCTGCTGTCTCTGTTGTATCTCACTGTCTCGGACATTTTTGCCCTCATTAACTACGTGGGATTTGCCACATGGGTAATATATCTGCAGTATTTGTACTGGCTGATATTTGTAAAATGAACTATGAGCAAGTAAAAGTTGATTATTTGTTAACAGACCACCTGCACAGGCTGCAGTTACATTTTCCTCTAACCAGAAAAGCCCAGACATTCCCATAAAGCCACTATATCCGTTTCAAAAATGACAAAGCGGGGCTTATATGCATATTAAGTGGAAACCAATGCATACGATCATACAACATCAGGTGGTCTGTGACGGGTTTCAGTTTTACTTTATTTGTTGAGCTAGCCACAAATTATAAGTGATCAATACAGTCAACATCAGTAACTTGTCTTCACAAGAGTCTCAAGGTGTACTTTGTATAGATATAGTATCAAATTTTACTTCTGTGTACAGCATTGTGTATGAATGGACTGTTTTGTAGCTCAAGCTCAAGCTGATGATGCTAAACTCTGCCATTGGACCTGATCCTGAGTCAGTGCCATCTGCCTCTCTTAATATTATTCTCCCATCTCTTTCTTGGTCACTGAAGACTATGGTTTTACAAGAGGTTTCCCTTCAGTATTCCAAATGCATTTCTTATACCTTGTGTCCCTGTTTCTAGCCACATATCCAGCTCCATACATCCTCATACATTTAGCTCCTCTAACTATGGTGGGTGACTATAAATCACACAGTTCTGTTTATGTATAACATCCTAATATGTATTTGCTTATTTTGTCTTGTAGTCAAATATTTCCTAAAATATTTTACCTACATATACTTGTAAAGTATGTTCTTCCATCAGAATAGGATATTACTTTTCACAAGCATACAGAATTTTCAGATCTTGAAGACGGTGGTGTTGGTGATAACTCCAGAACTGTAAGTGCATCTACAGGAACTATAAAGCTCCAACAGAAAAACAGATTGGGAATTTCTGTGTTTCAGCTGAGCATTGGGGTGGCAGTGCTTTGTCTTCCTTGGCTGCGGTGGACACAACCAAATCTACCCAGACCAATTAAGGTGAATCTCATCTTCCCCATTGTCTACATCATTGCCAGTCTCTTTGTGACAATTGTGCCGATGATAGCAAGCCCTGTGGAGACAGGCAAGTATCTGGCAATACAGTTCATTAACTAGTTTGTTCTTGGTTTATTGAACAAAGCTGTGTGAAGTGCATAGGTTAGGTGGTATTGACTGAGTGGATGATTTTTAAGAGTATGTGGAAGGAAGCAGTCTCTGCATATGTTGAGATGCTGTTGTGGATATAAGAATAGCAACACAGAATCTTTGTACACATAGCTGTGCTCTGGGATTGGAACTCAGGATCTGCAAAATACAAGCAGTAATGCTAAGTATTCAAACAGAATGTTATATAACTGGCTGACAGGTTCATTTAGCTGTGTTTACATGAGTTTACAATTTTTTAGCCTCTTATATTGCAGTCTTATACAACTTACTTCTCCAAATTTTCTGAATCTCAAAAGTAGTGTGACACAAAACTAGCATGTGACTATAATCACAGCAGTCACAGCACAACAGAATAATGACACAGAATTAGTCAGAGTACAGAGTGTCACACAAGCTGCCATATGATACAACTGTTGCATGTGTGACACCAAATCGCACAGAAGGTGGCATAGGATATGGCATTATAGATTAGGTTACATTATGTGAGGTTACGGGACTGTATGGTACGGTAGGGCTGGGTTAGGTTATATTAAGGCAGGCCTACTATTTGTAGGATAAGGTGTGTTTAGGTTAGGTTAGATTATTGTCCTTCAAGTTATGATAGAGTAAAGTAAGGTACAGTAAGTTATGTTACTTCGATATGGTTGATTTATTTTCTACTGTTGTTATTATTCTAGTGTAGGCTTCTAATGACTTCCATGAATTTGCAAAATGGATCACAATCACTCTTTCCAGCTCCACTGTTCCATCTAATCTTGTATTTTGCTAGGCATAGTTGCATTCATTTTGTCACCAGTACTGGTTCTGGACAGTGTCTTCATTTTAAGTTAGATAGCTTGTAATCTTATCCAGAATTCTCTGTGCCTTCTTTCATGCTATGTATTTCCATTCACAGATATATCCTTACTCAAGCTGCCTGTGTCACACACACTTTTATTAGTTTCAGGCACCACAGTATGTGTAGGTGTGAATTTCAAATTATGTCGGCATATTCATGCCCATAGGTCTCTTATTTTATGTACTTTATTGTGTCCAGTTCTTAGAACATGTATAAAATAATTCATTGCTGTAGAGATTTTTTTTCTTTTTGTGGGGTATTGTATTGGATCTGATACCTTACATGTTGACTTCACTTAACCCTTTCAAGACTGACATTCAATTAAATTATATGTAACAATTTAGTTCCTCTGTTACAGACAACATATTCTTTCGCTGTAATTAAGACCAGTTGGTTAATGCCATATATGGAAATTATCACTGATTATTTAAATATCATGCACAATGCATAAGTACTCTGTGTAGAAAAACGCAGACGTTTTTAATGTTGTGTCATCAGGTGTACACATATTTACCCTTGAGATTTAAAGGGTTAAAAATAAACTTACAAATCTGTACTTGTGTGAAGAAATGTGGCTGTGCCTGGCCAGAGAATTATAAAGCACATAGCTGGGCATAGTCACATATAGGATGCACGCTCAAACTGACACTGCTTGGCCTCATTTTCAGGATATGGCTGCCTGATGATCTTATCCAGTGTTCCAGTGTACCTGATCTTCATCTCGTGGAAACAGAAACCCAAACCAATCCAAAAATCTCTTGGTAAGAACCAGTGCACTGTTTTGTACTCTGTGACTAATATAAATGTTGGTATTTACTTGTAATAATTGATCATTTCCTTCCTATCTCACAAAATTCCAGTCAATGGATGAAATTCCGGCAGGTATATCTTTTGTCCCACGTTATTTCCTCTTTGTCTAAAGGTATATTTCTTCTACTTTGAATCATTTCCTATCCTGTCTGTCTGACAGCTTCCAACTTTGTAATTTTTACATAGAAGTCCAAATGTTGATATGCTTTTGCCACTGGTTTTGCAAATTTGCCAACACATGCTTATGTGCAGAGATTTTGTATCTTTGTGTGACTCAGGTTTTCACAGCACTGTTGACGAAGTTTACAGTCATCTGGGATGTGGTAACATACGGACTGGTAATTGGGTACCTGCCCCCACGATGGAGACATCAAGCTTCTCTGACTAAAACTTTAATAACTAATTACCAATTAACACTTTTTGTCCTTACTGTATATGCTCTTTGACATCTTTTCTATTAGTTCACTTGTGTGAACCATTGATGGCAGAAGATTCATATTTTCTCACACCCTTCTGAATTTTCGTTTCTTTCACATTTTTGCACAAATTAGTTTGCACCTAGTAGAAATGAAGTTTGAAAAACAAGAATGGCAAAAGTAACCCTCCTGACTGTTTTGTATATTAATTCACCCTACCATATGTGTAAGCTGTGTATTCCCATTCCTGATCAGACCTATTTAAACTCTACTTTGAATCCTTTTTGCATTCTTTTACTCCAGTTTTGTCTCAAATTGTATTATTTGTAATTCTGTTTTTTTTTATTCGGTAACAATTGTTTGTAAAATCAGTTTTGTGTTTTTGCGGTTCATAGTAATAATAATTTTGCATCACACAATTGTACACTTATGTTTCTAAATTGATGCTCATTAAAGTATTTCTTATTTATGGTGTGAGTATTGACCCAATTTAATATTATTTAAATGTATAAATTAATTTGAATTGTATTATGATTTTGTATGGATGTTAATCTGCTTACAGGTGCAGTCACACACAGCCTGCAAAAGCTAATGATGGTTGTACGACCCCAAACAAAGGTTTTGTTAATTTTTTTTCAAGCCCAGTTAACCTCATTGTCTCTGACAGTACTGCAGTCTTCAGGCAGTGGTGGTTTGTTTCGCATGTGAACAATGCTGTGTTTTGTGAATGCCCTGTGCCCCTGAATAAGTTTTGTGTATTACTTAATGAGAAACAAACAATAAAAAATGTTATTTCAATCTGTAGATGTTGTATAGTCCAGTATGCACACTGAGTAGAAGCGTGTACACACGGTCGTAAAATCTGGATGTGAAGTTGTCTTTTTTTCCCACTAGACTTTCATGTATACCAAAATATGATGCCTTGTCACTGGGAAGCACTTATTTCTGTAATATACCAATTATTTCTTGGAAACAGAAAACAAAAGCCATGATGGATGATAAGTACCTCTCTACTGCTTCTTCTCACATGCATGTCCACAAAACATTAGCTTTATTTTAGGAATTAACACTGCAGTTTTTACCAACATTATACTTGTCAAATTAATCTGCATGTTGAATTGCTTACAGTTTGTCACTGTTCATGAACAATTTGAAATGTGTGGCTGTAATACTCATCTTTAGCAGACACACGTGTGCCAAATCACATATTAGCATCAACTCCTACCCTACAAAGGCTATATGTGGGTACTCTGAAAGATGGCAATTTGTGAAAGTAAGATGGTTGTTGGAATGATGTGTGTTGCCCCATCATGATGGACAATCTGTGTACCATTGGCAGTTGGATCACCAATAAACCTGCAGTATTTCCAAACATATTACAAATAAACAAACTCAATCCTGTGACTGTTGTCACAAATATGCAGCTCACTCCAGGTTTTTGTTACTTTTTTGTAAGTGCACAGGGTGTTTCATAAAATACAGTATTATTTGAAATACTGGAAGTTAACGGCTCACGGTTTTGTGCATTTTACAATTTATTTAGGACTGAAATGGAAGTGAAATATGTTGTTCTGAAAGAGTTCCTGGTTTGATCCTTGTAACTAGACTAAGTATCTTGACTGGAGGTAGGTAGACCAAAAAGCATTGTCAAGTAACATCAAGTAACATCTGTGGCTAAATTAACCACTGCCAGTGCAGAGTGCAGGCTAGTTTGATGTGTTTGTATTCTGAGGCAATTTTAAATATTTTAGTGATCAGATTTATACGAATAACCTTGTTTATTAGCCTATGAGAACAGAAGAAGATGCAACTACTTGTCAGGTTTTCTACGAAGACATTAAGGAGCTGGTATTTAACATTTAATATTACTTGAAGCCTTATACCTCAGAAGTAGAAGACACTACTTGTCAGGCAGTTGACAATTTTGCCTGTTAGGAGTGGACAGGCCAGTCATCTGTATGGATGTAGTCTTGAAGTGTCACAGCATTCAACTATGTCTGTGTCTGTTTCAAGTGCAGTGCCCACTTTCCTTCATTAAGGATTTCTAGCCTTGTTTTGTGTTCCGTTTGTTTCATAACAGAAAAAGAAACTAGATACTATGTGATACTAGGCTGTATAACGTGGTGGGAGCAGACCACTGTGGGAGACCTAGACTTAGATGGGATGGTAATACTGAAATTCTGCTAAAACAGTAGTGAGACAATGCAGGGACATGTGGTGGTCTTTTATGATTATTGTAATGGGCCTTTGGTATTCAAATACATGGGAATTTCTTGCTCCTCTCTGGGTTTGGATAGAACGTTGGCTGGTCCCTTTTTTGGTTAGTTACCAAAGGCAGAACCTTACCAATGTCACTGCAAGCGTGATGTACCTATATTGCTGTTTTTGAGTCCCTATCACTACTACTGGCTGTCAGGGCTGATGATGCTCCTAGTCAAGTAGTGTGCTATTGATGTATGCACATTTCATTAATGCTGTCATTTTATGTGAATGTGCTGTAATTATGGTGTATTGCTACATGATGATTGATCATATTTGCACAGCAACATGTCTAATAGTAGTCTAATCTTTCAGAAAAGTAAAATGCACTGGGAGCCGGATGTATGAAATTGCACATAGGAACGTGACGGCAGCCACCACTGTTATATTTCAATTGCTTGTGGAGGGAAAGTGCAACAACCAAATTACCATAACATTCAGACTAAAATTCAGTTTTTTTAGTGACAGAGTGACCAGTCACAAACTCAAAACAGGCCGACAAGTGTAAGCGTATTTTGCACTTGCGTGATTCTAAATGATGTTGACTGAAGAATTATCTCAAAATTTATATTTAGCTCTCCATTGAATTTTATTATATAAAATTTTAGTTAATTAATTCCAATGACATGTATGAAACTACAAAGATGTTTTAACATGTATCATGCAATATCATAACAACTACCTAACTGTTGGTAGTGTAAAGCACAGTCTTTAGAAGATGCAGCTTTTGCTATTCATTGCATTGAATGAAGTTAAGGAAAGCTGTAATATAAGTGACAGAAAATAAAGCAGAGGGTTTGGTTCCACACTTTCCCATTTGTCTTGTTAACTTTCTGCACTTCTGCCTTATTACCACACCTTCAGTTTGTACATTGCACTGGAATTGCTTCAGCTTTTCCCTCACTGTCTGCTGTTACATTGCTCAGCTTGCAATAAGCCAAACTTGATCATGAAAGGTACTGCATTTGCGTTATTTGACTTAACTAATTATATTACATTGTACATTACCAACATAATCTATTTATAAACAAATTGCTTTTTGCAAGTTTTTGTATGACTCAGTGGAAAAGTAGGGCAAAATTTAAATCTTGTAGAAATGACCAACAAGATGCAACTGTGTAGGACAATTTATTATTCCGTTGTTCCTCGACTGCTCAACATGTTTCCAGCGTTATTATCGCTCATCATCAGGAACAATGAAATAATAAATTGTCCTACACGGTTGCATCTTTTTGGACATTTCTATAAGACTTTATCATGATGCACGGATCCATAAATATCAAGTTTATGGCAAAATTTGTTTCACCATTCGCAAATTCACAGTCAGATTCTGTGCTGGTGATTTATAATACTGTGCATATAACAGTAAAGATATCTTCCACTAAGCTGTAGATTTTACCATCAATTTCAAGGCTATTAACATTGCTAAATGGAGCAATGTTTGATCACAGCCATGAAGTTTGAGATAAAGAGAGTTACTTTTCAAAGTGGTGATTGTAGATTTACCTAAACTGTAGAAGGCAAGTGACGTGTTGAATTCGCAGACTGAATGCAGTATGTTTTTGAGACAAGGGCATGATCAAATTTTAGTATTTTGAAATCTGATGTCAGTGTTCATGTATTTTGGAACGTTACAAAAGTGATGTGTTATTTCCCACAGTTTTACTTTAATGCATGAGCCACTCTGTGCTGACATCATGTTTCTGTGTTCTTGCAGTAGCAATGACTCGCTGCCTGCAGAAGGTTCTGATGGTTTTGGGGAAGGAAAAGCCTGCCCAGGTGTGAAGGACATTCCTCAAGATGGACTCAGCATACTAATTCAATGCAAACTGTTTTGTGTGAAGGAGATGACTTTTCATTACTTAAATCTTGACACATATTTAATTATTTTTTTCATAAAATTACTCTCATTGCAATCTTGTTCAGTTGTCATGGACTCAGCATGCAGTTGACTAAACATCAAGTGTCATGAACAGATGCATTCCTTCTTAAACAAGATAGTTGCTTGACAGAAAATAAATAAGTTTTTATTAAGTTTAATATTTATAGGTCTGTGCATTGTAATATATTCCTATAGTACAACCAACAAGATGCACCTGTTATCTCAAATTATTTATTCTTGTAAAACGCCCCATGTTTTGGACGGTCTTTCCGTCCATCATCAGGAGCTCAAAACCGCGTATACAGCAATGGTACATGTCAAACACCTGC
>JGI20171J29575_12611869_pt1 | contig 10188 bp, 4 predicted proteins | sample TergutNc150P4_FD_29575 | JGI IMG/M metagenome (IMG submission 29575)
ATTTCGGAGAAAGAGGTTCCAAAAAACCTAGTGTAGTCAGACGAATCGTTGTTGGGATCGTGCTCGTTGCGGCGGCCGGTGTGTTGTTTCATTTCCGGGACAATCTGTCCAATCGGATATCGAAAGTTTTCGCTTCGACCGAAAAAGACCCCATACCTCGGACTAAGCTGGAGAAACAGAATTTTTCTCTTACGGTAACGGCGAACGGCGAGATCGTCGGGCTTGAAGCGGTGGCTGTGAACGCGCCGAACACTTCTTCCGGCATGTTGACTATCGCCTGGCTTAAGGAAGAGGGGCGTTTTGTCAATTCGGGCGATCCTGTTGTGCGTTTTGACAATACCGATGCCCTGCTCAGGCTGGAACAACGGCAGAATACCCTTGAGTCAAACCGGGAAAATACAAAACTCGAAACCTATAATCAGACTACGGATGAAAAAACACAGGCGCTTGATCAAAAGAGCGCTGAAGAAGATTATCAATATGCTCTGAAGGTAATGAAGCAGGATGAGACGATTTTTTCCAAATGGGACATTATCGAAGCACAGTCGGATATACATTTCCAAAAAGAAAATCTGGAATTCCTGAAAAGCAGAGGAAAAACCCAGAAGCGTAATGCCCGTTCAAAGCAGCAGATTCTGACAATTGACCGGAACAAGGCGCAGAACGAAGTGGACATGTATAAAAGGACGCTGGAATCGCTGGAAATTACCGCTCCTGTAGGCGGAATGGTTTTGTACTATAAGGATCGCCGTGAGGACCCGAAGGTGGGCGATAATACTTTTCCCGGGCGTACCATTATCGAAATTGTTAATCTCGACGCGTTACAGGCGAAAATCTATGTTCTGGAAAGAGACGGCGGAAATCTAGCCAAAGGGCAGCCTGTTAATATCAAGCTGGATGCTATTCCGGATAAGGTGTTTCACGGCGAGATACGTTCCGTTTCTTCAGTCGCCGCAGCGTTGGAGCGAAATTCTCCGCTCAGGTATTTTACCTGCGAAGTCTCCATCTCGGACGCAGGACGCGATCTGAAACGAATTCGTCCCGGAATGAGTCTGCGTGCGGATGTGGTGCTGCATAATTATGAGGACTGCTTTGTGGTGCCTTCCGGCGCATTGGCTGAACGCGGCGACGAGACCGTCGTTTATGTGAAAAACGGCGAAGATTTTGATCCGAGAGTGGTCAAGACCGGTATGAGTTCGCACGGAGAAGTCGTTATTCTGGAAGGCGTAAAAGAAGGTGAAATCATTGCGCTGGTGGACCCGAACGGTTCAAGGAAATTAACCCTTCCGGATTTCAGTAAAGGAACGCAGATGGGCGGTCCCGGCGGTATGCCCGGGATGCCGCCTATGATGCCGCCCGGCGGCATGATGATGATGCGGGGCGGTCCGCGCTAACCCGCAGATGTTTTATTCCAGACTTACGGAACGAAGTTACATAAAATGCAGGGGTACGGCAACCCGTATCCCTGCTAAAAACACGCGCTATTTTTGGAGCTGATAGGTTAAGAATTCAGGCGTCCTGTAAAAAGGCGTCGATTTAAAGAAGAGGCTTGATTTTATGATATCGATGGAAACAGTGATTGGCGCAATGGCGAGTCTTGGAAGACATAAACTGCGTTCCTTCCTGACTATGCTTGGTATGATTTTTGGAGTCGGCGCCGTGATTGCGATGCTTTCAATAGGAGCCGGCGCGGAAGAGGAAAGTCTGCGTACTATCGCCAGCTTCGGTATCCGCAACATCATCATTCAGGCCAAGGAATTTAAGACGGAAGAACTCAGGCAGATCAGGACGGAATCACTGGGCGTTTCCATGAAAGATGTGGAGGCGCTTCAAAATGTCCTGAAGCCTAAACCTATGATTTCAGCTTCAAAGGTTCTCAAAACTTATCAGGTGAATTCGGAAACGGCGCGCAGCGACAGCCGCGTGGTCGGCGTAAGTTATACTTATCCTGAAATTCAGAACCTCAAGCTGGTGGACGGCGCTTTCTTTAATGCCACGGATGAGGAAGGAAACGCTCAGGTCTGCGTCCTGGGTATTGCCGCCAAACAGAAACTGTTCGGATTCGGCGATGTTATGGGCAAACAGATCAAGGTCAACGATATCTGGATGACCGTTGTCGGCGTGCTGGGCGACGCTATCGTGGAAAAACAGGAGTTTGAGGGCGTTAAAATTCAGAACCCCAATAACGACATTTATATCCCGATCACTACCGCGCTCAGGAAATTCGACACTGAATCGGTGGAAAACGAACTGAACGAAATCATCATAAAAATACACGACGACGCCAAAATCACGGAACAGGCGTCCACTGTCAACAACCTGATGTCGGTTATGCACCGATATGTGGATGATTATTCCATCGTGGTTCCCGAAAAATTATTGGAACAGAATCAGCGGACGCAGGAGATTTTCAATGTCGTCATGGGCGCGATTGCCAGTATTTCACTGCTGGTGGGCGGCATCGGGATCATGAATATTATGCTGGCGTCAGTGCTGGAAAGAACGAACGAAATCGGTCTGCGTCGCGCCATCGGCGCAAAGAAAATGGATATCCGCGTACAGTTCATGACGGAAGCCGTCGCCATCAGTTTTGCCGGAGGTCTGATAGGCGTCGGGCTGGGGTATGGGATTTCCCTTGCCGTAGCCGAATTTTCCGGATGGAACACGATTATTACCGCTAACTCCATTATTCTTTCTTTCGGAGTCAGTTCGATCATCGGGTTGATTTTCGGGATTTATCCCGCAATTCAGGCATCCAACCTTGATCCGATCGAATGTCTGAGATACGAATAGCGGAATAACCGCTAAATTTGTTGATTTGTTGATTTGAAACGCCCGTTTTTGTTCACTGCGGCGTTGAAAAACGTGGGCATTTGTAAGAAATGAAAGGATTTTAACCACAGAGGACACGGAGAACACAGAGTTATTTGTTTTTCACCACCTGTTTTTGAGGTGGTTTTACAAAAAAATTTCCCTCTGTGACCTCTGTGTTCTCTGTGGTTAAAAAACAGAAGTTTAAGGAGAGGAAGAATTTTGGGCAACCCACGGAGAAGTCTGAAAAAATACGAGATCAGCAATCTCCTGTTCTTCCTCTTCCTGATTGTTGCTTTGGGCACGCTGGTTACGTTTGTGTTCCGATCTTATGGAACTAAAAACCGTATTCCCGCCGGCGAAGTCGAAACGGGAATCATATCCGAAGATGTGTACGAAGATATTTGTTCGTTTTATCTGGGAACCCGCGTTTCCGAAACAACACGTCAGTATCGCGGACGGATTGAGATTCCCTTTACGGACGATGGTTTGATACGCGGGCTTTTCGATCTGCCCGGCGTGGAAGAAATCACAATCAATCCGACGACCATCATGCTCAAGAAAAACGGCACCGTCGCCTGGAACGAAATCCGTGGAAAAGCCCGCGAAATCATACTGAACCACCTACACTCCCACTATTAATTCGGAATTCGTAATTCCGAATTTTTCCCGATAATTCCGAATTACACCGACGAGAAGTAAACCCGAATACCGAAGATGATCTTCCGCCACATTACAAACTGACCACTGACAACTAAGCCGCCGCAAGGCGGCTATAGTCGGATTTCGTCCAGAATGCCGTGAAGGACGTCGAAAAGCTGTTCCGTCGAAAGGGGCGGGACGTTCAGCGTCAGAATGCCTTGGGGTGAAAATGTCGCGTTTTTGTCTCGCGTAATCAGCCGCAGCAGCTTTTCAGCATCGACTTTTGAACTGTCCACAAAACGCAAGAATATCTGATTCTTGCTCTTTTCCACCGACTGTATTTGCAGCGCCAGAGTTTCCTGGCGCAGACGGGCATAGCGGAACAGATTCTCCACCGGTTCGGGATACTGCCCGAAACGATCCACTATCTCCTGCCGGAGCGAGTCCAGTTCGTACGCGCCGGATGCGGATGATATGCGCTTGTACATGCGCAGTCGATGTCCCGCGTCCGCGATATAGTCTTCAGGAATACGAATGTCGAGATTGAGATTTATGTTGGTCGAAATCTCTTCTTCGGGCTTTTCTCCGCGCAATTCCTCAATCGCGTGTTCCAGTAATTGGCAATACAGGTCAAAGCCGACGGATTCGATGTGCCCGTGCTGCTCCCCGCCGAGCAGATTCCCCGCGCCGCGAATCTCCATATCCATCGCCGCCACGCGAAATCCGGTGCCCAGATCGCTGAATTCCCGTATAGCGGCAAGCCGTTTTCGGGCGACCTCCGAAAGTATTTCGTCCGAAGGAACCAGCAGGTAGGCATACGCCCGCCGGTCGCTGCGCCCGATGCGTCCGCGCAATTGATAGAGCTGGGACAGACCGTAAAGTTCCGCGTGATCAACAATCAAAGTATTCGCTTTGGGAATATCAAGTCCGTTCTCAATAATCGTGGTCGCGACCAGAATGTCCAGCTCGTTCTGAACGAATTTCAGCATGATTTTCTCAAGCGCCTGTTCGTTCATCTGCCCATGCGCAACGCCTATGCGAGCCTGCGGAACAAGTTTCTGTACCATCGCCGCGACGGAATGAATGGACTCAACGCGGTTGTGCAGATAATAAACCTGCCCATTGCGCGCCAGTTCCATTTCAATGGCGGAGCGAACAATATCCGGTCTGTATTTCAGCACCGAAGTCTGAATCGCCAGACGATTCTTGGGCGGCGTCTCAATAATGGACATATCCCGCATCCCCAGCAGCGCCATGTTCAAAGTTCTGGGGATCGGCGTGGCGGTCAGCGTCAGAACATCCACGCGCGTTTTAAGAGCTTTCAACCGCTCCTTGTGCGCGACGCCGAAACGCTGCTCCTCATCGACGATAATGAGTCCCAAATCCTTGAATTTCACGTCTTTGGATAGCAGCCGATGCGTACCCACAACCATATCAATGCCGCCCGATTCCAAATCTTCCAGAATCTGCTTTTGTTCCTTATGGCTGCGGAAGCGGGACAACAGTTGGAGCTTGACAGGGAAAGCGGTGAACCGCCGCGTCAGCGTATTGTAATGCTGGAAAGCCAGAACGGTCGTCGGAGCAAGCAACGCGACCTGTTTTCCGTCCATGATCGCTTTGAACGCCGCCCGCATCGCGACTTCGGTTTTACCGTAGCCGACATCTCCGCACAGCAGTCGATCCATGGGACGCGGCGCTTCCATGTCGGATTTCACCGCGTCCAGGGCGTCCGCCTGATCCCTCGTCAGTTCAAACTCAAAAGCGTCTTCAAATTCTCTCTGCCAGGTGGTGTCGGCGGCGAAAGAGTAACCGGGAACCGTCTGCCGCTGGGCGTAAAGTTTCAGCAGTTCTCCGGCCATGTCGCGCATGGACTTCTTGATGCGTGTCTTTGTTCTGGCCCAGCTTGTGCCGCCGAGCCTGTCAAGCGTCGGCGTACCGCCGCCCATGCTGCTGTATTTCTGAATCAAATCCAGCCGCTCCACCGGAACGTACAGCTTGGCGTCGCCCTGATAGGTCAGCAGCACAAATTCCTTTGCGCCTTCCTGCAGCCCGATTTGCTTGAGCCCGTGGAACAACCCGATTCCGTGATCGACGTGAACAACGTAATCGCCCGGCTTCAGGTCTCTGAAATCCGAAATAAACGGATTGCGTTTGGCTGACTTCGCCTTCCTGATACCGGAGTCCGCATCGTCGAAAATATCCTGACTCGTCAATACGCGCAGATTTTCAGCCGGAAGATAATATCCGCCGTGCAGATTTCCAACGCCGATCAGGATTTTCGGCGCCGCGCCCGCCGACGCCGCCGTTTCACCCGCGAGGCAAAGATGCGAAGGAATTTCATATTCTTTGAAAATATCCTGTACGCGTTCAGCGCGGCCGGAATTGGAAAGAATGAAAACGGTCGTTCCCCCGCCGTCGTAGAATTTCTTTACATCGCCGATCAGTTCGCGGATGTTGCCATGATATTTACGGACAGGCTGTGAAGAAAAGAAAATGGCGTCCGTTTCTCCGCCGGATACGCTGAGTTCCTCTATTTCCAGGAGAGGAAACCGTCTCAAATGGGATTTGAACTCCTCCGTTTCCATATAGAGCTGCTTAGGCTCAATGACGGCTTTCTGCGCTTCGAACCGATCCAGGAAACGTTCATACATATGCGAGTGATGCTTCTCAAGCGTCGCTTCAAAGCTTTCCCTTTCCAATACCGCGACACGGAAGCCGCGCAGATAATAAAACAGGGTTTCGTTCAAAGGGTCCGTGGCGGGAAGCAGAAATTCAAATCCCTGAAACAGTTCTCCGTGGCGCGCCAGCGTCAGTTCTTCTTCAATGTGTTTCAGACAGGGCGCGCTCCAAACATCGGGCGCTTTATCCGCCCATTCCCGCAGCCGCTCGGCGCTGACGCAATATTCACGCATCGGAACAATTTCCAAAGCGTTGATGGCTTCCACCGATCGCTGTGATTCCGTGTCGAAAATACGGATGGATTCTATGATGTCGTCGAAAAACTCCAGGCGCGCCGGCTTTTCCATCTGCGGAGAAAACACGTCGAGGATGCCGCCGCGCAGCGAGAATTCCCCCGGTTCGGTAACGGGATCATCTTCTATATAACCCGATTCCCGCAGATGATTGCGGATAAGTTCCGGCGACATCTCTTCGTCCCGCGCAAGCGTAAGACAGTAATTAAGAAAACGTTCCGGCGCGTGGAGGCGTACGGCCGCCGCCCGAACTGAAGCGATCAGAACTTTCCGTCCGTCTCCGAGCAATTGCCGTAAGGCTTTGGCTCGCGCCGCAGAAATTTCAGGATGCGGCGACAGACCGCGATACGGATCAACCTCAAGTCCTGGCAAATGAAGAATTTCCGGCGGATCGGAAGAAAGCAGTCCGCAATAAAAAGCGATTTCTTCCGTAAGATGCTGCGCTTCCTCGCCGGTCGGCGTGAAAATGGCGTAAGATCGTTTTTCAGCAAGAATAGCTTTGGCAAGAGCAAGCGCCTTCGCGCCGCCGATTGTTCCGGACAGGGAAAAAACATTGCTTCCTTTTTGCAGCCGTTCGCCCATTTGCCGCAGAACAGCCCCGTCCATAACTGATTCAAACGTCTGTCTAATGTGAATCACTGTTTTCGATACCTTCAAAGCTATCTTGTTTTATTCGGGTAATAACCATTCATCTTTTTTTGTTGTAAGATCAAACTTATATACGCCTTTCCTCATTCCGATATAAACGACATCATTTTGAATAACCATCGAGGATGGATAAAGATAAATATTCCACATGCCGTTTTTTATCAATGTGTTGATTTTTACATTTTTGTCAACTGAAAGTAAACTTGAAGAAGTTACAACAATAAAATTATCCTTACTGTCGAGTTGTACCGCATTGGGAGCGGCAGGCAGTTTCAGAAACTCTTTTGCAGCCCATTTTCCATGTTTCTTTTCTATTTCAATAATGCTTCCTCTTGACATTCCCAAATGAGAAAGCCCTTCTATGGCGTACACTTTATTATCTCGTTTGATAAACTGCGCAATTTGGTGTCCCGATATTTTATATCTTTCCTTTCCATTTTTTGAAAACCAATGAAGTTCTCCGCCCCATTCTCCTCCATTAAAACCTGCCAAATAACCGTCATCCACCTCAACTACGTCTCTTACTTCCGCAAAAGGCGGAGTGATACCTATTATATTACCATTCGATTGTTCAAGTTTAAATGGTAATTCATTAATTTTTGATCTTCTTTTGTATCTAACGTCGTCAACTCTGATTTCATCTCCGTCAAAATAAACGAACCAATCGTTCGGAACAGAGTTATATTTAACAATAGTCTTCTCATCTTTTGGAACCGGATAATTTTTCCAGTTTTTCAGAAATGTTGTATCTTCTTGCCTAAAAGCTGAAAGAGAAATCATCAAAAACATTAAACTACCGATAATTTTCATATATCAGCCTCGTCAAATCCAAACGAATAGGAAACATAAGCTGCATTTTCCCTCTGTGAGCGATATCCGGCATCCTGGCGATTACACTCTTGCAGTATTTACCGGAATTTCATTGAAGCGTACCCTAAAATATCCCCAAAAAATAAAAAAATTTTGTGCCGCCTTCGGCGGCAGGATTGCGCCGCAAGCGGCGCTCTGGATTCGCCTTTGGCGAATCCAGAGATTAAAAGATTTAAGATTCCAGATTCAGCCAAAAAGCGGGACGAACGCCGCCAGAGTCAATGGAGACAATGAGGCCATCGACGTAGACAGGGCCGACAGGGGAGACGTACGCGGCAATACTACTAATGAAGCCGGGCGACCGAAGCCACCACCAGCACGCTTCGCCTTTACCATTTTTTGCTATGCGCGCGGCATTGTATTCGTCATATAAACAAAAACCATCAGATTTTATATTTCCTTCATAATCCTTTCTTCTCTTGTTTCGCAAATCTCCACTGTCACCGAAGTATTTAACCACTTCGTCTAAACTCAGCAGAAATACCTTGTCTGTCGTTGCGTTGCCGCCGCTCGTGCCATACCAAGAATTGTTGGGATTACTGTTGCGCGTTTCGGCGATTGCAGATTTTACCGCGCCCAGCCTGTTATAGAAGTCGGTGTTTAGGTATTTACGTAAATCGCATGTTTCCCATGTGATAGCTTCCTTTTTTACATTGTATGGGCGCTCCTCAAGAACTTTTTCGCTGATTAACAATGCCTTATTGTTTTCAACTTCCAACACTCGCCAATCAATATCGCCAAACCTGACGAATACAAATTCACCTTTTATGACAGCTACAATATCAATATCAGCTTCCAGTCTGCGCGGCGTATACGTCGGCATTTGCGGCAATACTGGTTCAATCGGATAATTCGGCTGTGCCGGCGCTGACGGTGTTTTTACGGGATCGCCCGGCGATTTCCCGCACTCTGTACATTTCTTGGCGAACAACATCCCCTTGATCGTTCCGCCGCAATGCGGACATAAACCTTGCGATTTTCGGCTCTCGGCTTGCGCCTTGACTGCGTTTACTGCGTTTTCCCATTTGCGATATTCCGTGTCATACGCCGCTTTGATCCGACTATATTCCTCTTTCCAAGCCTTATGGTCGCCTTCAAACTTTTTCTTGATTTGTTCGCACTTCGCCTCTACCTCGGCTTGCGCCGCTTGACGTTTTTGTCCGGCTTGGGCTTTGCCTTCTTTACTGAACCGGTCTAACAAAATACCGTATTTCTTTTTGAAATTCGCTTCAATGACGGCTATCTTCTTCTGGCACTCGGCAATTTTGTTCTTGATTTGGTTGTTGATGTCCAAATAGTTGGAATCTATGATGTTGCCAAATGCCGTGATTGCCTTTCGGTAGTCGTCGGGATTTTGCGCGCTGTTCATAATCATACAAGCGTTGTCAAAAGCGTCCTGTACACGCTTTTTGCGGGCGGCTTCTTCGGCAGCTATGCGCTTTCTTTCTGCTTCGGCTGCCGCCGCTTTTTGCTCCGCGTCGATCCGGGCTTTGATGGTTTGGATATAGCCGTCCAAGCGGGCTTTTATCGCGGAATCAGCGACGGCACGTTTATAGTATTTATGATTGGCGATACTGCCGGGGTCGGCGACGTTAGCCAGTTTATTCTCATTCGATATTTTTAAGTCAACGCAAAGCAAGCCCAAATACGCCGGAGCGTAATATGGGTCCGCGTCTAAAACTTTATTAAAATAATCGACGGACTCTTTCCAGTCGCCGTCCTCGGCAAACAGCCATGCGCGGGTCAGCAGCTTTCCTGTATCCGTGACGGGATGCGGCTGCGGTATAGGGGCGCTTGTATTTGGGGGTTGTCCTTGAACGACCGTTGTATTTTGCGGGCTGCGTTGGGATTGCGGTTCCGGCATACTCCATCCGACGGCATTGGTAAATTCCCAAACAACTCGTTCAGCGGCTTCTTTCGCGCTTGCGTAAGTATGCACCATTTTACCGACCGCCTGCTTAACTGCGGTTTCTTTACGGGCTTGATCGGAGTTCATGTTATCTTGCAAAATTTTTACCGCGCCGCATTCAAACGCCTGTTTCACAAGATTTTTCTGATCTTTCGGCATTAACGGCGTGGAATGGTCGGAAAAGTATTTTCTGCCAAACAGCGCGTCGACACCATATTCCGCCACGACAAAAGCCAGTAGGTCTTTTGTGTTGTCAAAGAATTGCCAGTCGCCTGTTTTCCCGGTTACAAGTTTTTCCCGGCAAAACGGACAAACGGTTAATGACGAGGAATAACT
>JGI20171J29575_12611855_pt1 | contig 10113 bp, 7 predicted proteins | sample TergutNc150P4_FD_29575 | JGI IMG/M metagenome (IMG submission 29575)
AAACCACAGCCAGAGCACTTCCGCTGACTACATTAGTTCCCATATAGCAGATATTAGAGGCATCCAGCGCATTGGACGTCTCCTTGAACTCCGAGAATTTCTCAGTGGGTTCTGATTCTCCAGTGAGTGCCGCCTGCCCAACAAACAAATCCTTAGCGGACAGAATTCTCACATCGGCAGGGATCATGTCTCCGGCTGACAGCTTCACGATGTCGCCTGGCAAGATTTCGCTCATGGGCATCTCACGCTCAATACCATCGCGTACCACAGCGGCATTTGAAGACACCATGGCTTTCAATTGTTCAGCGGCTTTATCCGATTTCGACTCCTGCACGAATTGCATAAGACCTGAGATGCATACCAATGCCAAGATGATGATGACCGTAGCCCAAGACGGTTCAGACGTCAGCAAAACCTCGGTTACAAACGAGACTGCGGCAACCAACAGAAGCACTAGGCTAAATGGATTAGCGAACGAAAGCAAAAGCCTGACAAACCATGGCTGTGCATTCCCATAATCGATCACGTTTTTTCCGTATTGCGCAAAAAGTTGCTCCAATTTTTCTGACCCATGTCCGCGCTCAGTAACGCCTAACTCAGCAAGCAACGCGCTACTTTCCATTTTAGCGTACTTTAAAGTTGCTGTTTCCATGCTTGCTGCCGCCACTTTCCCTTCATTTTTTGTCACCTTATGCATAGTACGATCCCTCCTTGTTTTCATGTGATTAATTATAGCAAACAGGTATTTTATCGTCAATATTCAAGACGAGAGATTCCAGGAGAAACGCATCCAGATATTAACATAGTTGAAAGAAGAACCATAAAAGCACATTCAGTATTGAAATTCGTATCATTTAACAGTTGGTTTATTGAAAAGAACACAACAGTCGTTTGTTGTGACACTAAAAACTTTAACTTATAAAGTTAAAACAGATTGTAGTGACCCCATAAAATCCTAGAATGGCTTATTTGCAAGGAAATTTGCTTCCCTGCACGAAAGTCGGGTTAAGAGATTTATTATACGCCTTATGTCCGTTTATAACAACGACATGCTACACTCCCTGTTAGGTTTCCCATCCAGATAAGTCGTGAAATGACCGGTTGTGATTCTTCATCACTTGATACTTTTACCTGCCGCTTCCTAAAGGCGGTATTCTGACAAACCCACGTATGCATTCAACGCACACTTATGGGCGCAGCGATAGACTCAATCGATCCTATCAGAGATATCAACTGCTTTTTACTTGGCAAAGGTCTATAATTCCAAAAATCATACTTTAATATAGTGTATGAATTTAAATTTGAAATAGTTTACGATAAAATTAAAATTATCTAAATTATTGAAAATTTAGTTTAGTGCTGTGGTGTAAACTTATTTTGGAATTAGGAGTAAATGTGATAAGCGAAGTGAATTAGACTTCTCTTATCTGCATTTCTTATAGCAGCACTTTACTTTTTTACTGTAAAAGTGGTGAGTATACTTTACTTTTTATTTAAATTTAAAGACTATTTCACTTTATCTTGGTTAGAATCAAGATAATAAGGTTACTCAATAAAAATACCCATAATCAAACTATGGGTATAATCATTTAAATTGATTTTAACTACTCTTTTTTTTGCTCACAAATCTATCAAAGGTGGTGATGATGCTCGGTAAAATAAACACTACCAAAACGAAGGAACAAACTGATCCTCCGGAGATGGTTAAAAGTATTTCTGATATTGCTTGTTGAGAACTTGCAAAAAGAAACCCAAGTACCAATGTTACCATTATCAAAATCAATCCCGAAGTCATGATGGTGTGTATGGCGTCGTTTAGTGCAGTGATTGTGGACTCTTTTTTGTCCAATGTTTGCCTCGCTTCTTGATAATACGATGTAAATAGAATACCATAATCGATGGTTGCACCCATTAAAAGGCACTGTACAATGAGTAGTGGCAAATAATATACGCTGAGTCCAGCGAGATATAATACACTCATGGTGATGAATATAGCACATTGAATCAGACAGACTAAAATAAACGGTATAGAAAGTGAGCGGAATGCAATCAAAACGACTAAGAAGATTGCAATGGCGGTCAATATGGTGATGAGGTTCATCTCTTTAGGGAAGCTCTCATACATTTCATATGCAATGACAGAACTTCCGACTAGATAATGATTTCCTAAAGAAGAATCATTCAATTCCTTTTCGAGGTTTTTAATATATGCAAATGTTTCCTCGGATTCTTCTGGCAAACTAACAGTTATGATAAGCCTTGAATATTCGCTTCCAACCAATTGCTTTAAGCCATCATCCATATCAGATTTTGCTGACTGCAATTTTGCCATCATTTCATCATCTATAAATGGTTTGAATTGTTCGTTTTCAGCCAGATAATCCGACACAAATCCTATAAAATCATATATTTTAATCGTGCCTTCTGGCTTATCACCTTGAGTAGCATCATAGTATTCAAACAACATTTCAGATGATGTTATGTCAAGACCCGTATATGCAGCAAATTCCTCGCTTGATACCTCTTGCATCATCATCTCAGGCGGAATGCTGGCTATTCTTGGACCTAGCTGTGCCATAGCAGTTTCATCGAACATGGATGCAAACAGTTCGTTTTGAGTCAAGTCGGTCTGTAAAAACTGTAACAATGGACCGAGCGCGATTTTTCTTTTAGGTGTGTTATCTTTTTGAGTGAAATAAGCATTGTATAACATGATGGCTGTAGTTTCATCCATATCAGTGTTCTGAGCGAGCTCTTGATATGTCATTTCCTTGCCAAGTGTTGTAGAATATGCATTGACACTTACTGTATTTGCGTCTTTGCTAATTTTTTGTGCAAGGGAAGCAATTTTATTTTCGTCTTTTGTCTCGTACAAGACAATCATTTGGTTGTCTGGTGTAAAAATTTTACTCACATCGTTATACTTTTCCATAGTATAGTCAATATGCACTTTATCCCTAAGAAGAAAACTTCCAGCAAATAAGAGAAGAAATGCAATAGCGATGATGATTCTGTGTTTATAGCTAAAATTTCCTAATTTATCCATTTTTATGTGCAAGGATTTTTTGGCTGTCTTTTCTATGAGAGTATTGCACATCAAGATCAAAGCTGGCAAAACCGTGAAGATGCACAGAAGGCTAAAAAACACGCCTTTAGCAAGCACTAAACCCAAGTCTTTTCCGATTGCGAAGCTGATAAACACCAGCGCAAGCATACCGACTATCGTTGTCACAGCACTGCTTGAAATTGCGGTAAATGAATGCCGAACAGCATTTTTCATTGCATCAATGGTGTTATCAGTCTTTTGCTTTTCTTGTCGGAATCGATTGAGCAGCATGATGGAATAATCCATAGATAGAACAAGCTGTAAAATTGCACCGATAGCCATCGTGATGTCTGATACGCTGTCAAATATCGCATTTGTTCCCATGTTTAAGATAATAGCTACGCCAATGGTGAGTAAAAACAGCAACGGCTCTATCCAAGAGTTGCACATTAAAAATAGTATGATGAGCAGAATTACTAAAGCCGCTCCAAACAATAACGGTAATATGTCCATTGACACGTTTTTTGCTGCTTCACCGCTGATGGATATTTTATAATCTGCATATTGTCTGTTTAAATCACTAACAAGTTCACGGGATTCAGAAGAATATGCACCAACATTTAAATTGATGGTGTATAGCGTGTAGCCATCCTTATTGTACTTTTCGCTCTGCTCTTCAAATGCAACACTATCTACATCATCTTTTGCCAAAAGTTCGCTGCGGATTTTAATCTTATCCTCTTCGCTAAGTCCTGATAGCATAACATTTAGTACACTACTCTCTGAGAATTGTTTGTTCATGATATCCATTCCGATTCTAGTCTGAGAATCATCTGGTAGATATTTCGACATATCGTAATTGATCGACACTTGCGTAATAAGGAAGCCACAATAGATTGTCAACAATACGAATACTATTAAGATTATTTTTCTTTTTTCAATTATAAAATCTGCAATTTTTTTCATAAGAACATTAGAGCCTCCTGTTGACTTTAATACATAAACATATCATAATAAACATATGATAACTTTACAACCAACTGTTTAGATTTAAAGTGATGTAAAATCAACATTTTATTTTAAAATGTTTATTTTAAGGCATATGTTTATGATTTGGGGAGGGTGGTATGATTATGCAAGAAAATCAACGGGTACGCCTGTCAAAAAAACTGTTGAAAGAGAGCTTACTATATCTGCTTCAAAAAAATAATATTCATACCATTTCAGTGAGAGAAATCTGCGATGGTGCTGAGATTAATCGTACAACATTTTACAAATACTATGGCAGTCAATACGACTTACTCAAAGACATGGAAAACGATGTACTTGCTGAGATTGATCGTTATTTGAGCGGAGATGAAAAACCATCGAATTATATTGAACAGATTACGTCTATACTTTGTTACATTAATAAAAACATTGATTTATGCAGACTCATGCTCAGTAACAATGTTGATCCTGATTTTCCAGAAAAGATCATCAGGCTTCCCCGTGTGCGAGAACTTGTTGCCATGTCGATGCAAAAAAGCTCTGAGGCTGAAATGGAATACGTTTTCCGCTTCTTGATTGACGGTAGCTTTGGCTTTCTCAAGATGTGGATAAACAAGCAAAGTCGAGAAGATCCAGAGGAGATTGCAGCATTGCTGAATCAGCTGATTATGAAAGTGAGTTCTGAATGATGTATAGTAATTTTGGGTGATAAAAATTTTAATATTAGGTTAAATTTAAAATAAGCGAGGTACTAACGTGAGTAATATTGAGTCTATTGAAGGCGGAGTGATAATTAAAAATATTGATAGCTTTGAACCAAAACATATTTTTGAGTGTGGTCAGTGTTTTAGATGGAATAAACAAGCAGATGGTAATTATATAGGTATTGCGAAAGGCAAAGTCTTAGAGCTCAGTAAAAAGGACCAGAATCTTATCATTTACAACATAGATGAAAGAGAATTTCATGAGCATTGGTTTGACTATTTTGATCTAGAAAGAGACTATTCAAAGATAAAGATTAAGCTATCTAGTGAAGACGAAATCCTTAAGCAGGCTATTCCTTTTGGAAGCGGAATCAGAATATTAAATCAAGATACATTTGAGATCATAATCTCGTTCATAATCTCTGCAAATAATAGGATACCTATGATAAAAAGATGTATAGAGAATATAAGCAAGAATTTCGGAGATGCAATAGAATATAAAGGAAAAACGTATTATGATTTTCCAAGTGTAAATAAGCTTTCAGATGTTTCCGAAGAACAATTCATGAGCATGGGTGCAGGTTTTAGAGCGAGGTACATAAAAGATACTGTCTCAAAGATTTATAACAGACAATTTGATATAGATGAGGTAGCAAAGCTTAATGATGATGAATGTCATAAAAAATTGCAAGAATTATCTGGTGTAGGAGCAAAAGTATCGGATTGCATAATGCTCTTTTCTATGAAAAAATATTCAGCTTTTCCAGTTGATGTTTGGGTAAAAAGGGCGATGAATGTCTTTTATGATGCACCAGAAAATATGTCTTTAAATAAAATCAGAAGTTTTGCTCAAAATAAATTTGGAGATAATTCTGGAATAGCTCAGCAATATCTATTTTATTATGCGCGAGAAAATAAAATTAAATTGTGATAAATTTGAGTATTTGCGTTATTTTTTGTACATAATTATAGTAGAGTGTTTGGATTTGAAAATCGTAGGAAATAAGAGCAATTATTAAATAATTCCTTATAATTGGTTCCTAATTGCTTTTTTTAAACATTATTATCAATTAATACATTTGAATTTACTATTTCATTAAATTAATATAATAGTATATTAGCACTCGATATAAGCGAGTGCTAATAATGAGTTCGTATTTAAAATTTAAATAAATTTTTCAAAGGAGGATCATTTATGAAATTAAGACCACTTGGAGACAGAGTAATTTTAAAGAGAATAAATGCAGAAGAGACCACAAAAAGTGGCATTGTGCTTACTGGGAATGCAAAAGAAAAGCCACAAGAAGCAGAAGTGCTTGCAGTTGGACCAGGATATGTAGATGGAAAAGAAATCAAGATGGAAGTTAAACCAGGAGATAGGGTTATGTTTTCAAAATATGGCGGTAATGAAGTAAAAGTCGATGGTGAAGAATACATAATCGCAAAACAAGATGATATACTAGCAGTTTTAGAAAATTAATTCAGGAGGGATAAAAAATGGCTAAAATCATCATTTTTGGAGAAGAAGCTAGGAGAAGCATGCAAAAAGGTGTAGATACCTTAGCTGACACGATAAAAATCACATTAGGACCAAAGGGAAGGAATGTCATATTAGACAAAAAGTTTGGATCACCGCTCATAACAAATGATGGCGTTACAATAGCTCGTGAAATTGAATTAGAAGATAAATTTGAAAATATGGGTGCTCAACTTGTAAAAGAAGTAGCTACAAAGACAAATGACGTAGCAGGTGATGGAACTACTACAGCTACACTTTTAGCTCAAGCAATTATCAGAGAAGGTCTTAGAAATGTAACAGGTGGAGCAAATCCAATGTTTATAAGACAAGGTATCAAGATGGCAGTTGAAGCAGCTGTAGAAGATATCAAATCCAATTCAAAAAAAGTCAATGGAAAAAAAGATATAGCGAGAGTTGCGTCGATATCAGCTTCTGATGAGGAAATTGGGCGATTGATTTCTGATGCCATGGAAAAAGTAGGAAGTGAAGGAGTTATAACAGTTGAAGAATCTAAAACGATGAACACTGAGCTAGAATTAGTTGAAGGTATGCAGTTTGATAGAGGATATGTAAGTGCATATATGGTAACAGATACAGAAAAAATGGAAGCTGTTTTAGAAGAACCACTAATTCTAATAACTGATAAAAAGATTTCATCGATTCAAGAGATCCTTCCAATACTTGAACAAATAGTACAACAAGGGAAAAAGCTTTTAATCATTGCAGAAGATGTTGAAGGAGATGCCCTTGCAAACTTACTTTTAAATAAAATCAGAGGAGTATTCACTTGTGTTGCTGTTAAAGCACCAGGTTTTGGAGATAGAAGAAAAGAAATGCTTCAAGATATAGCTACTTTAACAGGTGGAGAGGTCATAACTGAAGAACTCGGCAAAGACCTTAAAGATGTTAAGTTAAATATGCTTGGAAGGGCTGCCAGTGTAAAGATCTCTAAAGAAAATACGACTATTGTAAATGGTGCTGGAAATAAAGAAGAGATATCATCTAGAGTTGCTCAAATAAAAGCTCAAATAGTTGAGACCACTTCAGATTTTGATAGAGAAAAGCTGCAAGAGAGATTAGCAAAACTTGCTGGTGGTGTTGCAGTGATTAAAGTTGGTGCTGCTACGGAAACAGAATTAAAAGAGAAAAAATTAAGAATGGAAGACGCTCTTGCTGCTACAAAAGCTGCTGTCGAAGAGGGAATAGTTCCAGGTGGTGGAACAGTCTATATTTCTGCAATAAATGAGGTTAGCAAGCTCTCTTCAGATAATTTTGATGTTCAAGTTGGAATCAACATTGTAAAGAAATCATTAGAAGAGCCTACAAAGCAAATAGCGTTAAATGCAGGAAAAGAAGGTGCAGTCGTAATTGAGGATATTAAAAAAGCTAAAAAAGGTATAGGATTTGATGTCATAACAGATAGCTATGTTGATATGCTAGAAGCTGGTATTGTTGATCCAACTAAAGTTACAAGAATAGCACTTCAAAATGCTGCATCAATAGCTGCAACATTCTTAACAACAGAAACTGCAGTAAGTGATTTACCTGAAAAGAATCCTCCACCTCCAATGGGCGCTCCAGGAATGGATGGAATGTACTAAAAATATATTAAAATTCAAGCAGGGTTTTTGCCTTGCTTTTTTAATGTGAAAAAATATATAATTACTTATGATGAATATTTAAAGAGGTATTAATTAGTGTTTTTATTGTTTTTTTTAATCTCTATTTGTTTGTTTGCATTTTTTGTATTCATAAATCTAAGAGTTTTCACCTATATTTCTAGTTTAATATTTTTAATCTTGTCTTTGTTTTTCATGAAATCTCCAAAGACAACATTTAAGAGTGTTAAAGTTTTGTTGATTTTTAGTTTGTGTGTTGTAACTTTAGTTGTCTTGTCAATGTTGCTTAGCTCTACAGAAAAGTTTGAAGGAAAATCGGATTGTATAATTGTTCTTGGAGCTGGATTATATGGAGATAAACCCTCACCTACTTTGATGAACAGGTTAAATGCAGCCATTAAATTAAATGAAATAAACCCAGATACTAAAATCATAGTATCTGGTGGTCAGGGTGTTAATGAAACGGTATCTGAAGCATTTGCCATGAGAAAATATTTAATTGAACGAGGAATAGATCTAAACCTGATCATACTTGAAGATAAATCAACAAGCACAAGAGAGAATATTAAATTTTCAACAGAATTAATAAATAAAAATAATATTGGAAAAAATGTAACTATTGTAAGCTCAGATTTTCATATTTTAAGAGGTAAATTTTTAAGTATTCTTTATGGACTTAATCCAAAAGGGTATGGATGCAAAACGCTTGATTACTTAGTACCAGCATATTTCTCAAGAGAAGTCATATCATTGATTAAGGATATTTTGCTTTCTCCATTTTATAACTAGATTATTTTAATTTGTCATCAAGAGTTTTAATGATTTCGATAGAATTATTGATATATTTAACGCCTTTATTGAAATCATCTATATTTTTAGTTTGGCAAGATAATTTAAGTTCTTCAAGTCCAGTGTATAAATTTAATAAAATAGTTTCGTAGCTTTTTTTGAGGTCAGATTCACTTTCGGGAAATGTGATATTAGTTGTTTTATTTATCGAAGAACTAATATCATCTACTTTTGTATTAAAAGCAGAAGTCCAAGTTTCATCATCTAAGTTTAATGTTTCCATAGAATTGTTTAAATCACTGATATTAGCTATGATTGTCTGTAATGATACATTGAGTTTATCTAAATATTCAATATCATAATTAGCTGTAGCATTTTCATTTGCACAAGAAAAGAAAATAAATGTCATCATAATTAAAATTGGGATGTAAATTACAAATTTTTTCAAGTGTTTTCCTCCTAAATTTATATTTTTCTTTAGTGTTTTTTAATAATTTCAATCAGTGATCTATAAAAAATAAGGGAAACTGCAATCAATAAACTGAATATAATAGTAGAAAATATAGACCCTAGTATTCCAAAACCACCACCGCTATAAATAGAATAATTACTTATAGTGTTTCCAATTAAATTATATTGATTTTTAAAACTTAAAATCGGGTATCCAAAGATGAATGTACCTACTAAATTCAGAGCTACTAAAAAACCAATATTTAAGTGAGTAGCATTTGAAATAGAGGTTAAAATCCTGTAAAATATAGACATGAGTATAAAGTTAAAAATCAATAAGAAATTTATTCCCCAAACTGCTATTACAAATAATATTGAAGATGCAATTAGTATTATATTTAAGAAGATATATCTTTCGATTTTCTTGTCGATAAATCTTAATTTTTGCCAAAAATATGTAGAGAGTATATACCTAAATATGAATTCGTGAATGAATGCAAAGACAATCACATTAATAAGCGACATCATTCTTAACTTAAATATGTTATTTACAACATCTTGTTTTAGAAAATTTATACCTCCTGCTGATGAAATTAAAAAACAAATGACTAATGAAGAGACAAAGCCTAATGCAAAGACAATGATAATATTTATTATATTTGTTTTAATGAAATCAAAGAAAGAAAACCTAAATAAATCTCTGTCTTTCATTAATACTAAAATAAACATAAAAGCCACAATCAATGTCAAAAAATAAAATAAATTTGCATAGAAATAAATATCAAAATAGCTATTGATTATTTCCATAAAGTCTTTCCAAAGTTTTGGATACTCTTTAATTATGTTTTCAGGAGTGTTCATTGCAGGAATCACTACATTTTCATATGCCAATTTAATGATTTCATTAAAATTATCTCTATCTTTTAAAAGTTTTATGAGTATGATGCCTATGATATTTAATAGGGAGATAAATTTTCCAATAATGATTGCTATAAT
>JGI20171J29575_12611853_pt1 | contig 10109 bp, 10 predicted proteins | sample TergutNc150P4_FD_29575 | JGI IMG/M metagenome (IMG submission 29575)
ATAAGTATAGGCTGCTGTCCGTTGTTTTTATCAAGCTCTACGGCAAAAGCCAAACCTTCGTTTTTGTTAAAGGTCAATTTCATTACCGCTGCCTGCCTGTTATTGTATCTGAAAAAATCGACATCTCCGGTATTGCCGATTCTCTTGTTTACATCGGCGACCATTTCGCGTATGCCCGGATAACGCCCGTAGTAAACGGCTATGTCAAACACCGCTCCGCTAGGTCCTTGGAACGAAAAACGGTCTCTTGCGTCCCCATCGGCAAATTCATAACCTTCGGGGAGATCCAGAAAAAAGCCCCATGTAGGCGAATACATGGGTTCCGCAAAACTTAAAACAGGAAGGAAAAACAGTAAAATAAAAAAACGTTTCATGTTAATATTATCGGAGTGAAAAACATAGAAATTCTGTATGAAGATGATTATATTATCGTAGTAAATAAGCCTGCCGGACTTGCCGTTCAGGGCGGAAAAGGGGTAAAAACCTCGCTGGATACTCTCCTTGCGGCGCTCCGTGACCCTGCGCCCCTGCTGGTTCACAGGCTGGACAAGGATACTTCCGGTGCGCTGATGGCGGCTAAGGGGCGTGAAAACGCCGCTTATTTTTCAAGCCTGCTTGGCAGTCCGAAAATCACAAAACAGTATATCGCTGTCTGCGCAGGCCGCCCGAAAAACGAACAGGGCGTAATAACCGATAAACTGTTAATTCAAGGAAATTTGAAGAGTTCCGAAACCCGATATAAAACATTAAAAACGTCCGTTTTTACGGAAGAAAACATAGAATACTCCGTTTTGGAACTGGAACTTGGTACGGGAAGAATGCACCAAATCCGCCGCCATCTTGCCATGAACGGCAGCCCGATACTGGGGGACGACAAATACGGCGATTTCAAACTAAACAAAAAACTGCACAAAATTGCGGGACTGAAACACCTTTTGCTTCATGCTTCAAGATTGATCATTAAAGATAAGATCAATATTGATATAAAAGCGCCCTTGCCTGAGTATTTTTCAGGCTTTTATGAGGACTCGCTTTAAGAAAGATAAGGGATTATATTATAAAACTATATTTATTAAAAATAAACATGATGGTACAGTCTTAAATAGGACTTTTGTACAAATTTAGGGTTATTTATTAAGATAATTTTAAAATTTTGTATATTTTTAAGGTAGTATTTATGTGTTATATTAATATTTTAATAATTTTTTTCTTGACATATTGTAAAAAATGTAATTAAAATTAAAATAACAAAAATCCAATGTTGATACTTACAAGAATTTAGTATATTAAATGGATTTTCTTAAGGGGTATATATTTGTTATTCACTCTTGAACCAGCTGTAGCTTACGCACCACAATTGAATACTGCTATTATGAACGCAACATTAGATACTGAAAATGAATGGTTTTTTTATGATGGTGCACACAATGGCGGCAATTTTCTTGAAATAAATATGAGTAATACTTGGTTACATGAAAATATGATTGCAAAAAACAACAAGCAAGAAATTTTTGCATATTTTGAAGGACAATGGTTGCGTCCTATGGATATTATAACAGGGTTCAGAATGATACACTTTGGAAAAAACAACTCAGTTATGATAGTGAAAGCGCTTTTTTGTTATCTTGAATATTTGTTTGTAAATCGGGGTTGTCATGCTTTTAACTGGATGGTTGCACTTCAAAACGAATCTGCCCTAAAACAATATGAACGATTTATTCAGGACTATTGTGGGCATAAAGTTGGTACTCGTCATTATGCGCAAAAAAGTTATACTGGAAAAATAAGCGATATTAACCTATATGAAATTACCAGATTTGAATATTTTGAATGGAAGGAACGCTTGTTTTCTAAAAGACCAAGAGATGGTTATAATCAGGCGTTGCCTGTTATATAACTGCCATTCGTTATGGGTGGTATAATTATTATTTTGTTTATTTGCATATTTATTATACAAAAATATGCTGATAAACATGGAGGGTAAGAATATGGTTTCTTCGTATGGTAAAACAAGTGGGTTTACCGCTGTAGGTTCTGATGAATTAATGCTTGTCAATGGCGGAAAAGGAGGCGGTGGTGGAGGAGGTGGTGGAGGAGGAAGTGAGTATACTAGTAATGTAGCTCCCACGCAAACTTATTTACCTGGTGGTTATTCTAACCCCCAACCGCAGAATGGTATTTCTACTGATTCAGGCATTACAATAACTTCTGGGAATACAACTGTTAATATTAGTAATGGCATAACTGCCAAAGTTGCTCTTTAAGGTATAGTACTGTAAAACAACAAACCATGTAATTTATTTATTGCATGGTTTGTTTAATTATTATCTTATGAAAATAATATTTATTTTATTATGTTTTTTATTGATACTCAGCCCATTATATTCTGATGAAGGTGAAAATGCATTTGAAGTTAGTCTTGGTGTTTTAGGTGTTGGTACAGATTCCTCGACATATAATTCTAGTGGATATTATTACGCACGCTTAGTTAATCTTATGTACCAATTAGAAAATGGGTTTGGTATAACTCTTTCGCCATTTGTCTTTTTTATGGGTATAAAAGATTTTGATAATTATTCACTTACTTTTTTAAATGTATCTTTGTTTTATAATTTTTTCAAAGAAAACCGTTCTTTTTTTATATTAGGTCCCTTTGTTTCTGCCAATTATATAAATCCCGATAATATTCATTATTTTAATTTTCGTTCGGGACTTACTTTTTCGATAAGAAATATACTGCATAACATTTATTATTCCGATAACAGTATATTTAATTCTGATTTATTTAACATAGAACTAGGATATGAATATAACAATATTGGTAAACACAAATTTTTTATACAAACAAGTATAGATTTATTAGCCGTTTTTGTTTTTATTGCTTGGGGTTCAAATGGGGAAAATGCAGTTAAAAAACATCAAGAACAAGAACGTCTAAGATAAATATTTCTTAATTTAAAGAGGAAATTATGGTTAGAAACAAAAAATTATTACTTTTATTTTTTAGTATTCTTGTTTTTATTATTTCATGCGAAACATATACCTACAAAGGTAAAAAATATACTTATAATAAAAGAAATCCCTATCCAAATATGGAGATACTAAAGTATAACAATAGACTGGCGTATAATTTTCCCAATAAAAAATCAGATAAACTGATAATTCATACTGAAGGAAGCGGATTTGAGTCTGTTCTTGGTGTAAATGAAAACGGTATATGGTCTCAAGTTGGTTATTGTACCCAAACACTTCAGGAATTACGCTCAAAATATACTTTTCTGATACTTGAAAAACTTAACCGCCAGCCGGGAAAAGTCTATTCTGAAGACATGGAAGACAGGGCAAACTATACAGCTGAAAATCTTTTAACAGGTTATGTTGAAACTGTTGACTGTTACCTTGCGGAGCATAACTTTTCTTCTATCATATTAATTGGAACATCTGAAGGAGCTATGCTGTTGCCATTATTATACGAGAAAATGAAAGATAAAAACAAAGTAATTGCTATGATATCTATTAGTTTCGGGGGTTTATCAATGTATGAATCATATAATATACTAAACACCGCCCGTACAGGAATATACCCTCAAAATTGGCTGGATATGTTTTCTGACATCTTAAAAACTTTTAATCCAAAAAATGGCAAATTCCCGAATTCATACGAAGAAAATTACTATGATCTTACTTACCGCTGGTTTAATAGTTTTTCTCGTATTAGACCATTTGATTATTATAAAAATATTAATATCCCAATACTGTTTGTTCATGGTATGGATGATTATAACATTCCTTTTGAATCTACAGCTTACATTCAAGAAAATTTACCCGATAAGCCATTTCAATATCAATATTATAAATGGGATCATCAACCAAGAACCAATCCTGATATTATCCAGTTCAGAAAAAACTTAGCATATTGGATAATACAGGTATCTAAATAATCTAAGGTTGTAAAATGGATTATTATCAGCAATTAGGAATTAACGACTGTGGACCTGCTTGTCTGTCTATGATCGTTTCCCATTACAAGTCTTATATTAGTATTGGCGAAATACGTAAACTATGTAAAACGGATTCTATGGGAACTAACTTTACTGGGATAATTGATGCTGCAAAAAAAATAGGTTTTGACGCAAAAGCATTTAGGGGCGAAATAAAGGATGATACCTTAAATGCAAAAATTATTTTTCCTTTCATTGCGCAAATTAAAATTACCTATATGGATAGAATTTATGATCATTTTGTAGTTGTTAAAGCTATTTCAAAAAAGCAAATAGAAATATGGGATCCTAATCCGGCAGAAGGTCGGCATATTGTCAGCCGTGAAAATTTTTTAAAAATTTGGACAGGTTATGTTTTATTTTTATCACCAGATACCAATTATATCCCAAAGAAGGAAAAAATAAACCCATTATTAAAATATGCTCCTATATTGTTACCTCATAAATTAAATTTAATCATCGCCTGCCTTGCGTCAGTTTTATTAATTATTTTTGGTATAGTATCATCATTTTATTATAAATATATTATTGATGAAGTTATAATAACAAAAGCTGTTTTTACTCTTACTTCATTATCAATAGGGGTTCTTCTTATTGTTATTATCCAGTCAGTTGTTGAAACTCTACGCTCATTAATAGTAAGCCATGTAGTATACAAAGCAGATATACAACTGAATTTATCATATATCTCCCATTTACTTAAACTCCCAATTTCTTTTTTTGATTCCAGAAGAACGGGAGAAATTATTTCACGGTTAGATGATATTAGTAAAATCAAAGAAGTGTTATCAGGTACAGCTTTAACAATCGTAATAGATACTTTGCTAATTCTTGTTATTGGTCCTCTTTTATTTAATATAAGTAACATATTATTTTTAATTTCTATGATAAGCATAATATTTGTGAGTATAATTATCAGTCTATTTATAAAATTTTATCGCAAACAATATGCATTATTACGTAATGAAGAAGCTGGGCTTTCTTCTACATTAGTTGAAATAGTAAATGGTGCATATACTATTAAAGCACTTAATGCAGAACAACCAGCACGTGATGATTATGAAAAGAATTTAATGCAGGTAACCAGAACAAGCTGGAAAACAAATATTACCAGACTTGTACAAGGATTTCTTATAGGATTTATTACCGCAGTTACGGGAATAATTGTTTTTTGGGTTGGCAGTTCCGGTATAATAAACGATACATTCAGCTTTGGAACATTACTTAGCTTTAATGCTTTATTAGCTTATTTTACTGGACCTATTTACCGCTTGGTTAATCTGCAATCGTATTTACAGGAAGCATCCATAGCCGCAGAACGATTAAGTGAAATTCTTGAGACGGAAGTTGAGCAATCAGAAGAAGAACAACTTTTTAAACCGCCAATACTTGAAGGTAAAATAGAATTTAATCATGTTTCTTTCAGATATGGTATGCGCTCACCTGTATATCAAGATTTATCTTTTAAAATCAATAAAGGACAATGGGCTGCATTTGTTGGTCCTTCAGGATGCGGAAAAACAACTTTGGTAAAATTACTTTTAAAGTTTTATGAACCTGAAAACGGAATTGTATCTATTGATGAACATGATTTGAGATATGTCAATGCTACAACTTTACGTTCTCGTATTGGTTATGTACCACAAGAAATTTACTTGTTTTCAGGAACTGTCGCTGAAAATATAGCGTTAAATAATCCTACAGCTTCCATGGAAACTATAATTGTTGCAGCGGAAAAAGCAGGGGCAGATAAATTTATTAATCTATTACCAGAACGATACAATTCAAAACTTGGTGAAAGGGGAGCAACACTATCAGGGGGTGAACGTCAGCGGCTTGCTCTTGCTCGTGCTATACTATGTAACCCTGACATTTTAATCTTGGACGAAGCAACTAGTAATTTAGATACAATAAGTGAACATCAAATACATCACGTTATAGAAAATCTCAGAGGTAATATGACAGCTGTTATTATTGCTCACCGACTTACAACAATTAAAAAATGCGATATAATATTTGTTATGGAAAAAGGAACTATTGTTGAATCAGGTAATCATGAAGAACTGTTGGCAAAAAACGGTCTATATAAAAATTTATGGGAGAGTACGATTACATGATACAGTTCACCGATATTTCAGAATTTCACAATAGTTATCAATTTTTTATGTTTCGCTATTCTCGTATTGTAAATTTGTTTATAATTACTATTGCCTTTGCCACTCTTGCGGTCATAATATGGTCATTTGTCGCTAAAATGGATGATATGGTAAAAGCGAATGCTCTTTTACGTCCTGCTACTACAATTTCTCAAATAATGACGCTTTATGGTGGTGAAGTTCTTGAAAAGAACTATAACAATGATTCAACTGTAACCGAAGGCGATTTACTTATCCGTTTAGATGCTACCGCAGATTTAATTGATTTTGAAAATTCTAAAAAACTCATGGTACGCTTACAAGAAGAAATGATAATAACAGAATGTTTGCTGGAAACCATTAAAAAAAATTATAATTCTACAATACCAGCCAATCACGAAGCTTATATCCGTTCTCAGGCGTATTTAATTGAATATAAACAATTACAAAATCATATCGAAGAACTTAAAACAAAACTTGCTCGTGAAAAAGCACTACCTGAAAGTATGGTTATTGCTCAACGTATTGAAGATATGGAAAAGGAAATTACACAAGCCCGTTACAGTTTTGATTTATGGTATAATAACAAGTATATTCAAACTATGGACAATATAAGAAATCTATCTACTGAGGAAGAAACACTTGAACGGCGACTTTCTGACATTGAAAGAAACATTAAAAACGCCAATATATATGCTCCTATTTCTGGCAGAATAAACGAAATTCGTGCGTTAAATACAGGAGATTATGTACTTTCAGGCGAACAAATACTCAATATTATACCATACGATGTAACTATATTAAAAGCAGAACTTTATGTTGATCCCGCATATGTAGCGCAAGTAAAAACAGGACAAAAAGTATCTTTACGTTTTCCTGGATTACCACCTTCAAAATTTGGGAAACTTGAAGCTGAGGTAACTATAATTCCAGCAGATTATATGATAGGGCCTAATGCAAAACCTTTTTTTGTTGTTGAAGCGACTATTGATAAACCATATCTTACCGCTAGAAATGGTGAACATATTCCTTTACGTGCAGGTATAGGCGCAGAAGGTCGAATAATTATAGCACAAGATAGTGTTATGAATATGATTTTAAAGAAATTGGACTTTATTAGTTCTACTATGGATTTATTAAAAGATAATTAACCAAGGAGAAAAAGTAAATGAAATGGTCACTTGTAAATTTTTCCAAGAAATACTTATTTTTCATGTTTCTTTTTATTCCTTTCATTATATATGCAAATGATGATCTTATAATAGAAAAAATTGTAAAATCTCTCCTAAAAGATCGTAATATTATCAATGCAAATAAACAATATGAATTGTCATTTATTGATCAAAAATATCATTATCTGCAATGGTGGGTTCCCTCGTTATCTTTATCAAACAACTTAATTTATCCATATAAACATGGATTTTTCGACAATATTGCAACAAGCAACTATTCATCATTTGATTTACAATTACCTTTACCAACAGGTTCAATTATTAACTTTGGTAGTTCTTATTCTGTTGCAAGGGATTTATTTGAAACTTCTACATTAGAAAAACAATATTGGGGACTTACACAAGATTTAAATATAAGTATTGGTATTTCACAATCTCTTAATCCTTGGTGGTTTCATTCTCGGCTTAATCCATATAAACGTACTGCCGTCATCGGAAATTCTTTACAAAAAAATGATTATAATATTTTAATGAAAAACACATTATTTAATGCTGTAACAAATTATATCAATCTGCGAAAAATTGAGCGTAATATAGCACATATTAGACAAACTTTGATTTTTTATGATAAATTACTTCAGGCATATAGGCAATTATTAACAATGGGCGGTACATCATGGAGAGAATATGAGAAAATAAATTCGGAAAAATGGGAATATGAAAGTAATCTATTTGCTCTTGAAAAAGAACGAGTATCTATCCAAAGTGAATTATATAGATTTACTGGTATGCAAATAGAAAATACTTATCACGAAGAATTGTTAAATCCTAATAATTCGTTATTTATGAGTGTTTTTATGGATGTTAAAAAAGAAGAAATCAATGTTTTAGAAGAAACAAGTATGTATCTTATGAATGAAAAAACTGAGCTAACAAGACTTATTGACAGACAAGTTAATGCTCCTTTACTTATGACTGCTTGGAGTACTAAGTATAAACTACCAATCAGCCCAAAAGATTCTATGGGAAAAGTGTGGAAAAGAGAAAATTTTGATAATAATATCCTTAATAATTGGTCTCTGACTATAGCCTTAGATTTATCATCTTATTTAACTCCATTAAACCGAAGGAATACTCTCAAATTTAATGAAGAAATTCGTTCCATTAATGAACTTCTACATATAATCACACTCGAAAAACAAAAAGAAAAATTAATTTTAAATACTACAATTGAACAAATTCAAGAACAAATAGAAGGATTAACGGTTCTTTTAAATAGTGAAAGTACTCGCTTATTAGAAGATGAAACGTTAAAAAACAGAGGAATTATTACTATACTTGATTATGAACAAGCACAACTATCGTATCAAGAAAAACAAACATTGTTAAATAATTTACAAGATGATTTATGGTTTTATACCTTTTTATTGTCATTTTATTAATTATTTAAACATCAGTAATAGGATTATTGGAATTAACATTTATGTCAAATAAATTAAAATATAAAAACCCTTTTGATGAGTATTATCGTAATAACAAGGGGATATTTTACAAATCATTTGAAACAAACATAAATAATATACATAATATTTATGATATTTATTGGGGCAACCCAGAATTTATTTTTTATAATCAAGATATTAAAGACCAACCTCTTGCTCTAACGCAATTTTCCCGTTGGATGCATGACCCAAACACCAGAATATATCTACATGAAAAAATAGAAAAGAAATATAATAATGCTTTCGATTTTATTCTAACCCATGAAATAGGGCATATATGGCTACGTGATGTTCTGGGGATAAATCACCCAAGAGGTCATGTTTTTATAGATAATACAGAATCATGGGCGGATTATTTTGCATATATATTTTTTCAAAGGTACAGAAATATAACCAATCTTGAACAATTTAAGAATATATTATTAGATTGTGATAATTTATGTAAAAATATTTATTCTATTTCCCATGATACGCCCGAAAAATTCTCTTTTGTTGACAGAATACAAGGATTGGTAAACTTAACAGAAAGAATACAAAATGAAATAACTACTAATACCCAACAAATACAACACATATTATATTCACTTGATCTATTTTTTCCTTTCATAATTGACATACTTAATTAGTCTGCAAAAAAATAGTAACTACGGTCATTTCTTTGTTGAAAAACATTAATTATTTTTCAAAGAAATAGTACGCTATATATAGCGTACTATTTCTTTTATAACGCTATATATAGCGTGTATTCGTTTGAAATTCTGTCAAAATAAAAAGTCAAATTTCACAAGTCTAGCTATTTAAGTATATGAAAAAAACAAGTAAAAGAGTATCTGTCTCTAAAACCAGAAAATCGCTTGCCCAAAACAGACCAACAACAAAATCTAACAACATTCAGTTGTCGGTTAAAAGTAATCGGTCAAGCAAAATAACAAAAAACGGAAAAGAAAAACGTTCGTATTTTTCTTTTGAATTTGTACGTACAACAAAGCCTAAAGTACCTTTCCCAGCTTCAAAAAAGGCATTACCGCAACCAAAGGGAAATTGGGTACAATTTTGGTTAGGGGTTATGTTTAATGCCTTATTTATTATAATAAAATTCTTATTAGAAAAGAAATTATTAATAGGGGGAAGTCCCCCTTGCATGAATTCTTTCGATATATAGTTGACTTAAATGCGTATTTTTTCCACAATTATGTAAACTATGGAAGATAAACTTCAAGTTCCTGTAACACGCCACTGGTTGGAAAGTTTAAGTACGGAGCAATTAATCAAACTCGCAGACTCCTACGGAGTAGATAT
>JGI20171J29575_12611849_pt1 | contig 10095 bp, 6 predicted proteins | sample TergutNc150P4_FD_29575 | JGI IMG/M metagenome (IMG submission 29575)
CCTCCGGCGTCTCCGCAAGCAAGCTCGAAAACCTGACCGACCTGAAACAGGTCGCCGCCGCCGTGGTCTACAAGATGCTCGGGGTGCGGATAAAGACGGAAGAAAACTTCGAACTCCTGACCGACAACGAAAAGACCGCGCTCGAACACTCCATACAACAAACCGTCCAAGAAACCATGCGTACGAAACAACCCAAGCGGAACACATTTTGGATCGCCCTAAGCGCCGATGTAGCCGGTGCTGGTATTTTAGGGATCGGGCTGTACGAAGAGATGAATGTAAGAAACCTAATCGATAGCGGGAAGTACTCCAAATCGAAAAGCGCAGAGACCGTCCGCGACGCTTGCTATGTAATAGGCACGGTCATTCTATTATCGGGAATATCCATTCACATATTCTTTTAGGAGTTATTAACCATGATACGCAATAAAAAGGTCGTAAACGGGTTGGGCGTACTAAGCGGATACGCCAAATACCTATCCATCCTGGCGCTCGCAGCCGTACTCACGGCGCTCGCCGTCTCCTCGTTCTGCACCCACACGCCGGAAAACTGCGCCGACGGGCAGGAACTTAAACCCGGCATGTTCTGCTTTGATAACAAGGCATGGAATAAATGCGGCGGAAGCGAATACAACCCCTACGCCCAATTCTGCTCCGCCGCCGGGGCGCTCTACGACAAGTGCAACGGTAAAGACGACTATGATCCGCAGAGAGAGTTCTGTTCCGGCAATAAAGTAGTAAGCAAATGCGGTAACGCGACGTTTGACCCCGAAACGCAAGGCTGCGTCTTCGGCATTATAAAAGAACGGTGCGGAAACAACTACTTTGACCCGAATAATGAATTCTGCTTCAACAACATTAGAATCTACGACAAGTGCGACGGCAAAGAATTCGACCCCGCAGACCCCGCAAGCCAAAATTGCGCCGGAAAAACGGTAAAACCAAAATGCGGATCGGAATATTACGACAATGGTACACATTTCTGCTACATAGACAATGTATACGAAAAATGCAACGGGAAAGAGTACAATCCCGCGGAACGCTTCTGCTTCAAAGACTCAACGTACCAGCTTTGCGGCGGTCGGGAGTATGATCCGTTAAAGCAGACGTGCAAAGTCACAAACAACAACGTCACAACGATTGTTGATATGCCCAAGTGCAACGGGTCTGCATACGATAGCGCGGCGAACTTCTGCCACAATAACAACCTCTATCCCAAATGCGGCGGTCGAGTGTATGACCCGGAACAGCAGACTTGCAACGGCACGACGATCATTAATCGCCCGCCGGAAACGCCGCGCCCCAAATACACCGTCTATTTCAACACAAACAACGGAACGGACGGCTCAGACCCGCCCAAGTCCATGACCGTGGACTCCGGTACGATCATAACGCTCCCCGGACAGCAAACTATGACCAAAGAAGGATACTCGTTCGGCGGGTGGAGCGCGAACGGAACAAACTACAACGCAAATGACCCATATATGGTTATGGGCGGTGCCACCCTATATGTCCGGTGGATCCCCATCCGCACCATAACTTTCAACGACAACGGCGCGACAGGCGGAGACGCGCCTGACGCGGTTAGAGCGGATTCCGGCAAGGTCATAACACTACCGGGACGGGGGACGATGGTCAAAACCGGGTTTAGCTTCGGATGGTGGAATACCAAAAGCGACGGGACGGGGGCAAACTTCCGGGGGGATTCCGTTTACACGGTCACGGGCAACGTCACGCTGTACGCGAAGTGGGTACCCGTTTACACCGTGACGTTTAACGGCAACGGGACGACGGCGGGAGTTCCGGGGGAAATTAAGAAAGATTCGGGGTCTGTAGTAACGCTTCCAGCAGCTATGACAAGAGACGGGTATAGCTTCGGATGGTGGAGTACAAGCAATACAGGTACTGGAACCAAATACAATCCCGATGAGTTTTACACCGTTACGGGTAACACAACCATATACGTGAAATGGATTCCGATACGTACCGTGACGTTTAATATCAACGGCGCGACAAGCGGGACAGCACCAGCGGCGACAACGGTGGATTCGGGGACGGTTGTAACGCTTCCGGGGCAGGGGAATATGGTGAAAACAAATAATCACTTCGGCGGGTGGAGTACGAGTAGTAGCGGTGGAACCAATTATCCGGCGGGGTCTTCGTATACGGTTACAAACACAATTACATTATACGTGAGGTGGATAGCCTTATACACACTTACAGTAAACGTATCTCCATCAGATGGGGGCATGATATCGCGTAATCCCGCTGCGGATAACTACGAATCTGGGACGAGTGTTACCGTAACGACAACACCATCAAGTAACTATCGGTTTGCGTGGTGGTTGGGAGCGGAGATAGTTACAACAAATTCTGTGACAATTACAATGAACAACGACAAAGTACTGACAGCTATTTTTTATCGGTCGGGAACGTTTACAGATGCTAGAGATGGTAAAATATACAAGACAGTAAAAATTGGTAATCAAACGTGGATGGCAGAAAATCTTAATTATGATTTGACGTACGGTTCGTGGTGTTATTATGAATATGATGAAGTGGATAACTACTGTAATAAATATGGCAGACAATACCCTTGGAGTACGGCGAAGGAAGTTTGTCCCAATGGATGGCACTTGCCTGATACCGCTGATTGGAATAGATTGGTTGCAACGGTAGGCGGAAAAGAGATTGCGGGCAAGAAGTTGAAATCAAAAAGCGGGTGGGATAATAATGGTAATGGTACGGATGATATTGGTTTTTCAGCCTTGCCCGGCGGTCAAGGTAGGCTTGATTACCAAGGTAAACCGTACGGTTACAGTGGCGGCAACACAGGTTATTGGTGGACGGCGACAGTGGCAACAGGGTTTAATCTTGATGATCGCGCCCACGAGCTGAGCATATTTAGTTCTAGCGATGGCGTGAATGAATCGTGGAACGGAAGAATGTATGAAGCCAACTCTGTCCGTTGCATTGAGGACTAAGAGTGCCAGTTCGGCGCGTGTAGTGATTATATTTATGATAACAAAATCAAATCACGAGGGTTACGAGACACATCTCTTGTGGTCAACTCAATTATGAAAGAAGTTAGTATGAACGCGAGCAATACGGTTGTGAACAAACAACATATTAGTAACTTTATTTTGGCGGCAATTTCAGATGTGGCCGAGACAAATAGGGCTACTGATGCGAAAGTCGGTGTAACATTTGCAAAGTGTAGTCTTATTATCCTTGCTTTGTGAGATAATATATCAAAACAAATGTGTTATCGATTTCGTAAAAGTGTTGTGTAGGTAAATCGAATAGAAACAATATTTATCACTAAATAAAAAAGGAAAATAAAAAAATGAACGCATTAACAAAAGTAACAGGGCTAATAGTATTAATATTTGTTGTATTTTCTTTTTCACAGGATAGTCTTACTATACAATCAATACAGCAGAACGCGGGGTTTGTTGTTCATGATACCGTAACAATTTGTAAGATTATCTCTAGTGTTACAGATGTTGATGCATTGAAATGTTTGCAAACCACGTATTCAACGTTTTTTTATGGACACCTAGGTATTGTATTAATAGTTATTGCCGTTATAGTGTTCTTGTATTGGAGATTTGTAAAAAAATTAAACAAAAAATTAAAACAAGAACTAAGAGACTTGCAAAATGCAATAGATAGCATTAAGGGAGAGCTTAAAATAGTATGTGGTCTTGAAAATAGATTAAAAAAACAATTGGATACTAATAAAGATGAAATTTTATTAGGGATTGAAGAAAAAATTGGAATAGTGCTAGGTGATATAAAAGAGGAGCTAAGGGCGCTAACTGACAATGAAAAAAAAGCAAGAACAACAATAGATAGTATTAAAGGAGAAGTTGAAAAGATACGGGCGAAGTATGAAACGAAAATTGACCAGAAAAAACCATTGGAGATATGAAACAAACTAAAAACAAGGAGGATTTTGTTATGGAAAAGCTATACGATTTTAACACAAAATCAGTAAAAAGATTCACGAGAAATATGTTAGTGATAATTGGCTTTTTTATTGTTTATATTTGTAGTTTTGCCACACTTGTAATGTTTTTTGGAAGGAACCTTGACGACAAAGTTTTTATATTGATTTGTGTTCTTGCGTCTTTTCCGTTGCTTGTCTTTATTGGATTTTTAGCATTTGTGATAGTGTGTTATACCAAAACAAATAAACGCAATATCACTATAAATGAAGTGTATGAAATTGTCGAGGAAAAACTTAATCTGCTTCCCCAAATAAATCATGGAGAGATAGAGGACAAGCCTGAAAAAGAGACACTCTAACTTTCGCGATAAAGAAGAAGATATAACCATGGAAACACCGGACATTCTTAATTCCAAAATAAAGAAGATCAGGATAGAGCTTCCTAATTATAGTTTCAGTCACTCCTCGTCTGGAGACTCGCCGCATCCGTTTATCGGTAGAAAATTGAGTTTAGAAAAGCTAAAAGGGTTAGTAGAAGATGATTCCGACAAAACGGGTGTTTATTTGGTTGCCGGAAATCGTGGCGTGGGTAAGACGAGTTTAGTGAGTGAGGTAATAAAACAAACATCGTTTGTACCTGAATCTAATTTTGTCAAAAACCTAAAATACTTATTAATTCTATTTTTTGCCGTTATTGGAACGCAGTTTTGTATGCAAGTATTTCCGCAAATTGCCCAAATTTTTGGTATTATTATGTTTATCTTTACGCCGTTTGTAATATTCTTTTTTCTGCAATGGTGTTTCTGCGATTTTGGGCGTAAAACGCGTAAACAGAATACAATTTTGAAAAAAATGGGTTCTCTATATACAGCTGTTAATGATTTGGGTTATTTGATAAATCCACGCAGACGGTATGGAAGAACGCACTATATATTGAAGGTGGTAGTTGTGGTCTGTTTTACACAAGTTATAAATATTATCTCATGGAATGGCATTAGTCCCACCATGGCATTCATGGGTTATCTACCGATACTCTTTATTCTTATGGCATATAGGTTTGAAAAAGAGACATCCCAAAAGAAGCCTCGTTCAAAAGCGATTTTTAATTTCTGTTTTTGGTATGATGAAATCTGCAAAGCAATTGACAAGTACGTAAAGAAACACGACCGTCTATATTTACGCATAAATTTTGGGCATAAACTAAAAGACGAAAAAGATATTTTAAGGTTGATAGCGCGTACCATAAGCACGGAATACAATAAATACCATCGTTCATTTAGACGAATGTTGCCTCGGCGAGTTTTCGAGTTCGTGATTCTTTTTGCGGCTGCATCTTTGTTTAGCGGAGTTGTAAAAGAGCAGAAATTTTATAAACCAATAAAAGAATCTGCATTGTACCAAAACAGTTCGCAAATACTTTTAGATATAAGGGATTCTGTTTATTCGAAAGTCAATTGTCCGATGTGTTCAAAAAAAGCGGTGAAACTATCTATGTTTTTAGAAAAAGATAGTATGCGATTAGAAGGGACATTTTCTAAGGTAGGTACTAATATAAAAACAAAAATAGAAACTAAGGTAGAGGCCAAAATAGACACTGTCGAAAAAAAGTTGAGTGAACATACTACAGTAGAGACCAAAGTAGGTGCAATGACAAACATTAAACCAAGCGATTTTTGGCTTGTACCGGATCAAATTATTTTTGAAATAACAAAAGGTGTGAAGAAGTCTCGGCAATTTTTTCTTTGCAAATACAACAAGACAGAATATAAAAATAGTTTTGTTTTTCCTATCGACTATCTTTTTTGGCTAATATTTTTCTTAATGTATCTATTCAGTGTATTGCTATTTCGTAGTACATGGATTACACACTTTTTTGTCACACATCAAGTAATAAAGCGGCGGTTGAAGAGGTTAAACAGCGACATCACGCATAGTACCGAGCGTGAAAATTCAATAACGGTAAGTAGCGGAAACGTTGGTTCGGTACTTGGAACAAGAACGAAAAGATCGCGTGATGTTGCCGATGCGCGTGAAATAGAAAAAGAATTGCAAGATGTTTTAAATGACATGCAACGCATACCGATTGTTATGTGCCGCCCCAGAGTAGTAATTGTATTTGATGAATTAGACAAGGTAGAACCAGGCGATGCCACATTAGAAAAGGAAACTCCGCAAACAAAAGCATCAATGTTTTCTATTAATGCTACTCGTGAGAGGCAAACCGAGATTCTGAGAATTTTGTCAAATATGAAGTATTTTCTGTCCACAGCCAGCGCAAAGTTCATATTTATTGCCGGACGCGAGATGTTTGACATCCACTTAGCCGACGTATCTGAGAGAAACAACTACATAGGTAGTATTTTCAATGCAGTTATTCACATACCAAGTCTTCTTACCGACCATCCTCCTACAAATAAAGATTCAACGCGCGAAGAATCCAGTATAGCGTCATTGCCAGAAAAATTTGTATGCGGCAACCTTTTTCCGTGCGATTATAAGGTAAAATCTTATACCTTGAAAAATTATCGGGTGTATTTGGAAGAAAAGATTTTTCGAGAAGATAGACAAAACACAAAACAAGAAGAAGATACACGACAAGAAAAAATAGAGAAAATAATTGCCGTATTGCAGCAACTTATCATCTATCTCGCCCATGTAAGCAAAGGTGCGCCCAAGAAGATGATACAACTTTTTGAGTCATTCATTGAGGTTGGAGATGATAAAAACAAGGAAAAAGATTGTTTGCTCGTACAACATTGCCATTATTCACAACATTTTTTGGTTTTCAACTATTACAAACAATATACGATAGGTATTATTGCGTATCTGATAACGCCGATATTTTACCGTCTTGCCGAAAGCAACATTAAGGCGCATAGCGATAAACTATTGGTATCATCGTTACGATTTGTAGATTTTTTATTCAAATTTCACAAACACTCGTTTTCATGGTGGCATTTGGATATTTCACCAGAATTGTTAGAGGCAAACCGTGCTCCTGAATTGAAATCTGTTACGGAAGATTTGCTCAAATATTTGACGCAGGTACATATCGATGAGTTGAGTTTTTGTTTTTCAAACTACAAGTTCAACAGCATAATTGCCAATGAGATCTTTGCTATGACGAAGACAGACGAGGTTTTTTCGGCACTTTTCAGTTTTTCGCTTGATGAGACGCTATCGCTGAAAAAGCACTATATAGACTTGTTGGAAAAAACAGAAAAGGGATATCGAAAACAAAAGAAATCTTCTAGCTATATAGACGTGGTTTCTTCTTTACAAGCAGTGTTAGGTGATTTATATTATTACGATGACGAACTTGAAGAGGCGGAGTTATATTATAATAAGGCCATACAAGCGTTTCGCGAGTGGGAATCAGAAAATAGTGACAACAAAAAAAATTTAGCAACAAGAATGATTCACGATCGGTTTTACCTATATATTCGTAATATGCTTAGGTTGGGTATGATTTATGAAAGGCGGAAGTTGTATGAATCTGCTTACATGGTATACGGAGAATCGTGTCGGCGTATTATACGGGAACGCAACATGGAGTTTCAGAAATTAGGTGTTGATATAAGAAGAAGTAGTCTAGATGGTAAAAATGTATTTGTAAAAGCATCACAAGTAAAAACAAAGGAGAAAAATGGTAAAAACAATTATGATAACATTGAAGCCCCACTGGTACGGTATGGGGAAGAAATCGAAGCGTCAATAGCTTCGCTACAACCGTTAAAATTCAGAAGTTTTTTGCCCGAAACATACGATCTAATGTTCAAGAGAATGACGTATGAGGGCTTGAAAACGTACTATGTGCCGTTTGTCGCCAAGCTTCAAATTCTCGAAAAAAGTCATGCTGGCGGTATTACCAGTTGTCATTTAGAACTATTGGATAAAGAACTGAAATATTTAACTTTTATTGTAGACCATAATGAGGCAAAAATCCTTGAAGCCGAAATTTATACGCGTGTGGCCGATATATTGTATTACAAAAATTCGGATTTGAAAAACAAAAAAGGTAAAAATAGGAAAACAGATAACGATAAAGATGGGTCAGAAGTTAATAATAGTACAAACGTTTTATCTGAAAATTCATCTTGCACGGCTTGTTATTATTATCACAAGGCACTGTCTATTTTGTTAGGTAAATTAGGTAAATTAGATAAAGAGGAAAATACAGTAATGAAATTGCTGTCTGCAAGTCTTGAACGGCTCAAAAGTAACGATAACAAAAACTACAACATGAAACATTGTACAATATTGGCAAGGATACTTTCCGATTGGGGGAATGTGTTTTTTTCGTGTGATAGTGAAGATAAAAAAGACGATTGTATGTGTTATATTTATGATGGAGTAGATTGTAACACACGGAAACATAGATTCTTTTACAATCATTATGTCTGTGATATAACAGACTATGAACGAAACAATTTAGGAATTATCTTGGAAAAATATATTGACAGTTACGATTTTACAAAGATGGATATTGCTTTTGCGATGTATTCCATATCGTCAGAAGCATACCGCAACGCCAACCAATACAAACTCTCTGCTTATCAAATATATAAAATGCTACGTTTATTCAAATGTTATAAAATTTACTCAATATTTCATATCAATAAATTGAGCAAGAAAGCCATTAATTATCTGTGGCGCGCTAACGATGATTTGAATATGCCTGAATTGAATAAACGCAAGAAAGATTTCGATAGAGTCAAATTCAACGAAAAAATTACATTACAGCACCTTTTGGTTGACACCGAAATCACAAGAATACGGGTTTTGGTGAATGAGTTGAAATTAGAAAAATTGACATCAGACCCAAACATAAAACCTGAATATTTAAAACAATTCTACGATATTCGTATCACATCGCCGTATAAAATAAACTACAGTATCGTGGGACGAATTTATCAGTTACGGTTGAAGTCTAAGGTTAATTACAACACGTATCTATTACTTCTTGTAAGGGTTGGAGCGTTGAAAAGTATGCATGAAAATACGTCGGAAGAGAAGTTAGAAAAGAAAAAATTTACATTGGAACAAGAATATTATGATCTGTTGGTAAACAATGTTGATGAAAATATAATCAAAGAAATTTTTGAGGAAAAACTCACTATTGTTGAAGCTGTGGAAAATATCATAGCCGAAACAATTTATTGTTTGGTAGACATTATCCAATTGACCAAAACATTAGGAGAATCATACCTTTTCTCCCATAGTCTCTTTGGCTCTGTGCATGAAAGCCTTTCTTTTTGGATAAGGCAATATGAAGCGTATGAAACCTATAAAGATGACAGCTCAAAGATAGACGATTATTTAAAAAAATATCTTGACGAAGAATGGAGAGAACTACTGTCAGGCTATCGCGAGAACCAACAAGCCTTATCGCATTATTACAAATGTTTGGAAATGCACAGTGAAGGTAGAATGTATCACAACAAAATAGATCTTTTATGTTACGTAAGCGACGATTACAACGACCGTTCCGATCATTGCAACATCGCGGAGGATAGGCATCTTTTTATGAATGGAGAGATTGAGAAGAGAATCAATGCGATAAAAGATATTTACAAGGATTCTAAGTTATACAATGTGGATAATTATTTTTACAGAGATTACATTGATCCACAAATTTGACGTTATCCATAATAATCGCTACGCACTGCGTAGCGAATTGACATTAATGTGGACAACGTATTTTCCTCGGCCAAATATTTTTTTGAGGAATTAGGCGCTGGATTCAACTGTTTCCAAAATGGAAAGAGTTCAAATTGAGGGTGGGCGCGAAGTAATAGGCAAAAGCGAGTCAGGTTATTCGTTATTACGCAACCCCCTCTCCCGCAACATCAATCCCAGGAATAATCCTGTCAATCTCGTCCGGCGCCGGGAGCGTGGTTGGGGCGTATCGGTATCCGGTGTGAGTCGTAATTCGTTGATGATCAAGGGGTTAGGTGTAATATATCAAGTTACCAACCGTTGCCCAACGTTAAATTACGTAAAAATTGACTTTTTTGTGGCGCGATATTATATTATAGTTAGTATGTGAACCACAAAACCCTATAAAGGAGGTTCAAAATGCCGTTAAGCCACGTTTTAACGGAGAAAGACCATGTCGATTGGAAGTCGAGGCAGTCAAAGAA
>JGI20171J29575_12611847_pt1 | contig 10091 bp, 6 predicted proteins | sample TergutNc150P4_FD_29575 | JGI IMG/M metagenome (IMG submission 29575)
CTATAATGAAAAGTCTAAACGTGCCGCGTTAGAACAATACACGGATTCAGAAAAATAGAGAGTAAAAAATCAGCAGCGGTCAAATTGACTGCCTTGGCGCTTCTAGTGTTAATGAAAGTCTCTGTGGTGAAATTTTGGGGGCAATGTACACATAACATAACAATGAGGTGTGATTGTGCAACCACTGTTGCAGTGGAAAAGCAATAACTATTATACAACCTGAGTGTGTATGTGTAGCCCTAGGTATGCAGCATGCAATGGACATACACCATCTTCATCACTCTACACTCTTTCCACAATATCATAAACAGCACGATTTTTTAAGAAAAGTTATTGACAATAAAATGTATGTTTAGATTTTCTCTACAACTTTTGTCTGAAATGTATTTCATTCTAGGAAGAACTGAGTGAGATATGGTCAAAAATGCACATTTTTCTTCTATTCTTGTCTAATTTTAATGAAACTTGAATTTTCTTGACAGATTTTCAAAAAATATTCAAATATCAAATTTCAAAAATGTCTGTCCAATTGGAGCTGAGTTGTTCCATGCAGACAGACATGACGAAGCAAACAGTTGCTCCCCACACTTCCGCGAAGGTGCCTAAAAATTTGTCAAGTGGTTTAGGCATTGATACTACTACGTCATAGACAAGAAAAACAAATGCATCCGCATGAGGTGCTTTTCTCTTACTTAGTAAAAAACACACTAAAACTACGTTCATGAGATCACCACACACACTGTCTATTGGTATCCTCAGTAACTTCAGAACATGACCAGTTCTCACAATAATTGATATAAGTGTTACACCACCAGAGACTGCTCCAAGCATGTAATTTTTAATTTCCTCCTATCAGCAGTAACATTGTAGACATAGGTATTTACCTAATGAAGTGAGTCGCTGCAAGCCATGTACATGCTGTGCACCCCTCTTGACTCTGCCATATCCTCTTCTCTTCTCTTTCTCAGTACCTACTTGGAAGCCCTGCTCACTGCCAAGTGACTCTCGACTCACTGGTCCATACAGAAGATCATAATCGGAGTCCCTATTTGATCCTGTGTTACTGTCCATTAGGTTGCTGTAAGTCAGTGGAATACTGCTGTCATCTTCCTGCTGTTCCCATGTTTGCTCAAGAGGTCGTGTGCCACCATGTTTCCTCAAATTCAGATACTGGCTGTTTCCTGCACACAACTCAAATTTCAAAATACTGTGCTTTCTCATCTATAATTAACCCTTTAAAGCTCAGTGGTTACACTGTGTATCACCAGGTTTAACATCATGACTACATTCCACCTGCATACATACAGTGCATTTATATGTTTTGTATGGTCCTCAGAATAGCCATCATCTGCTCATACAGCACTGGGTGATTTTTATAACCAAGATGGAGTGTGTTTACTGTGTAATATGAGCTAAATTTTTAAATATAATTAAGGTTTATTTTTAAGAGTTAACATGAAAGCAAACATGTTCTCCACTTTGGACTACAGTTTCCAAATTCAATTGCTAAAATTTATTATGTAGCAGGTACCCAGATGTTCATTTATACTTCATATCTACTTTTATATCAACACTCACTGGCACAACGATATGTGTCATTCATATGCTTAAATGCTTTTTCTCTTCTGTCATTAACATACACATAAAAAACGTGAGAGAAAAGATTTAGAACTGTAAGGCACCAACTTTCATACAATAGGCAATTTTTGATAAATGTGTTACAGTTCAATTTCAGTTTCATATACACTAAGAGTTACTGTGGACTGATGCTGCCTCCCACCAAAAAAAGGAAGTTCACCTCACAGCTATTGGTGTGGACACCAATACAATATTTCATAAAAATTTACATGGTTCAGGGGATGAAACATGCAAGCAGACAGATAATCTCCCAATTATGCTTCATTTAATGCAGAAAGCATACCAATAAGCTGCCATATACACTTCACTCTTTACTTACACAGGTGCATGAAGTCATTTTGACCTGACATAGCATCAAAGATTCCAAGAGCATTTAAAATTACCATTCAAACCAAACAATATCTCAGTCAAAATAGATTACTTCTCAGCTTCATGGCCTGGAATAGTTCAGTCAGTATACCAAATAAGGTGCAGGCTGGATGACAGGAATTTATGTTCCAATTCCTGGCAGAGGAATGGTTTTACTCCTCTCCACTGTGTCCAGACCAACTCTAGGGCCCATCCAGCCTCTCAAATGAGTATCAGGGTACGTCCCCTGAGATAAAGTAGTGGGGACATGGAGCTGTACCTTACAGTCCCCTTCATATTTTCATGGCATGGTGACTAATTAAGCACACAGGCAATCACTACTGTTACAGGTCCAGACAGGCAAATATAAGAAATGTACCATACCACTTAAAAGAGTACATTGTGTAATTGAAAATAGTATCACCAAGACATATTCATTGTGTCCCAGCAGTAACAGAAGCAGCCTTGTCCAAATACAGTAAAATCTCTATACCTCTCTTCCAAGGGGACCGTGAGAGAAAAAAATTTGGGAAAATAAATGTTGCGGTTAAAGTATCACACGTGTCAGAAACACAAGATTATAGACAATAAAAATTTTAGCACCTTGGCCTACAAAAATAATAAACACACAAAAGTTAGTTAATACTTGCATGCAAATAACTTTTCTTGTAAATAAATATGAAACTAAAACTCTTTAGTTCAAAACCTTGCATCATGGCTGAAATGGCGCCAATTCCAGGTTCAAAATATTCCTTTCACCATATAAATGAATGACTTAACATCTGCAGGCATTATGGCCTTCAGCAAAATGTCACTGGTTCAAGGTCACATACATCTCCCTATTCCTCCTTCCTACTGCTGCTGCCACCCACACAACCATCACACCAGTCATCAGGGAATCCAGTAACCTTAAAAAATTCCATAAAAATGTCTGTGCTTATCCATGCATTGTTGTGTAGTGTTTCACACTTTTAAAACAATGTGACTTCCATGATCAGCACAAATAACAGGAATACTAACGCTCAAATCACACAACTTCATTTTTCTAAGTGGAAGGCAAACAGAAAGGTAATAAATTACTATACTAACTTTAACTGTAAAATACAGTTCACAGGTTTGATATTGTACATTTTCCATGCAACTGTCTTGTACACATAAATTTATACCCAACTAATTGCACAGTTGGTTTTTAATCCTCCTATGTATTTCACCTGCAAATTGCAGCCATCCTCAGGGAGCTATAAGTATTGCAGACATGTACAGCATGTTATAGAGGTTGTCAAATATAAAAGTTAAAATATGTACAATTACGATAATTTAAATGAACAAACACACACAACTGTACTAGAGTTACGATAATATTATAAAAACCACTGACTCCTACATGTTTTGGGCCTTACTGGCCATGATCGTGGAATACAATAATTGCATGAAATGACTGCTTCATGTGTTGGTCTCTTGCATGCAGAAGAACTGCTGGAAATTCTTCGGTGTAGAATATGTACAGCAGACAGTACCATACACAAGCTGCTCCAACTTACTGTGCACAGTTCTGTCCAAAATATATCCTACATCAAAGAATTCCCAACAGTTCTTTTGCATGCAAGAAACCAACATACTGAACAGTCATTTTATGCAATTATTGTATTCCCTGATGATGGGCCAGTAAGTCCCAAAACACACAGGAGTTTGTGGTTTTTATAATATTATTGTAAATCTAATACAATTGTGTGCATTTTCTGGTTTAAATTATAGCAATTGAAAGTAATGCATGGAAAAGAAAAAGTAAAACAGTTATACATATTACTGTCCTTCCATAAGTGTGTTGTATTTATTAAATATGATGGGGTGGGATAGTGAAGTCAATACCTTGACTCATTACAGGCTGGACAGTCCAGGGATCAAAACGCATTCATGCAGACTGGCCCCAGGGGCCCACCCAGGCTCCTGTACAATGGGTACTGGGCCTCATTCCCGTGGGTAAAGCGGCCACGGCATGGCGTTGACCACCCACACCCATCTAGCCTGAGGTTAGAGAAAGAGTATAGCAATACCTCTACCCCCTCTGGGCCTTCATCACCTGTTCTACAGTGAACTTTACCTATACTTTTTATTATTACAAACACATTATAAGTGAAGTGAAGTTTTAAAATTATGTAAAATGTAGTATCCAAACACCTGGTAATAGGACCTCTGCTCTACTATGTACTGGAGAAAAATCCTGTCACCAGATGTCTGGACACTATGTTTTATGCAATTTTAATACTTCACTTTAATGCGTTTTTAATAACAGCGTATATTTAAGGAATGACACTACTATGTAAAAATATTTTAACATTTATATTTGACAACCTGTATGGCATCTTGTACACATCTGCAACACTTGTAGCTCCCTGCAGATGGCTGCAATTTGCAGCCAAAATATGTATAAGCATTAAAAACCAACTGTGCAATTAGTTAGGAATAAACTTGTGTGTACAGTTCACAGGTTTGCCACCTTACAACTAAGTATTCCCACCACCACTATTCAACAATAATTAACGCTTGGCCACAGTGTGAAAACATTTTGTAAGTTAACAGTCACAATGGTACAGGCAAGTTACTGCTACTGTACATTCCAAAGTCGTCATATTATTTTTGCTACATTTGTTCTAAAAATAAATATTGTGGGTAAGGAACAAACATTCTGAATGACTTTATACAAGTGATTTGTTAGGACAAGAAGAAGGGGATGATACTTGCAGAAAAATGGTGCATACAGGAATTACAGATAGAAGTTTCACTAAATGTACAAGACTCCCTCAGATGCACAAATGTGCAAGTCATCAGCAACCTTAAACTTACTGTAAAATGTGAACTCGTGGACTCACTGTAAATGACTTTATGTGTACGTAACAATTTGATGCAAAAATAACCTTGCAAGTTAGCCGTCAGCATCTCTTCCTGCTCACCAGCATCATTCGAAATTCTGTTCTGTGCTTGACTGGCTACCACATAGTCACCCTCACTGTAGGGATAACTGGGACTCTTTCCTTTGACACTGTTCACCAAAACAGTGTCATCCCCTCTATGACGGAAACTAGATGCTCCTGTTGCATCTCCTTCAGACTCTGTCCTCTCATTTGACATCACTTTACTATAAATCGTGTTATGGCCATAGGCATCTAGAAAGTCTGGATGAGTGTGAAGGTACAGATGAGCCTGGGCAGATGTGTTAACAGAATTGTTGTACTCCACTTCTCTATGTTCCTCTGCAAATACAAAGACTTAGAATGTACAAAGGCAACTGATCATACACTACAGTTTTAGTCATGTTAAGCCTTGGTTTTCAAACACCATGCATCTGTGAATGTACAGAACATGATGTGCTATTCCTTAATCATACAGAAGTTCAAGGATGCATACTGTATGATTGTGGTTTGTTAAAAGTCACGTGAGCACATATGTGTTATCACTGATCTGTGTCACATCCCACTTGCCTTCCACTTGATTTATATGTACCACACAGGGCTGTTGATAAAGCAGTATGATATTCAGCAATGGAATGTAAATACATTGGCGATATTTTAGTTGAAAAATGTAACTGATTTTGTGTGAATGCATTCTACTCTGTTCCAGATGAGTCAGAAAAGTTAGTATTGTATGGAACAGATCATGGGACCATAGTCTGAAGGCATCAAACCCTCAACACTTTTACTAATGTAGTGAGAACCTGAATACCATTTCCTAGACACTGACTTTTGTTTCCTTTATTTACTCAATTCACAAGCCAAAGAATCAAAGGCCTGTTGAGGATTCTTTCATTACACACACAGTGTAATGAAAATGACACTGTGATACACAGATAAGACACACGTGTTAAAAACCACCATTACGCAATGAAAATTATGAAGTCGCACATCACACATTGCACATTAATGGATGTGGGATGCTTGAAAACCAGGGCTCTGAGGTTGTATTTCTTGGTCACCTAAAGCTTAACAGCTGTTAGATATCAACAGTTAAGGACAAGAATGTTAGAAATGAGAAAATCAGCAACCAATACACAGTAAACCACCAAGGGATATCTGAAAATTCACAACTAGTGGTATGGGCATGGACATGAGAAAGATGAATGAAAGATATCCTTAACAATGGCATGCAAGAAAAAAGGGAAAGCAACCCAGGAAGTGCTCTGGACACACTGAACTGATTCTAACATTTCAAACATACCAAAGCAACCCAAACCACTTTCATATTTCTACAATTTGCCATGACTGCACACATACCAGATGAATACACAGCAATTCCTGGTGGCTCAATATGCTGACTGAGTGCTATGAACTGTGTGGACAATGTAGAATTAAACAGCATTTGGCATAAGTCCACTCTGCTCTGTGCCTGGATGGAGGACCCTGCAAAAACATGTCATTAGTGATTAAGTCCTCAGAAATTCCATGTTTTTATGACACCTGAAAGTTCAATATTGTGTTTAAGGAAGCCAAAACCACAAATCCAGTTTACATCCTCTCACTGTCTTCCCCCCAACATTTATTTGGTATTAGTATCATGCCTCATTTTAGGCATACAAAGGAGTTACTTGTACATATCTTGTCATCCTTGATTCAATCAATGTAACAACATTCAGTAAAGAATATAAGTTATAGCACTCCCAGTTCTGTAATTTTCTTCACAGGTCCAAATATTCTCCTCACATCCTCTAATCCTGAAGTTACCTTTCAAGGTAAATGAATCCATGCACAATATAAGCACAGGTATCTCTGCATGGAATCATTGCATCAGAGCTTAAAAAAAACTTGATCTACATCCTCATGACACATACAGTACATGGTAACAGCAGCAACTTTTCCATTAGTAATATTTCATGTTAAGTGGAATTTTCTAGTTTGAGTTTTTACTTTAATTTCATTTTTTCATGTATTTACTTCCATGCATCCATTTACAGGGGCATCCCAAGTATGTGGAGACAGTCACAGTATAATACACAATATATCTGTTGAATTACAGACATATTATATTAAAATTTTATATATATATAGTGAAACCCCCTCAAAATGTTTTTGGAAAAATTCGCAACAAATCAGGCTCATTAACAAGGAGAACTTCTTATGAGGTTCAGCCTATATATGTCTGGGAACTTCCCACTGCTACAGCAGAGCCCCAGAACCAGCTTACTAGTCGCCCGTTTCACGGCCAGCACTGCAGTTACTCTCACAGCACCCACACACCTGAGCAGCATCTCCAACCTGACAGTAGCCCCTTTCAACTCCTGCACTGCTGATAGTACTCACAGTCATTCTCCCCGCCACTGTGACAAGCTCTGCTCACCCACCAACCAAAGAGCAGGTAGTCCTGTGCTACCAGCATATAAAGACACTACGATTCTGAGCACTGATGTGCATTCACTGCATCAAGCAGCAGTACAGCAACAATGCATTCTTCCAAACTTCCATGAAGACTAGCAGCACTCAAAAGAGTAGCTGGACACAACCTACTGGCAGACTCAGCCAGTGGCATCACTAGCTGACGCTCACTAAGCCTACATCACTGCATGGCTGGCACCTCTGTCCAGCTCCACACACTGGCACCAACCAGTGTGCAGCATGCACTTTCAGACTAGCATCCCAGTCAAGCAGATCATGTATGGTTGCTCATTCACATACGTGCATAACAAGTTTGAATGGAAGTTGCAACATTTATTATTGTCATACTAAAAGCAACCCACCCACAACCACTACATTTGTTATTCTGTAATCTCCTACAAAACTGACATTCACTTTATTAGAACATTCTTCCAAATAAGTGCTGCAATAACTGATTTATTTTTACCATCAAAGTTCATTATGTTGTAACTTCTTCAATGATTTTTCAATATTCTTCAACACAAGACAACACACTTGTTATAATATGTTCATTCTTTCCTGTCCACAGCCTATACAACATATACCTACATCAATAAGTGCAGTGTCAGAATCTGTACGAAGTTAAGAAGCCACACATGTTCACAATTTAAGTATATATCGCCCAGAATTGCTTGATTGACACTTTCAAAATTAATGAAGTGTACATTTGTTTATATCTCAGGCTTTTTATCAATGTGGTCAGGGACATCAGAGGTGGCTTGTAGAACACGACTCTAGTCCTCAGTGCATGCCATGGCCGTAAAATGTGAAGTGTGGTTTGGATTTATCAGCTGTGGGTCATCACCTTCATCTGTGTCTGATAAAAGGTAGCAAAGCTAACAGACATCCTCCTCTGGAGGACAGGTATTATCACCTTACAAGCTTGAACAAACTCTTCATCAGTATTGGTGATGTTTCATGTCACCTGAAGTTCTGACCAAAAATCACAGCTTATTCCACCACTGTTGTCATCTTTTCCACCCACTACTGCATTTGCACTTAATCTAGTTGTTTTAAAATGTGGGAAAATGTCTTCAGCAGTGTAATTTTAAACAAGTTTCACTCATTATACTACAAAGGTAGTGGCCGGTGGAGTCTGACCACTAGTTTTTGGTTAGCTTGGCTTGGAATTTGGAGCGGGAAGGGTAGATTCGCTGCCACCAAATAAAATTTTAATAATACCTTCCTAGCTGCATACAACGAGGCAAAGCAATAGGGAGCCAAGTGGGATGTGTTGGCAGTTGGAATTTGCTTAGCAAGCTTACTGCAGTTATGTAACTATATGCGGTTTAATGAAATGGACCTTTTCTTCCACGGCTATCACCGCTCTACTGCCTATGGCCTACTAATGAACTTATGCACAGCGTAAATGTTACCAATTTACAAAAGAATATTTACAATAACAGTTTCCTATCGTCCCTCATAGCATTAGCACAGGTATTACCCATAAAATGGTCGCATTCACTGTCTAAATTTCAAAGTTACATATATTTCAAAACCGGGCATAAACTCACTCTGGTTCCATGTAAATAATAAAATAAAATATTCACAATTTATACTAGTCAATCCACATCAGCTTACCTGCTATGATGGAGATGAGCATTATCACCAAATAAAATAACTTTGTATATTCTTCTGTGTGTGACACGAAGGTGACCACTCTGCAAAATCAAGTTATCTCATCAAGTGTTGGAAACCAAAAGACGCTCCTGCCTAGCAACGCCGAGTTAATATAAAAGCACAAGGACTTCACCCTAATCTCATCAGCATCAAGAGTCCTTGATAACAATCTCGCCATTCGCTGAGAAGATCGTGCGATATAACGTAACATCCCGTGATGCGTGTTAATAGGCAGAACTGCTGACTAAAACCTGTGTTTCCTGTGCGAAATGCCATAGGGAGAACAATGTATGTACAGTATGATACAAAAGTGAGAAATAAAATCAAAACCTGTAAAAAATCTATCACCCCCAGTCATTCATTACACAAATTTATAATTACAATTCTCAAAAGACCTGCTAGCCTTATCAGAAAACAAACGGATGTATGTGACCCAAAATTCTTTCTTTTTGTGTGGAACACCAAGTACTGTATTTTTGTAACCTTTAAATGCCTGTGATTTAAGTACCCTGTAATGCCATCCAACTAGAATTTTCTCTAAGGATTTAAATGCTTCATGTGATGTTCAGAAAATTTTTGAAAATGATGAAGGATAATAACAACAGATGTGTGAAGTATTTGCACTGACACAAATAAAGCATTGAGAACAATGGCGTGTAGACTGTCCTTGAATATGATATATGATATGATCTATTTGTTAACTGCAGTTGCGTTGACACCCAGTGGCAGTAGTACAGTATACATTTACACACAAACAATATACAGAACAACACAATAAAAACAGAATATGCAGAACAGAACATAAGCATTCAAAACATACAACCATATATACAATGATAAAAAATGGAACCAAAAGAACATAAAAGAATGTGATAAACAAAAAAGCCAGAAAAGCACCAAACTTCATATGATCTATATATCTTCTAATAATGTTGGACACCCTGTTACTAATGTAAAATCTTTTAAAGTAACACAAAAAATTAGGAAAGATGAGCAAATTTACTACTGTGTTACAATGTATTCTCCTCAGCCTCAAATTCAGACTTCCTTTTGAATTCTGGTGTCAAGGAACAGAGTTCATAT
>JGI20171J29575_12611846_pt1 | contig 10090 bp, 7 predicted proteins | sample TergutNc150P4_FD_29575 | JGI IMG/M metagenome (IMG submission 29575)
CGTCACGGTGATATTTGCGTCGTTCCCGGGCAGGATGGTGAAAGCGAGGGCGCGGCTCTTGCCAGCCATGGCGGGGGCCGCGCCATCGGCGGTGATATTCGCGCATTTGTCGGTATCCAGCGTGAGGGTAATCTGCTGCATATAGTTGAGATAAAAGGTATCGTCTATCGCCTCATTTGGGGCTGAGGTCAGGTGTATTTCCAGCCTGCCCGATGCGCCCGCCAGATCTTTGGGTTCCATATCCGCGCCATCCAGGCTGTACCGGATGCTGTAGCGCCACGGCAAGCCGTCGTCGGCCAGATCGCCCTGATAGTAGAAATTCTCGTTTTCCGTCCGTATCGCTACCGTGTCGTCCGCGAGCGTGAGCGGATGAAGATCCGTCAGGTTTGTTACGGCCGTATAATGGCCGTAGTCGGAGAAGCTGCCGCCTTTCGCGAGGGTAAAATGGTTGACGACATACACGCCGCGCGCCTCGCCGTCGCCTGAAAGACGCGCGTATACAATCTCATCCTTGCCGGTTACCGCCGCGGGACCGCTCGGCACGGCCACAGCGTCGTCGCTTGCATCCCCCTCAGCCATGGATATTGCGGCCGTGCCGGTGAGCAGGCCAAGGATAAGCAGCGATATGAGAATCCGCTTTGAGATTTTCATTAGGGTAATCTCCCTCCACTTCTTTGTTTACTTGGATTGTTTCGCGCCAAAAAACTTTGCGCTGCGGGTGGTTTTTTCGATGAACTTGTCAAAAAGCGTTAGCATTGTGGGAAGGAATACCACAACCATCGCCATGGACAGCAAGGTTCCGCGGCCAAGGAGCATCCCAATGTCGGCGATTAAGGGGTTTGACGAGGTGCCCGCCAAGGTGAAGCCGGCTGTTGCCAAGGTTGTGGCGGATACCAAAATGGAGCGGAAGGAACTGCCCAGCGCCCTGTGAACGGCTTCTTTTTTGGGCATGATCCGGCGGTTGCGTACGTAGTTTATCGTGAGCAGAATGGCATAATCCACCGTCGCGCCAAGCTGCACGGTGTTTAGCACCAGATAGCCTATGTAGTTGATGGATACGCCCGTGAAATAGGGGATGGACAGGTTCATCCAGATGGCGGCTTCAATCGTGAGCAGCAGGAAGAACGGAAACGACGCCGATTGAAAGGTGACGAGAAGCACGATGAAAATCGAAACGACCGCGATCAGGTTGGTCAGGCGGTTGTCCTTTTGTACGATGGTTTTGATATCATGCAGGTTCGCGCTCTGCCCCACGGAATAGGCGTGCCCGGGATAGTATTGTTCCGCGGCGGCGGTGATGGCCTCCACCGTTTCAAAGGCCGCCTTCCCCTCGGCGGCGGTGTCGGTATATACGATCACGCGCGCGAGATGCTCCGAATAGAACCGCTCCGTGACGGCGCTGTCCAAAAATTCGGGAGGGATGGCCGAACCGACGGTTTTTGCGTAGGAGGTGACGGAGGTGACATGCGCAAGGGCCAGGATGTCATCGCACAGCAGCGCTTCCCTGGCGGTGTCGCCTCCGGGAATGATCAGGACCATGGCCGTGGATTGGTCCGCCGCTTCCTTGGCACTGAGATCGTTTTCTTTCATTTTATCCGCCGCCGCCTGATAGCCATACAAAAAGTCTGTCCGCGACTGGCCTAGGAAGCAGGGAACGATAATGACCAAAACGATCAGCACGGCGGGTACGGACAGCCTTTTGAGCACGCCGCGGATATTGGAAAAGGATGGCATCAGTTCACGATGCTGTGTTTTGTCTATGGTTTTATACAGGCACATGGTGAGCGCGGGCAGAAATACCATCACCGAAATGAAGCTGCATACGATGCCTTTCGCGAGGCTCATCCCCAAATCCGCGCCGATGCGGAAGTCCATGAACAAAAGCGCCATGAAACCGAATAGCGTCGTGGACGCGCTGGCGGCGATCGTGGAGAAGCTTTCTTTTATAGCGCCGCGCATGGCCTTCTCAACGCTATCGCCGTCTTTGCGGCGCACGCCAAAGCTGTGCAGCAGGAAAATGGCGTAATCGAACGACACGGCGAGCTGCAGGATCGGCGTGACCGCGTTCGTTAGAAAGCTGACCTTATCGGCAAACGCGTTTGTCCCCATGTTGAGGGCGACAGACACCCCAATGGCCGCCAAAAACAAGAGCGGCTCAATCCACGATGTCGTGGACACGATTAAAATCAGAACAATCACCGGCAGGACAATCATCATCGCATGCGCGACTTCCGACCCGGTGGCGGACTGCACAAACTCAATATCCGCCGCCTCACCCGTTACAGAACCTCTGTCCCCGAGCAGCGCGCGGATTGCCTGTGTGCCCTCTTTTTCAAGGCCTTTGGCAATCACCACGGAATACAGCGCGTTTCCATCCTTATAAAAACCCTCGATGGTGTCTTTATCGCCCATCTCCAGGGGCTGCTTGAGGTCAAAGACATCGTCAAGCCATAAAACCTCGGCAATGCTCTCAAGTTCCGCCAGCTTGCGCTTGAACAAGAGCGCCTCCCGCGGCGAAACATCCCGCACCAGCACCCTCGCGTTTGGCATTGCCCGGGGAAACGCGTCGTTCATCACTGCCAGGGCTTTGGTGGACTGCGCCTCCGGCGGAAGGTATTCCGCCATATTATAGCTCACCCGCACCGTTGAAAACAGCAGGGCGCACAGAACCGCCGCGGCGATGAACACCACGATGATGAGTCTCCTGTGGCGTATTACGCCGCCCGCAAATCGATCCACGCGCAACACCTCTCATTCAAGACATATCTGTATTATAGTAAACACACTGTTGGATTACAACCAACAATGTGTTCGTCGATTGCAGGTTACCCAACACAAACCCCGAACCTGTCGCGCTAGCGTATGCTGAATCCCGAAAGCCCCTTGAACAGGAGCGTCGAACATAGCTCCGCCATTTCAGGCACGGATTCCCGCATGCCATCGGTGAGCCATTTTTGGATCACGCTCAGCGCGCCATTGACGACAAAATACTGCAAATACTCCGAAACGCCTGGCTCTATCTGCTTCATGTGCTGAAGCTCCTGCACGGTTTTTTGTTGGGCGAGGAGCATAATATCCCGCTGAAACGCGAAATCACCGTTTTCGCTGAGCAAAACCTCGAACAGCGCGGCGTTGGATTTCGCGTAGCCTAAAATATGTTCCAACGCCTGGACGGTGAGTTTCGTCTGTTCGGAGAACGCGTTGCCGGAAATATGCGCGGAAAGCTCGCCGATAATTTCCTGCTGAATTTGGTAGAGAAGATCGTAGACATCGCTATAATGCGCGTAAAAGGTGCTGCGATTGATTCCGGCGCGCTCGCAAAGCATCTTGATGGAGATCCTTGAGATGGGATACTGCCTCATAAGAGCGACAAGGCTCTCGCGGATGATCTGCTTGGTAAGGCGCACCCTATGGTCTGTTTTCCCTTGATTCATCATTTCTCACCCACGGATAGTATAGTACGGTTAGTTATAATTTACAAGGCAGTAACGGGATATGTTATAGAAACAAGAGCCTCTACGGCCTTTACCGCTTTAACAATGGCAACGAACAGCGGCGAGAAAAAGCGGCAAACCGCTACCCGCGATCCAGAAACTTACAGAATATTCATTGAAAAATCATATACATTATGCTATAATAGCTGTAATGAGTGCTCGCGGCGCAATCCCCCCGCGAAAAAGGAATAAGGAAAGGTGGTATCCATGAAAAAGCTATTCACACTGGTCATGGCCCTTCTGACGCTGTTTACGGCGCTTCCCTCCCTGGCGGAAGAACCGGCCGCGGAACCTGTTGTCATCACCATCTTCCATACCAATGACGTGCACGGCCGCTATAACTCCGAAGCGGGTATGGGGTACGCGATGATGGCTTCCTATGTCAACGAGGCGCGCAAGAGCGGCAATGTACTCGTCCTGGACGCCGGCGATACGCTGCACGGCACCATTTTCGCCAATGCCGTCAAGGGCGAGAGCATCGTGGAAATCATGAACACCATCGGCTTTGACGCCATGGCGCCCGGCAACCATGATTTCAACTACGGCTACGACCGCCTCAAAGAGCTTGAGGCCATGATGGACTTCCCCCTCGTCTCCGCCAACATTCGCCTCAAAGATGGCAAGCAGGCCTTTGAGCCCTATACCATTTTGGAAATCGCGGGCAAGCGCATCGGCGTTGTCGGCGCGGACAACCCGGAGATGGTCACCGCCATTCACCCGGACCATACCGCGGCCCTTTCTTTTCTGGACGCTTCCTTTGTCGATGCCGCCGTCCAAGCCGTGCGGGCGGAAGGCGTGGACGCCGTGATCGTCCTTGCCCACTGGGGCTGCGACGGCGCGTACGAGCCAAACAGCGTTCAGGCGCTGGCCACCATTCCCGGCGTGGACATCGTCATCGACGGCCACAGCCATACCATCCTGGACGATATCCAGCAGCTTCCGGACGAAAAGTCGGCCATCGTCACCTCCACGGGCGAGTACCTAAACTACCTGGGCAAAGCCACCTTCACCTTTACGCCCGAAGGCGGCCTGATGGTAGAGGCTGAGCTGATCCCAAACCCGGGCCGCTTTGAGGATCACGCGGTCCTCAAAGCCATTGGGGAAGTGGAAGCGGCGCAAAGTGCGGAATTGGACAAGGTCGTTGGCGAGAGTGCTGTGGACCTGATGGGCGAGCGCGCCGTCGTCCGCACCTCCGAATCCAACTGGGGCAACCTGGCCACCGATATCTTCATCGACGCCACCGGGGCGGAAGTCGCCTTCATGAACGGCGGAAACATCCGCGCCACCACCCCGGCGGGCCCCATCACCATGCGCGATGTCAACACCGTCTTCCCCTTCGGCAACCTCGTCGTGCTGATGGAGGTCTCCGGCCAGGCTATCCTCGACGCGCTGGAGGTTGGCGTCAGGCTCTACCCGGAGACAAACGGCGGTTTCCCGCAGGTCGGCGGCATGACCGTGCGCTTTGACCCGGCGGCGGAGCCCGGCGCGCGCGTCACCGAGGTGCTGGTCCGCGGCGAGCCCATCGACCCGGACGCCCTGTATAAGCTGGCCACCAACGACTTTCTCGCCGCGGGCGGCGACGGCTATGAATCGCTGGCCAAATTCCCCGTACTCTTCTATATGGGCGCTATGGACGAAGTCGTCGTGGATTACCTGCGCGAGAACAGCCCCGTCTCTCCGGTGCTGGAGGGCCGCATCGCGCCGGTTGAATAGCAGGCCCCTCCTATGCAAACGCGGTTCCCAAGGCCCGGCCCGATATAAGCCGGGCTTTGGGAATTTTTATCGGAAAACACATTTGCATGGATGATTCCCATGGCGTCCCTTTTTGTTTTGCTTCCAAACCTTGGTCTGTTTTGCCCCCTTCACAAAGAAAAATTCCATAAAGTGTATCGACCAGGCGTTTTTTTCCACAACATATGGGTATCCGCAGGCAGCTCCCTGCATGCCCTCTCTTGCATTTGCCAAGCGGCCCTAGTACAATAAAGGGCGAGGAAGTGATCAAATGCCGCTCTTTGGTTTTGCCGACAGGTTTGCCATGTTTGATACCACGCCCGTGGAAAACCTGTTCATTCAAGAATACATGCTCCGTGCCGACGGCGATTTCGTCAAGGTGTACCTCTATGGGCTCATGCAGTGTTATCATCCTGTGGAAAGCGCCTCCCTCGCCACCATCGCGCGCGATTTGGATTTGGATCAGGCACGGGTTGAAAATGCTTTTTCCTACTGGGAGCGGATGGATCTTGTCAGGCGCACCGCGGACAACCCGCCGTCATATGTTTTCCAGAATCTAAAACAGCTTCAGCTCATGCGCGCGCAAGACGACGACGGCCTGTACCGCTACGCGGATTTCAACAACAGCCTGCAGGCGCAGTTCGGCTCGGAGCGGCTGCTTCACCGTCAAGATTTTGAGCGCGTATACGACTGGCTCGAGGGGCTCGGCCTTCCGGAGGAGGTTGTGCTGATGCTCGTCTCCGCGCAGATCAAAGTACGCGGGAAAAAGTTCCAGTTTAAGTCGCTGGACAAACTGGCGCGCGAATGGGCGGAGGCGGGCGTACGCACCATTGCCGACGCGGAAGCCATGTCGCACACCTCCTCGGAAAAGTATTTGCAAATCAAGCAGGTTTATAAAAAACTGGGCAAGCGCCATTCCGTATCCGAGCCGGATGAGGCCCTGTATCACAAGTGGACCGAGGCGTGGGGTTTTGACCTTCAAACCATCCTCTCCGCATGCGAGGAAACCACCAAGGGCGTGCCCACGTTTGGATACCTGGACGGCATCCTGGAGCGCATGCGCGGGGAGGGCCTGCGCGACGCCGGCGCCCTGCGCGAGAGCCTGCGGCGAGACGCGGACGTGAAGGCGCTGCTCCGCCAGCTCGGCATGCGCGGCACCTCCCCCACCAATGACAGCCAGTCCCTTCTGGACGGCTTTATAGCCGATGGGTTCGCGCGAGAAACCATCGCCCTGGCCGCAAGCCGCGTGGCGCGCAAGGGCGGAAAGCTCGACGCCCTGCAAAAGACCCTCGCCATCTGGAAGGCGGAAGGCGCGTTCACCCTGGACGCCGCCGAAAAGTATTTGCATAAGATCGATGCGCAGTACACAGGCCAAACGACCCCCAAACGGCCCGCTAAGCTATTGCCCGCGCAGCAATATACCCAGCGTGAATACTCGCGCGAGGAATTGATGAAGCTAGTTGAGGTGATCTGACGATGCTGGCGAACCTGCGAAGGGAAGTGGAAATGGAATACGAGGCGAGGCGCGCGCAAAACCGCGCCGAGGAAGCGCGCCGCCTTGCGAAGGCGTCCGAAGCGGATCCGGAGATCGGCAGGCTTGTGCGGCAGCGGACGGACATGTTCCGCGCGTGCGCGCAGGCGGCTTTCGCGAACCCGGAAGAGGCACACGCCATCAGCCAGGCCCTTCAGGAGGAGATTGCGGCCATGCATGCTTCTCTTGGGGACCGGCTTGCCAAAGCGGGGTTCCCCAAAGAGTATTTACAGCCAGTATACCAATGCGTCCCCTGTCGGGACACAGGCTTTGTCGGCGAACCCATTCAAGATCAATGCGCCTGTTTTGCCCGCCGCCTGAGGGATAAGCTTATCGCCGATACGGGTCATGGCCTGCATCCGGATGAAACCTTTGGCCGCTACAATGAGGCCGTCTATTCCAATCACCCCTTCACCAAGGGCAAACCGGATACCCAACGCGCGTTCATGTCGCGCATGCGCGAGCGCTGCGAGGCATACGCGGAATCTTTCCCCCAAACGCCCCAGCGGAACATTCTCATGTTTGGCAAATCCGGCCTTGGCAAAACCTTCCTCATGAACTGCATTGGCAACCGCGTGCGCCAGCGAGGTTTTGAGGCGCTCAAGATTACGGCATACCAGTTGACGGATCGTATGCGCGCCTCCATTTTTGATCACAATCCGTATGCTTTTTCCCTCCTGCTGGAGGTTCCTTTGCTCCTGCTGGATGATCTCGGCGCTGAGCCGCTGATCAAAAACATTACCATTGAGCAACTCTTTACGCTTCTCAATGAGCGCGCCCTTGGGGACCGTCACACGGTTATCAGCACCAACTTGGAGTTGGACGAACTTACCGAACGCTATACCGAGCGCGTATGCTCCCGGTTGCTGGACCATCAAAACACACGCGTGTTCAACTTTGTTGGCACAGACGTCCGATTGACTATATGATGCGCATTCGAAGAAAAACGGCTTTTTCCCTTCTGTGCGGCGGCCTGAGCCTCCTGGCCGTCCTGTTCACAGCGCTTTACGTCGCCCAAAAAACCGGCGCCAATTTTTTCGCCCACAGCGCCTTTGACAGCTACACCCTGCAGGCAATGACCTGGCGGGAGGGCCGTATCGCCCTCTCTCAAGACTACCCCTGGCTGGAACTCGCCATCTTTCAAGGCAGGTACTACGTCAGCTTCCCGCCCGTGCCCGCCATTCCCATGTGGCTGCTTTCCTTTGCGTGCGGGGCGGACACGCCCAGCGCGCTGCTTACGCTTTTGTACCTGCTTGGAGGGGCTGCCGCGGCCTTTTGCCTCCTGCGCCGGTACCTGCCCGTGGGGCAGGCGGCCTGCTTCGCGGCTTTCACGGCGCTGGGCGGCAGCCTGCTGGATCTCGCGGTGTCCGGCGACGGCTTTGGCGGCGGCGTCTGGTATCAGGCGCAAACGCTGGCGTTTTTCCTAACCATGCTGTCCATGCTGCTGATGGACGGCAAGCGCCCGCTTGGGTGGGCCGTAAGCCTTGTTTGCGTCGCGCTGTCTGTGGGATGCAGGCCTCTCAACGCTCTCTACGTGCCCGTTCTGCTCTGGATGCTGAACCTTCATGTGCGGCAGGCCGGCATCGGACGCAGCGTGCTGAAGATGCTTCCCTATATCGTCGTCCCCGCGCTGATCGCGGCGGCCTACGGCGTCTATAACTATGTCCGCTTTGGAAATCCGCTGGAGTTTGGCCACAGCTTTTTGCCTGAGTATACGCAGTCAGGCGACGCGGTGCTTTCAGCGCAAAACCTGTGGGCTAACTTCAAGGCGATCCTGCGCCCTCCGCAGGTGAATGAGGGCGCGCTGACATTTCCCATTATCACGGGGTTTGCCGTATACCTGACCAATCCACTATTTCTCTACGGCGGCATCCGCGCGCTTGAAAAGGCTGTCCGCAAGCAGGCGGACAGCACGGATGCGCTGCTTGTGGCCACGGTGCTCCTGCACGCGGCCTGTTTGCTGACCCACCGCACAAACGGCGGCTGGCAGTATGGCACCCGCTACCTCTGCGACGCGCTTCCCGCTCTCGTGCTGCTTTTCAGCCGCGGCCGCAAACCCCTTCGGTTGTGGGAGGCTCTGCCCATGAGCGCGCTGATCTTGTTTAATGTCTTTGGAACAATTGTTTTTCACAGTTTATAGGGGGCCAATGCGCAAAGAAGTTCTTACAGCTTCTGCGCCTCCAGCATCATATCCTTCACCTTCATCAGCCGGGTCAGCGCGCCGCGCTCACTCTCCTCCAGCTTCATCGTGATGAACCGGATGTTCTCCTCAATCCCCGGAATCATCACATATTCCAGCGCGTTCACCCTGCGGCGGGTCTTTTCGATCTCGTCCGCCAGCAGGTTGCAGGTGCTCTCGATTTCGGCCAGCTCCACGAGCCTTGGCAGCACCCCGGCCATGGTCTGTATCGCGCCGTCCAGCTGCGCGGATGTCTCGGCAAACCCGTAGGACTGCTCCGCTTCGGCCAGGGAATCCTCCCGAACGCGGATGACGGGCACCTTTACGCTCATCACGTTCTTTTGCCCCAGGATGAGCCTGACGACGCGCGCGGGGTAGAGCACCGCCGCCTCCAGCGCCTCAGGGTCCATGACGGCCCGGGCAAAGGCAAACTCGTGCAGGGCCAGCGTCAATTCCCGCTCCGCCTCTTTGCGAAGCTGCCGGTTCCGCCGGATTAGCGCGATGAACTGGCGCACCATCTCATCGCGCTTGTCCTTGAGCAGCTTATGCCCGCGCTTGGCGGTGACGAGGCGCTTTTTCTGCCGCGTCAGCTCCATACGGGTGGGGTTGACTTGCGCCAGCGCCATTATGCCTCGTCCCCTTCGGCCAGGTATTTATCGATCATCTGATCGCGTATCCGCTTGAGTTCGTTCCTGGGCAGCATGTTCAGCAGCTTCCAGCCAAGGCTGAGCGTTTCCTCAATGGACCGGTTCGCGTCATAACCCTGGGACACGTATTCCTTCTCGAACGCGTCCGAGAACGCGGCGTATTTCTTATCCACGTCCGTCAGGGCCGCGTCGCCCAAGATCACGGCCAGCTCCTTCGCGTCCTTGCCCCGGGAATAGGCCGAGAAGAGCTGGTTCATGGTCGGCGCGTGGTCCTCCCGGGTCTTGCCCTCGCCGATGCCCTTATCTTTGAGGCGGGAGAGGGACGGCAATACGTCGATAGGCGGCGTGATACCCTTGCGGTGCAACTCGCGGCTGAGGATGATCTGCCCCTCGGTGATGTAGCCGGTCAGATCCGGAATGGGGTGGGTCTTATCGTCCTCCGGCATGGACAGAATCGGAATCTGGGTGATGGAGCCCGCCTTGCCCTTGATACGGCCCGCGCGCTCGT
>JGI20171J29575_12611844_pt1 | contig 10089 bp, 7 predicted proteins | sample TergutNc150P4_FD_29575 | JGI IMG/M metagenome (IMG submission 29575)
CCGCTTTCGCGCGCTCCCCGCCTGACAGCAGGGCCGCCGGTTTATCCATATCCCGGCTGGTAAGGCCCATGCGCGCCATCAGCGCGCGCGCCTCGTGCACTGGCAGCACACTGTCCCGCATGACATTTTCAAGCAGCGTCAGCGTCAGATCAAGGGTGTCCAGCGTCTCCTGGCCAAACCAGCCGATGGTCACGCCCGGGCTTTTGCGCACGCCCTCCGCCCCCGCGCGGATCGCGCGCAAGAGCGTCGTCTTCCCGCAGCCGTTTGGCCCGGCCAATACGGTGCGCACGCCTGTGGGCAGGGTAAGCGTCACGTTCTGCGCCAGCGTACGCTCCCCCGCGCGAAGGCATAGGCGGTCGATGCGAACGGCTGCCGCGCTCGTGATGCCGTCGCGGGTGTTGAGCGCCATCTTCACCCGGACTTCCTCCCGCGGGCGTTCTTTGGCGTCCAGGGCGTCCAGACGGCTTTGAAGCGCGCTGGCGCCCCTTTCAAGCCTGGCCTTGGCGCTCGTGCCCTTGCCGCGCTTTTGCAGCCGCGCCTCGCTGTTGCCCATGCGCGCCGGCGCTTTGCGAACGCTGCGCGCCGATTCCTTCATGCCCGCAATGGCGGAGCGAAGGCGCGCCTGTTCCTCGCGGTACTGCTCATACGCAAAGCGCTGCGCCTCCCTTTCGCGCGCCTTCTGGCCGCGATAGGCCGCGTAGTCGCCTGGAAAGGTTCGAAGCTTCCCATCCTCCAGTTCCCAAATGACGGTGCAGAGGGCGTCCAGCAGCGCCCGGTCATGGCTGACCAGCACCAGCGCGCCCTGGTGGCGCGAGAGCGCCCGCTGCACCTCCGCGAGCCCGTCGAAATCGAGGTTCGTTGTGGGCTCATCCGCAAAGAGCAATGGCGCGCGCGTGGACAGCGCACGGGCCACACGGACGCGTTCCAACTCGCCGCCGCTGATTCCCTCGTGGCAGCCAGGCTTGGCGCCAAGGCGCGCCTGCAGGGCGGCATCGACCTCCTCAACGCGCTCCGCCCCGCCAAACTGGCGCACCATGGCGCTTGCCGCAAAGCGGCGCACCACGCCCGCGTCCGGTGTTTTCTCGCCGTGCAGCACGCTGAGCAGCGTCGATTTGCCCGCGCCATTGCCGCCGACCAAGCCGATGCGGTCATTGTCATGGATTTCAATTTTGTCAATGGTAAAAATGGTGCGAAGCCCATAGCGGACGCGCAAAGATTCCGCGCGCAACAGAAGCGCCATCGAACAAACCCCTTTCCAAATGCGGACAAAGCCTTCCGGCCACTGAACGCGGGAAGGCGAGCGTACGTGCAGATGGTCAGCGATTCCTCATTCGACGGGCTACCTGCCTTTCCTAATCTGTGCCCCAGTATAATCCCCGGCCCTCAAAATGTCAATTTCAATCCTCCCGCATATCGTATCATGGGAGGCGAATACCATGCACGAAATGAGGCTAAACAGCGTGCCGATTGGGGAAACAGCGCGCGTTTTGCGTTTGGAAGCCTCCTCGGATATCCGTAGAAGGCTGCTGGATATGGGGTTCACAATGGGCGCGCTCTGCGACTGCCTGTTCGCCAGCCCTTCTGGCGATCCCCGCGCCTACCTGGTGCGCGGCGCGGTGATTGCCCTTCGGAATGAGGACGCACAAAGTATCTTTGTGGAGGCGATGGACGATGCAAAGGCGCGTTGTGGCGCTGGCGGGCAACCCGAACGTGGGGAAGAGCACGGTTTTCAACGAGCTGACAGGCCTTACACAGCACACGGGCAACTGGCCGGGCAAAACGGTGGAGGTCGCGCGCGGGCTGTTTGCACATGACGGCGTGGAATATGAAATCGTTGATTTGCCCGGCAGCTATTCGCTGCTGGCGCATTCCGCGGAAGAGGAGGTCGCGCGCGACTTTCTCTGCTTCGCGGGGCCGGACGCGGCGATCGTGGTATGCGACGCGTCCTGCCTGGAGAGGAACATCAACCTGGTGCTGCAGACGCTTGAAATCCAGCCGCGCACGGTGGTATGCGTAAACCTGATGGACGAAGCCGGGAAGAAAAAGATAGCGGTCGATGTAAACCGGCTGTCCGCGCTGCTGGGCGTACCTGTTTGCGGCTGTGCCGCGCGCAGCCGGCACGGGCTTGACACGCTCGCCGAGGCGATGGCGCGGGTTTCGGATCTCGCGCGGCCGGCGCCTTGCCCCATGGCCGTGCGGTATCCGGATGCCTTGGAGGAAGCCGTCGCGCGCGTGGAACCGGCGATTGCCGCGAGCCTGCCTGAGACGCTGCCCGCCCGCTGGGCCGCGCTGCATCTGCTGATGGGGGACGCGTCCATGCTGCGCTCCCTCCGGCGGAACTTGGGCGTGGACTTGGAGGAGGCCGCCCAAGCCGCGCTTGAGGAGGCGCGCGCCAGCCTGCTGGAACAGGGCATTGACAGCCTGGCGCTGCATGATCACGTCGTGGAATCCATCTTTCGCGCGGCGGAAAAGATCAGCGCGGAGGTCGTGCGCACAGGCGACGCGGAGCATAGCCGCCGTCAGCTGCGCGCGGACCGCCTGCTTACAAGCCGGCGCACCGGCATGCCCGTAATGCTGCTGCTTCTGGCCCTGGTCTTTTGGATTACGCTGGCCGGGGCCAACGTTCCCTCCCGGATTTTGTCGGATGCGTTGATGCGCCTGGAGGATGTGCTCACAGCGATATGCCGGCGCATCGGCATGCCGGCATGGCTCCATGGCGCGCTGGTGCTCGGCGCTTACCGCGTGATGGCATGGGTTGTGGCCGTGATGCTGCCGCCGATGGCCATTTTTTTCCCCCTGTTTACCCTGCTGGAGGATATGGGATACCTGCCGCGCGTGGCCTTTAACCTGGACCGCCCGTTCAAATGCTGCGGAGCCTGCGGCAAGCAGGCGCTGACAATGTGCATGGGCTTTGGCTGCAATGCCGCCGGGGTAACGGGCTGCCGCATCATCGATTCCCCGCGCGAGCGGCTGATCGCGATTCTGACCAACAGCTTTGTGCCCTGCAACGGGCGCTTTCCGACGCTGATCGCCATTTTGTCGATGTTCTTCATCGGCGCCGGCGCGTCGGCGGGCGCGGTGCTGCCGGCGCTGCTGCTGACGCTCGTGATCGTCCTGGGCGTCTTGATGACGCTGCTCTCCTCGCGGTTTCTGTCCAGGACCATGCTCAGGGGCATACCGTCCTCCTTTACGCTGGAGCTGCCGCCCTACCGCCGCCCGCGGGTCGGCAGGGTCATAATACGGTCTTTGCTGGACCGCACGCTGTTCGTGCTGGGCCGCGCGATGGCCGTCGCCGCGCCCGCCGGGCTGCTCCTGTGGGTGCTGGCCAACGTGGAGGCTGGCGGCATGAGCTTGCTTGCCCACATGACGGGGTTTCTCGACCCGGCGGGCCGCCTGCTGGGCATGGACGGCACCATCCTGACGGCGTTTATCCTGGGCTTCCCGGCCAATGAGATTGTGCTGCCCATCGCGATGATGGCCTACCTCGCCGAAGGGGTGGTGAAAGAAACGCCGGGCCTGATGGAGATGAAGGCGCTCCTTGTCAGCCATGGCTGGACCTATGTGACCGCGATCTGCACGCTGCTGTTTTCGCTCATGCACTGGCCCTGCTCGACGACATGCCTGACGATTCACAAGGAGACGGGAAGCGTGAAGTGGACGGCCATGGCGTTCTTGCTGCCGACGGCGGCGGGCGCGGCAGTCTGCGCGGCAATCGCGGCGGTGGCGCGGATGTTTTAAGGCAGGGGTGATGGAGAGGCGGTATAATACCTTTAAAAAGCGCTTCTTTTATTTTGCGGGAGTTATTGTAACAATAATTGCGTCATCAATTATTTCGGTTTCAGAAAAGAAGCCTCTATGTTCTTTTTTTTCGCTGTCAGACGTTAAAGAAGTAATGATTTCATCATCGCTGTCTATACCCGCGGCCGTAAGCGCGTGATTCAGAAAATCATTGTATTGCCCTACATTGTTTTTGGCCACGTTTTCTTTTTTCAAATAAAAAATTATATGTGTAAAATGATTTTCTTTCAAAAACAAGTTGATTTCCACATCAAGGGTAGCATTGGTATACTTTTTTATACTGTTTTTGAATACTTTAACGGAAACCACATCGGGCAATTTCAAAATCTCACTTTCAAATTTTTCGTAATCTGCTGAAAAAACAGCGCTGCTATCATAAAGCGCTTGTTCATCTTCCGCCAAGTTTTGTGAACTTTCCGAGTTGTTGCCACATCCCGAAAACATCGCCAAAACAAAAGCAAGTAAGATTGTTATCCCTACAATACGTTTACAAATTTTCATTATTGGTTTCCTCTCTGTTCAATACGTTAATTTGCTACCTCCCGTTTTTTCCATGAACGGTATGTGAAAAACGCAAGCATCCCCGTGGTGACTGAAAGGAGTATCAACAGAACGTCTTTGAGCATAATTACATTCCCCAACAATACAAATCCATTGAAGCGGTCAATAAGCGGCGCAACCTGCATAATTCGCCCATAACTGAAATTGATTATTCCTGTAAACTCGTCACGCGAATTGTCTACGGCATAAAAGAACAGCGGCAGAATGAAAACTGGCAGGCTAATTGCAGATACAGTCATTGTATTTCTTATTTTTGAGGAAATAAATAGGATGAAAACCCCGAATCCGATACAAGCGCCCCACGAAACGGCCAGCGAAAACAGTAAAAACTGAAACATCGTAAAATTATATGGCGAGTTAACATATTGAAAGGCGTCATGAAGCGTTGTTGTAAAACTGGTTTGCCCGCCCGAAAATCCGACCGCTATTCCAGCAATCAAAATATAGGTTCCAAAAACCAAAATAAAGAAAGCATTTATACCTATAAATGCGGCAAAAAACTTGGCGATTATTACACCTTTTTTGCCGTGTTTAGAGGAGAGTATCAATCCATCCATTTTGGTAGCGTATTCATTTGAAAAAACCGGAGCAAGAAAAAACAGCATCAGAAAGCCCAATAAAAATGGAGCGAAATTTTTAAGAAAGCTGTTGTAGTAGTCATAAAACAAATTGTAGCCGACAATCAGATTGCCCTTTTTAGATAGCATTTCAATGTTTTGTTTAATAAGCAACTCCTGGGCAGGGGTTATGCCGGGGTCGGTCAAATTTTCTTGTAAACGATCAATCATTCTTTGCGGCCAACTATTTATAGAGTTATGTAAAAACAAGATATACTCAAATTTGTCCATTTCCGTTCTGATTTCAGCAGATGGCGTAAAAATCCGTTCCCCGTCAACTTCGGTGTAATGATTGGGGTCGTTGATGATTTCTTCGTATCTTTGCAATATCGGTTTCATATTTTCTGATGTGATTTCGCCGGAAAAAATATTTAATTTTTGCTTGATGTCCGGCAAATTTTCAAAAAGATTGAGAGAGGAAGCGCGTCCAAAAAATATGATTGCGCACAATGCGATCATGGATGTGCCGCATATTATTATTTTTTTTAAATTGAACATTTTTTTAAGTTCATAAAACAACATCATTTTCATAGCGCGTTCACCTCGTTAAAGTAATAAAGATACGTGTCCTCAATCGTCGGAGGGACGGATACAGCTTTTTCATGGGGCGGGTTATCCGCCACTATTCGCAATTCAACGCCGTTTTCTGTGTGTTTTAAATTGGCGATAATATGTTTTGCCTTAATAGCTTCGGTTTCCTGTGCGCCCAATGCGAAAGACCATACTTTGCCCATAACCAATTCGGCAAGTTCCTGAACAGTGCCCTGTTTCAGCAATTCGCCATTTTTCATCATAATTACTTGCCCCGCGATATACTCAATGTCCGATACAATATGAGTGGAAAGCAAAACAATTTTATTCTCGGAAATGTCGCTTATAATATTTCTGAAACGGATACGCTCTTGCGGATCAAGCCCGGCGGTCGGTTCATCCAAAATTAAAATTCCGGGGTCATTTAAAAGCGCTTGCGCGATACCAAGCCGTTGGCGCATACCGCCGGAAAAAGACTTGATTTTGTTTTTGGCTTCGTTTTCCAGTCCTACAAACGCCAACAGTTTTTTGGTTTGGTGTTCGGCCCTGTTTTTTTTCAGCCCTTTGACTGCGGATAAATACATCAGATAATCAATGGCGGTAAAATCACGGTAATAGCCAAAATCCTGCGGCAGATAACCTAAAACATCCCGATACGCTTCATCCAGCCTGCGGATGTCCACGCCGTCCACTGTAATTTCGCCGGATGTGGGACGTAAAACATCTGCTATCATTCGCAGAAGTGTTGTTTTGCCGGAACCGTTAGGCCCTAACAGGCCATAAATACCTTTGCTTAGTTTGAGGGTAAAGCGGTCAACAGCCAGCTTTGCCCCGTATTGTTTCGTTAAGCGGTCAATAAAAAGTTCCATCCCTTACGCACTCCTTTGAGACACTGTCCCCCGGCGTCATAGAAATTGCGGCAAGATGACAGCTGGGAGAAACGTGATAGAATTGAGTTGAGAGACGAAATTTGTCACGAGACGAACAGGAGCTGTCACAACGAGAGTTTATCAGAGCGAATAGGAATGCGTCAAGAGGTTGGCGGAAAAAGGTACTGGCCGTGGATAGGTTATGGCAGGTGCCGCAAGGAAGGCTGGACGGACTGCTGCGAATCATGGTTTTGGAGGCGGCGCAGGAGATGCCGCAACGCGAAGCGGCGCGTGGGCAAAAAAGCAAACACCACGGAACGTTCGGCTCGTCACCGGTGTCCCGCCGGTGACATCCGCGGATTGATTAAGGTGAACGCGCAATGAATCATGCAATTTTTTTATACTACATCCCCCTAAAACCCGTGCGTTTCCTTAATGAACGGAATCAGTATAAAGAGTATCGCATGCAATACGGCGAATGCGGCAACAAGCCCAAGAAGGATAAGCGCCTTTTTGAATTTTTTGTACCCGGTGTTTCGATCCTTTTTCATTCCGCACCCTCCCTGCTCATTCATAGTTCAAAATTTCATTGACAGGTATTTCTGATACTTTCAACGCCGCGCCAAAACCAACGAATGCGGTGATGGCCATGCCAATTAGCAGCCAGAGCGTATAGCCGAGCGGGTTCAAAACATTCTCAAGCGGCGTTTGCAGGAATATTTTCCCAACCCCGTTGCCGACAAGGTGTGTCAGCGGCAATGAAAGAATGGAGGATATCGCGCCGCTGAGGAGGCCGATGAACGCGCCCTCGGAAACGATGATGGATAGAATATTTTGAGACGTTGCCCCATAGGCGCGCATGATGCCGATCTCCCGCACGCGTTCCATCACATTGATGCCCGTTGAGGAGATAAGCCCCATCACGCCGACGATAATCACCAGCACGGACGCGGCCGTCAGGAAACCGGCAATGATAGCCAGATGGTTGACAAACATCTTCTTGGTATCCTCGAAGTTCCCGCTTATCATCACATCAATTTCAGCCGAGCGTAGACTTTTCTCTATTTGCGCCGCGATCGCTCGTCGTTTTTCAGGTGTTTGTTCATCAATGGCGATGTTGACCGCGCTTGCGTATCCCCTTTGTGCGTAAAGGCGTTGGTAGAAATCGAAGCTGACATAAGCCTTTGCGCCCGCGCCTGCTTCCTTAACGATGCCGGAAACGACCCACGGGCTGGAAATCCCGTTGCATTTGACGGTGATGGTATCGCCGATCATTACGCTCGGTTCCTTATCCGCGTAAATATGGTTGAGTACAACGGCATTTGTATCGTTCGGTTCCAGCCAGCGCCCGGACATTACGGGCAGGCGGAGCATTTCCGATTGGCTGTTCACGGCGGCGAGCTGAAACGGATTGCTTTCGGTGCCATCCTGATACACCATGGCGGACATCGCTCCGGTTTCCATTTCGATTTTGCTAACGCCGGGAACCCGTTCAATCGCCGCCTTCACATCTTCCTCCGGGTATGCGGCGCTGAAAGAATACCGTATATCATAGGAAAGCGCGGACATGGCCTTATCCAGGGTATGGCCGATCGACGCGTTGACGTTCAGCGAAACGATCAGCACCGCCCCGCCAACGGCCAACGTCGCCACGGTCAAAAACAATCGCCCGCGGCGGCGAAACGTGTTGCGAAGGGAGAGCAGAGTGGGGCTCGCCAACCTGATTTTGCCCAACAACCGCTCAAACCGCGCGGCCCCGAATTGATTTTTGCGGGTACCGTAATCCCGCAAGCCTTCATGGACCGTGATGCGCGTACCCCGGACAATGGGGGGTGTGGCCGCCAAAGCCGGTATCAGCAGACCGGCGACAATCTGCAGCAGATAGGGCCACCATGGAATGCCGTAGCTTGCGACGGAAAAGTTCAGCATAGAGGCACAGATGTCCAGAAAAGCGCGGGCGCTCACAGCAGCCAGTGGCAGCGCGAAAACAAGGGCGATCATGCCGGAGAGTACGACGAGAAGATAGTATATCATGGCGATTTGCCCCCGCCTTGCGCCTACAGCCTTCATAACGGCAATTTGCCGCACCTGTCCGGATAGCATGGCGGTAATCATATGGAAGACAAGTACACCGCTCAATACAAGTGAGAGTACACAGAATACTTGAAATAGAAACAACAGGGCGTTCGTTTGGTCGCCGTGCGGGTGTTTCCCGGGGGTGGGGACGGAAACACTCCCCGCGGAATAACCGTTGTCGTTGAGCCAGTCCCGGATTCCGAACGCCACGTCCCTGATGGCGGCTTCATCAAATCGTATCGCTTCCGATACGACAAACAGCAGGTTGTAGTTTTCCATTGGGCTTCCCAACAACTCGAGCGTTTCCGGCGATATAAAACCGTACACCGCGTTTTCCATCCATGCGGGTTCAAGGCCGGGGGCGTGAACCTTTCCGGCGACGCGCAGCTTTTGTGGTTTGTTTCGTGAGATTTTCAGGTTGATGGTATCGCCAACGCCACAGTCTGTTACCGACTCTTTCTCAATCAAAATCTCGCCGAGCTTCGGCGCAAACCCTTCGGAGGGAGGGTCGCTGTCAACATTCGTGAACGTGTCAACGCGCACGGTATGGAAATCCTCGATCACGTGCAGATAAGAGGACGAGGACAGATATGTATCCTCACCGGTTTCGATTCTCGCCCGCACGGTACGCCGGGCTTCCACATCTTCAATCCCATCCCTCTTAGCCAATGCGGCAAGCAGGCTTTCATCGCAGGCCGGCACACCGATACAAAATGAGTGCGGGTTCGTTGCCATGTAGCTGCTATTCATTTCTCGCGGCACCATGCCGTACAGATTCAGGACCAGCCCTGTGCCGAATACACCGAAGAAAATGGCGAGAATGACCAGCATGGTGCGGGATTTATGGGCGGTAAAGTCCCTTGCGGCTTTTTGAAAGCGCGTTTTCACCGGATCACCGCCTTGATATCGGCAAGAACAGCCCCGTCGTGGATCGAAACGATCCGGTCGGCAACGTCGGCTATCTCCTGATCATGCGTGACTATGACGACTGACTTACCCTCGGCGGACATTTCGCGCAGGAGCGCCGTAATGCTTTTTGCGTTTTGCGTATCCAAATTCCCGGTCGGCTCATCGGCGATTATAAAGGCGGGGTCGTTGACAAGCGAGCGGGCGATGGCAACGCGCTGCTGTTCGCCTCCCGACAAAGAATGAGGCAGGCTGTTTGAGTACTGGGCGACGCCCATTTTTGTTACCAGCCGCTCGGCTCTTTGCCGCCGCAGGCGCGTGGGTACAATGCCGCAAAAGTCCATCGGCAGCAGCAAGTTTTCCAGCACCGTTAAGGTGGGGATCAACTGAAAGAACTGAAATACCATTCCAATATTTCTGCCGCGCCATGCGGCAAGTTCATTTTCGCTCATGTCATGCAGGAGGCTTTCCCCGTGGACGATTTCGCCCGAGGTCGGGCGGTCGATGCCAGAAATCATGTTCAGCAACGTCGATTTGCCGCTTCCGGACTTTCCTATAATCGCGGTGAACTCGCCGCGCCCAAAATGCAGGGTCACGTCCTTAAGCGCCGCGGTTCCGCTCGTGCCCGCGCCGTATGTCTTCCTGACATGATGGAGCTGGATGGTCTCCGCGTTTCCCATAAACCAAACCTCTTTCTGTTGTCAAAATCGTTCATATAGGGTACAATATAT
>JGI20171J29575_12611843_pt1 | contig 10088 bp, 5 predicted proteins | sample TergutNc150P4_FD_29575 | JGI IMG/M metagenome (IMG submission 29575)
CGTCAGCCTTTCTGTGCTTTTTTCCTTGCATCTCACCTAATTTGGCCTAAAAATCCTTCTGCGGTGAGATTCTAAACAGGCTCTTAAATTATTTTATGATCAGCCATTTGTACCCAGCTTTACAGATCTTTTCTTGTAAATCTGGTCCCTAAGATAAATGCGGTGCGCGTCAGGCGCATTAGTCGTAAGAAATCTCATCTACTGTCTCTATGTAGTTACCTAGCATGGGATCTGCTGTTGGGTTTTTGCTGGGTGAAAATTTAGCAAGGTACTTTTGAATAACAGTAGCATCCTTAACATTAAGATTGCCATCCATATTTACTTCAGCTGCCATTTTGCCGTTTTTACTGAGGTCCGCGCCTTTAAATTTAGCTAAATACTTTTGAATAGCCGTTGCGTCTTTTACGTTAACATTATTGTCCTGATTCGCGTCGCCAACTATAAAGCTTACTGTTTTTACCTTGGGGACCGGGTCTGACTTCAAAATCAAGTCTTTTTCGGGATTATAAAGGTAAACTACATTTATAACACCTGCTCTATAATAGCCAAAAGCGTTTGTTGGAACCGCGTAATTGCCAAATTCCCCGCCAGCTTTTGGTGAAGTGGTATACATAACGTTGTTTCTGACCTGTTCTACAGTTTTTACTTCGTCGGGGCAGATTTTTTCGCCTGTTTTTACATTAATATGGCTAACAACCAGTTTTGAATTAAACATTATATTGCCATTATCTATCCAAATTTCTCCGGAAGCCGGATACCCCGGGGAACCTTGACCGGGCTCTTGTCCGCCGCGCCATTTAATAATTACATTACAGCTTGCAACAGGTATTATGTCACTTACAAGCCACTTACCACCCAGCGGCGTGTCGTTTTTCATTTTGGGTACGTTATCCCATTTTCCCAGCGGCTCTGCATTTTGGCCCGATTCATCCGTATAATATGCATAGCAGGAAACATTTGAATAGTTATTAGTATTATTGTAGTGTACCTTGGTTTGAGAAGAATCTAATTTTTTATAAATAAAGCTTATTGTTAGGTCAAAGCCGTCAAAAATACCATAAATATTGGCTGGCATTTTTGTGGTATCCATTTGGTACCCTTGAATTTCGGAAGGCTTTATTTGATAAGAATCGCCTTCTCTTAATCTGTACTTCGAGTCAACAGAAACATTATTGCCGCTGCTGTCTACACATTTTATAGTTAAATAACCACTTTTTTTGCCGTTGCTTTCGTATGTGAATTTAACGGTTTCATTCATGTCCTTTGTAACTGTTCCGGTTACATTACCTTCGGTTGATTTTACAATATTATCGAACAAAAGCTCATTGTCAGGTATTGCTCTAAACGTAGTGCCGGCTGCGTATTTTGCTGTTGATTTCTTTATTAGGGTGCCGGCTTCATCGTAATGCTCAGTAGTTAGAAACCCGTATTCAGGGGCTTTTTTAATTAAACGGTTAAAGGTAGCTGTTTCTACAAGCACTGCAGCGCTTTTGGCTGGAACACTATATTTATTGCCTGAAACTGTACCTAAGCTTGTTAAACCCGCTTTTTTATTATTCGCGACAATAGTCCATCCGGTGCTTTTTAACGATGCTTCAGCCGCGCTGTCGCTGTTATTGAACAGCAACGCCATTTTTCCCCATTCATTAGCTGCATTGACAGAGGGGTTCGTTATTTCTATCGCAATTAAATTGCCGGTTTTTGAAATAATATTATAGTTATCACCTGCTTTATCAGCGCTTGTTATTGGGGAAAACGCACCTCTTATCTGGCGCAGACCTTTATAGTAAGCAACCTCTTGTTCATAGGCTTTTAAACGGTTCCAATCAATAGCGTTATTTACGTCTGACGATGCGTAACTGTTGGCGTCCCCGTTTTTTGTTCTTGCAAATTCATCGCCCGCAAGGTGAAATGTGACGCCTTGCGAAAGTAATACGAGTGAGACGCCAAGCTTTAACTGATTTGTTAAATACTCATCTGTAGCTGACCAGTAAGCGGCGCCTGGTTTTTCATACCGATGTTCACCGCTGCTTGCGTTAATTATAGGGGCTAAACCGTTCGAAATTATTATTTTATCCCATAATCCCAAATTATCGTGGCAGTCGGCATAAGTTACAACCTGGCTTGTTTTTTTATAATGCATAATTGACGCGGTTAAAGCTTTTGCTACTATATCTGTAGTGCGTCCGCCTTGAATCCAGCCTATTCCAGAACCGTTAGTATCGCCTCTGAACGCGCCTCTGGCTCCGTCAGAAAAAATTCCGATTCTTTCATTTAAAGAAGTTAATGTGCTGTTTGAATTTGAAATCAAATTTACATTTGAAGGTGTTGAAGCGCCGCCGCCTGACCAGGGTTCGCCATACATTATGATTTTTTTGCCCGAATCGTCAGCATAAAGATTATCTAATGTCTCACGAATGTCATTCATTGTTTTAGTGTCGTGAAGCCCCATAAGATCAAAACGGAATCCGTCCATATGATATTCCCGCACCCAATACGTTACAGAGTCTATCATATATTTTCTGTACATCTTTTTATCAGAGGCAAGCTCGTTGCCGCAGCCTGAGCCATTTGAGAATTCGCCGTTGCTTTTTAGCCTGTAATAATAGCCCGGGACCGTTCTTTCAAACGCGGAATCTGTAGTGTAGGTATGATTATAAACTACGTCCATAATAACAGAAATATTGCGGTCGTGTAAAGCCTGAATAAGCTGTTTTAACTCTCTTATCCTGACATTACCGTCAAACGGGTCAGAGGCGTATGAGCCTTCCGGTACGTTATAATTCATAGGGTCGTATCCCCAGTTCCTTTGCGTGTCTTTTGTTTCATCAACACTGCCAAAATCATAAACCGGCTGCAGCTGGACACAATTAATCCCCTGTTCCACAAGGTAATCAATACCTGTAGAAATTTCAGTGGCTTGTTTGTTTAGTTTTGTTCCGCTTTCGGCAAAGCCTAAATATTTACCCCGGTTTTCCGGAGATACCCCTGAACTCGGGTCAATGGTCATGTCTCTGACATGCACTTCCCAAACAGCAGCCTCCGCCGCGTTATCAAATAAAACATGCTTATCGTTTTCCCAGCCGGCCGGGTTGGTATTGGACAAGTCAACAACCATCGAGCGTTTGCTGTTTACGCCGCCTGCTTTTGCATACACATCACAAGTTTCTTTTGTTTTGCCGTTTACGGTTATCTTATATGTATAGTATTCGTTTTTGTGGTCACCCGCAAGTGTAATTTCAAAGCATTTGCCGTCAGTTTTTTCCATAGTGTATGTGCCTATTACCCCGGCGCCAGATTCTTCATCTGAACCGGTTTTAAAAAGTATGAGTTCTGCCTTTGACGCGTCCGGAGTCCAAACCTTAAATTTTGTGGACTCTGGCTTATATGTTGCGCCTAAGTCGCTGCCTGTGTAGGCCTTGTCTTCAAGGTAGTTTTCGTTGCTGTAAGCGGCAGATGCGGTAAGCACCGTTGTTGACGAAAATGAGAAAGTAACTGTCAGCAGCGTCAATACCACAGCTATAAATCGATTGGTTTTATTGCTTTTCAAAACTATCATCTCCATTTTAAAGGTTAATTTATTATTTAAATTTTAACATAAATAATATGTAAAAACAAGTGCTTCTCTTAAAAAGCTCCGCATATGAAATGAAGATGTTTTTTATTATTTTTACTCAAGGCTATTGCGTTTTTAGAGCCAGTATGGTAACATATACTATATATATTGAATTAAATTATGATTAAAATTTTAATTTAGTATATGTACACTGTTAATCATGTGTTTCATTTTATAATGATTTTTGCGATCAATGAGATTTTAAACAAGCTATAAGTTTGGATTACTTAAATGCTCGGTTGGATGAAAAATGGTTACATTTAATTTAAGAAAGGGTGGGAAAAATAATGCTGGGTTATTTATCTGTATTGCTGCGGCCAGTGACCGCAGTAATAAATGCCGGAAAAGTTTTAATTGATGCGCTAAACCCATCAAATGCTAAGCAATGGGAAGACGAAGAAGAAATAATGTTACAAATGGGGGTGAAAGTAAAACAAAGTGACAGCAACGCTGAACCTGGTCTCATAGTATATAATCCGCCAATTTCCGGAACAGTCGTAAATGCTCCAAGCGGTTTGAACAAGCGCAGCGGCGCAAGTGCTCAGTCCGATAAAGTTGGAAGTGTATCTAATGGTACTGAGCTTACTATTGTGGGAGAAAAAGACGGATTTTATAAATTAAGTGACGGTTCTTACGTATCAAAAGACTATGTTAAAAAATCGTCAGGAACAAGTGCCTCAGGAGGTTCAGGGAGTACTTCATCATCACAAACAAGTACCTCAAGCGGTTCCGGCGGTACGTCATCATCGGGAGCAAGTACATCAAGCAGCTCTGGGAGCACTTCATCATCAGGAACAAGCTCAACTTCCGCAAAGGAAGCGGATTCACCTGATTTAAAAATATATGGAGCTAAGAATGATTACATAGATATAGATAAGGCTAATGGTGTGGATTGGGGTACCGCGGCTATGGGTGTCAGGATATACGCATCAGAACATGGTTCTTACAATGTGGATCAGGCTGGTTATAACGCAAACTTTTTAATTTACAAGGACAAGAAACTTGTTGGTATTTGCACAGAATGTAGTACTATACCTGACGTACCTAAAACTCTCGCAAAGCCTAACCAAGACAAGTATCCCGCAATCATAAATGAGGGTGAATATACAGTCACATATGAGGGAGCAAACAGAAATGACTATGCTGGACCATATTACCGAACAAATGCTAGTAAGTGCATGAGATGGTCTCCGGCTAGCAATTCATTCTCGGAGGGCAATTCTTGTTCGGGAATTTTAATACATTCTGGAGGGGTAAACAGAAATTCATCAAATCAATGGTCTACAGGCTGTCTCACTATTAAGACAACTGTAGCCAGCAGTCAAAAAAGTAATAAGGATAATTCAGCAAACCATCCAAGCACGACTGGTTTTTATAATCTTGTAGGGGAATCGTCGTGTAAGCTTAAGGTAGTAAGAGGGTTGAATACGGCGCCTAAATCTGCATCATCTTCTTCGGGAGGATCTTCTTCATCGGCTCAAAATCAAGCTGCGTGGATAAAAACTGCTCCTGTGGACGTTTGGACAAATAGTGAGACGCCTTTGCTGCCGCGGGTTACACAGCTGACGAATATTAATACACAGATAACTGTGACAGGGTCGTTGATCAAAAGTTACTGGTATCCTGTAAAAGTACCTGTGGGCAATGAAGTGAAGGCTGGTTTTGTAGCACACACTGATATTCAATTTACAAAACATGGTGAAAATAGCGCGGCTGAGTCAGCATCTAATATTAAACAGCGCGATGCTTGGATTACTTCGGATGGTACTTTTAAACCTCGCTTTAGAAAAGAGACAAATCCAAACTCTGAGTTGATAAAAGAGCTTAATAAAGGCGATAAAGTAATTGTTACAGGTGAAAAGACAGGAAAGCTTAACGGCTATGAATGGTATGTAGTGACTTCAGGAGGTAAAGTTGGTTATGTTGTTGCAGAGTACGTTGTATTTTCTCCGCCATCAAGTACGCCAGCCACATGGCCAAAGATTGAACAAGGATCTTCGGGTGGTCCCAATACATATGCCGCTCAGTATCTGCTGAACCATTGGGGGCAAAGTCCCGCGTTGAGTGTAGACGGCGCTTTCGGTTCAAAAAGTTCAGAAGCCGTTAAAAGTTTTCAAACGAAAAAGTCAATTCCAGCTGATGGAGTAATAGGAGACAGTACTTGGGTGGCGCTGACCAACTTTACTCAAAGCAAATCAAGCCACACCGCAAATGCGGCTAAAGCAATTCAGCATTTATTAAAAGAGAAGTTTTCAATGTCTATATCAGTTGACGGAGCATATGGCAGCGGAACAGAAACGGCAGTTAAATCATTCCAGCAAAGCATGTCGATAAGTTCAAGCGGAACGGTAGACGCCGCTACGTGGAAGAGTTTAATTTGCTCCGCGGCTAAAGCAATTACATCATCGGGAAGTACAACAAATACAAGTACCAATACCAATAGTGGCTCAAATGTAGTTGTGCCGCAGGTGGCAAACGCAGAAATTCAAAAGATATTAAATAATATCAAAAACAGCAGCAATATTCCCAACGAGAAAAAGGACTCATGTATAGCAACGGCAAAAGTTATGCTTGAAAATGGCTTTGCGGTGGCTTATGTTGTGGGAATGTTAGCGAATATTAAACATGAGGGGAATGCAGGACTATTCGAAGGATCTAACTATTCGAAAAATCCAAGTTTGAAGCCTGATTATCTAGTATATATGGATGCAAATCATAACTATGCAACAGAGTATTCAAACAAAGCCATTTACGACAAAAATTTGACAACTGTTTACAATATATTAACTGATTTTCATAATAAAAACTGGAAAATAGGTAGTTCAAGAGTTGGTTTTGGATTGGGAAGCATTCAATGGACATTTGAGCGTACTTATGATTTAGTAAAACTTTATAGAGAAGTAAATGGCTCTAAAGACAAGATAACCAAAGAGCAAGTTATTGAAGCGGAAAGTAAAATGATAGCGCGTGAATTGGCAAAAAGTTCTTATAGTGGGATATATTCGACTTGGAAAGGGACGAATAGTGCAAAATTAAATTCTCAGGATGCAGCGTATGATGCAGGGTATAAACTGTGTCAAAATTATGAAAAGCCTAAGGATACAAATCAATATTCTATCAGGGCTGATTTTGCTAAAAAAATCTATCCTGAGATAGTGAAAGATGTAGGAACACTCCCAACTCCGGCGTCAAACCCAACCTCAACTCCAACTTCAACGCCGCAAAACAATCAAACAGCTGCCAAGGTGGATTTTGGTTATTCGGACTCTAACGCGGACAAAATAACCAGCAAAAGTATGGATATTATAAAAGCCATTCTTGATGAAGCCAAAATTACAGTTGCGAGAATTTCAAGTACACGGCGTTCACCCGAGGATCAGGCACGCATTATGTATGATAACTGTAAAAGCACAGGTGTTACAAAGCAGTATGCTCTTTACGGAGCAACCGGGGATAAAATTATTGCGGTATATGATGCTGGAGTAAAAGCGAATAAAAGTGAAGCGACAATAAAATCAGAGATGAAAAACAAGATTATAGAAGTGGGCTGTATTAACGTAAGTAAGCATTGCGCCACCGTTGATGAATACAATAAGTACAATGTATTTGATATCGGGTTGAATTCAGTAAAAGGTGATTTAACAACACTTGCTAGTAAATTGAATGCGGCTGTAACAGCTGGGAAGATTGCTAAATTTATTGATGAAAGACCTAATAGTATTAACTGCTTCCATATTGAAATAAAGCAATAATATTAAGAAAAATAGGGCTGATCTAAACCCACTGGGTTTTAGATCAGCCCCTTTTGTATGGCTTTTTATTTCCGTAGGTACCCATAATTCTAATTTTTATGAAGTTATTAATATCGCCGTTAATTATTCATAAAAATTATTTTAATTGAATATAATTTTTAAAGAGGGCATAGCTATGAAGAGAAGAAAGATATATGATTTAACAATGAAAGAGATGATATTATGACTCAAAATAATAAAGCCTATTTATCATCAGGTGAAAAACTTCCGTATGTGAAAGCTATAATTACCGGTGCAATTTTCGGAAGCCTACTGATTATATTTATGCTGTGCATTGCAGCCGTTGTCTTTTTAAAAAGCGGTACGTTACCGACACAGGTTATTACATACTTTATTATTGCGTTTAATGCGGCCGGAGGATTTGTTGCCGGATATATAGCGGCCAGAATCACCAAAATGAATGGTATGTTGCTTGGAATGGCCACGGGAATCGCTATTTTTATTTTGATGGTAATTGGCGGATTTGCAATAAATCAAGGCAGCACTATTACAGCTTTAACACTGTATAAAGCGCTGGCGTTAATTGTATTTGGCGTGATTGGCGGGATAAAAGGCGTCAATAAAAAAGAAAAAGTAAGGTTTTGAGAAGCAAATGAAAAAGGCTGTAAAAACCGCTCCTTAAGGATGTGAAATAAATTTGAAAGTAAATAAAAAGGTGGTGACGCGGGTATAAAAACTTCATCCTTTCACGCATCATCGGTGCGCGGAGTGGGTGAAGCATCATGCTCCTAAAAAAGTTTGAAAGTAAATAAAAAGGTGGTGACGCGGGTATAAAAACTTCATCCTTTCACGCATCATCGGTGCGCGGAGTAGGTGAAGCATCATGCTCCTAAAAATGAATATATCCAAATTGTTGCCGTTTGCCGTTGCGTTAGTATTGCTTATTTCCATGATTAGCTTTGGAATGCAGTCAAAGGGTTCTTCGAAGAAAATTGAAGAAACAGCACCTCCAAGCACAGTGTCCCAAGATCAGCATTTTGTAGATACGTTTGCCAAGATAGGAACAGATATAGAGATGCGCGGAGTTTGGGTAAGCTATTTTACGCTAGATATGAGCGGAACAGACAGATCTGAAAAAGCGTTTCGGCAGAAATTTGATGAAATTGTAAAAACCGCAAAACAAGCAGGGTTCAATACGCTGATTGTTCAGGTACGTCCCTTTTCAGATGCGTTATATCAATCGAAGTATTTTCCAACATCACATGTTATTACCGGTGAACAAGGCGCGCAATTGAAGTATGACCCTTTAAAATACATGTGTGAAAAATCTCATGAAATGGGGTTGGCTATACATGCATGGGTTAACCCTTATAGGGTAGCCTCTAAGCATGATACAAAGTTAAGCAAAAATAATCCTTATTATATAAATAATGCGTTGGGTGTTGTATGGAAAGACGAAGTGTATTATAATCCGGCCTTAAAGGAAGTGAGAGCGCTTATCATTAATGGTGTAAAGGAGATTGCAGAGAATTATGATGTGGATGGAATTCAGTTTGACGATTATTTTTACCCTACGCAGGATAAAGAATTTGATAAAGCTGAATACGATTTTTATAAAAAAAGCGTGGAAAATCAAAATAATATTTTATCATTGGACGAGTGGCGTAAAGCAAATGTTAATATACTTATTGCGGAAACTTACAGAGCGGTCCATGGAACAAAAAAAAATGTTGTATTTGGAATTTCACCACAGGGGAATTTAAAAAATAATAATAAACTCTATGCGGATGTAGCTGCCTGGTGCAGGGCGGTAGGATACATAGATTATATTTGTCCGCAGATTTATTTCAGTTTAGATAATCCGTCACTGACATTTGAAGAATCACTGGCTGAATGGATAGATTTGCAAAAACATAAACAGTTGAAAATTTATGTGGGGTTGGCGGGATATAAGGCAGGTACTGAAGAAGATTCCGGAACCTGGCTTGATAATGACGATATTTTAATGCAGGAAATACAAATTATCCGTGAAAAAGATATACTAGGGTTTATGTTGTACAGTTACGAAGCGCTGTTAGATGAGACGAATAAAGCGGAAATAGAAAATGTAATCGCGCTAATTAATGCTGAGTGATGAAAATTGCCAAGAGCTAGTTTTATTGTGTTCTGAATATTTCTTTTCAAGCAATAAACTTAGTTTGACAATATGTATACCGTGTGTTATGATATGTATCATAAATAACAAGGAGACGATAACTATGGCACAAGTCACTTTTAGCATTCGTATGGATGAAAATCTTAAACGGCAGTTCGACGCGCTTTGTGATGATTTCGGCATGAACGTTACTACTGCATTTACTATCTTTGCTAAGGCTGTTGTCCGTGAGCGGGAAATCCCATTCAAAATTTCATCCAGTGATCCATTTTATAGCGGTGCCAATTTGCGGCACATTATGAAAGGTATTAACGCATTTGAGTCTGGCCAATCTGGCATTGAGAAAACCATAGATGAATTGGAGGAGCTTGCGGATGAATAACCGCCTTGTGTTTGATGGTGATAGTTTTGATGATTACCTATACTGGCAGACGCAAGACCGCAAAATACTTAAGCGCATCAATCAATTGATTAAAGGGCACCTCCGAAAACTGCTTGCCGCACCAGCGCGATGCAGATTTGTTGGTGCTTTTGCAAAAAAATTCGAGGCAATACTTTGTGTATT
>JGI20171J29575_12611841_pt1 | contig 10079 bp, 10 predicted proteins | sample TergutNc150P4_FD_29575 | JGI IMG/M metagenome (IMG submission 29575)
AACCCATGAATCATACTCTTCCCTACTCGCTGTTCTGACACCCCCCCGCCTCGGCCACCTCAAAATCCGCCGCGCGAAGCAGCCGGTTCATCAGCGCCAAGCCCATGCCCTCCGTTTGGATCGCCTCCGCGAGGATCAGCTCCATGCCCTGCGCGTCCGCCTCGCGAAGCGCCGCAAACAGGTTCGCCGCCATTTCCCCCGCGCCGTCTCCCAGCACTTGCGCCTTTCTGTCGCCATACAAGGCCGCATGCCCCGCCTGACAGAGGATCACGGCCCTTTGACCTTCCAGCGCCGCCGCGTCGTAGCGGCCGCGGATTGCCGCTGCCCGCGCCTCCCCCCCGCCGGTCACCACGATAACCCGCGCGGCCGGCGCGTAATGCCTGTGCTTCATGCCGGGCGAGCGCGCCTCGCCGCCCGCCGCAAGCGGCCTCAAAACCGCCTCATCCACCCGCACCTCCGGGAGCAGCGTCCTGAGCATCTCCAGCGTTACGCCGCCGGGCCTAAGAATCGCCGCTTGCCCGCGCGTCAAGTCGAGCACCGTGGATTCCACGCCCACGCTGCACGCGCCGCCGTCCAAGATCAGCGGAACGCGCCCGTCCATGTCCGCCAGCACATGCGCGGCAGTGGTCGGGCTCGGCCTGCCGCTGCGGTTGGCGCTGGGCGCGGCAAGAGGCGTGCCGGCCGCCCGAATCAGCGCAAGCGCCGCCGGGTGCGAAGGCATCCGCACCGCTACGGTGTCAAGGCCCGCGCTGACAACGTCCGGCACACGGCTGCCGCGCGGAAGGATGAGCGTCAGCGGGCCGGGCCAGAACGCGCCCATCAGCGCGCGTGCCCGCGCGTCCGCGCCCGTGATAAGCTTGTCAAGATCGCCCAGTTCGGCGATATGCACGATGAGCGGATTGTCCGCCGGCCGGCCTTTGGCCGCGTAGATCTTGCCAACGGCCTGCGCATTGAGCGCGTCCGCGCCCAGGCCGTAGACGGTCTCCGTCGGGAAGGCGGCCACCTCCCCCGCCCGAAGCGACAACGCCGCCCTTTCAAGCGAGGCGGCGTCTAAGGGCAAAACTTCCGTCTTCACGCGCTCCCCTCCGAAAGCCGCTTGAGCCGCTCCGCCTGGTCCGCGAGCAGCAGGGGGTCGATCACCATATCGCAGTCGCCCTCCAGAAACATCTCGAGCTGGTACAGCGTCAGCCCAAGCCGGTGATCCGTCACGCGGCCCTGCGGAAAGTTGTACGTCCGGATGCGCTCGCTGCGGTCGCCCGTGCCCACCTGGCTTTTGCGGTTCTGCGCGTATTCGGCGTCCTTCTGCGACTGATACAGATCATATAGCCGCGCCTTAAGCACGCGCATGGCCTTGTCGCGGTTCTTGATCTGCGACTTCTCGTCCTGGCACGTGACGACAAGCCCCGTCGGCAAATGCGTGATGCGCACCGCGGAATCGGTGGTGTTGACGCACTGGCCGCCGTGACCGCTGGACCTGTACACGTCCACGCGGATGTCGCCCGGCAGCACTTCCACCTCCACGTCCTCCGCCTCCGGCAGCACGGCCACCGTGGCGGTAGAAGTATGAATGCGTCCGCCGGACTCGGTTGTGGGCACGCGCTGCACGCGGTGCACCCCGCTTTCAAACTTCAGCCTGCGGAACGCGCCGGTTCCGCCAATGGTAAAGGTCGCCTCTTTGACGCCGCCCAGCTCCGTCATGTTCGCGTCGATCATCTCCACGCGCCAGCCCATCCGTTCGGCGTAACGGGAATACATCCGCAGCAACACCTGCCCGAACAGGCTGGCCTCGTCGCCGCCGGCCCCCGCGCGGATCTCCATCACCACACTCCGGTCGTCGTTGGGGTCGCGCGGCAACAGCAGCACCTGCAGCTCATGCCATACCGTATCGATCTTTTCGGAAAGCGCCACCGTCTCCTCGCGGGCCATGTCCGCCAAATCGGGATCGGCCAGCATCGCTTCCGCCTGGCTTATCTCCTCTTTCAGCCGGCGCCACACCCGAAACGCCTCCACCACCGGCTCCAACTGCGCGAACTCGCGCATCAGCCTGGCCAATTGGGCGGGGTCTTCGGCCGTCTCCGGCCGCGCTATCATATCGGATAACTCCTCATACCGCCCTTCCACCCACTGCAGCTTATCCCGCATATCCATCTCCTCGCGCATGATCTATAATAGAATTCCTGAGAAGCCTATCCTTCAGAGAGCGGGATAAATACAAGGTCGCCAACCCTCTCTAAATAGTTTTTAGTCGGCAGGAGATTTTCATACTCATCTTCTGATATGGGGATTTTTTCTCCATTACGGCTTCTTTTAAAGAAGCCCATCTCGTATGGTTCCGTTGGATCCCATCCGATCTCATCCAAGACAATCAGTTCATTGCCTGATGAGCTTAATTCATAGGTTATTGTACGCATGTCTATCCCAATTGCTTTGTCTATGGTGAGCGTGCCGTCTGCGTTCAAATAGCATATATCATCACCTGTGCCATCATGACCATATCCGCCCACCCAACACCACACAGGCGTTTTATCATCAGTCAGCGTACATATTGCTAATATTGCATAGGTTGGATTGTCTGACTCAACCCACTTGTCGATATCGATGTCATACCAGGATTGTCTAATCATTAAAAATAACTCGGGTTGTTGGTCCGAATTGAGATCGCGAAAAGCGTAACCGAACTGATCCTGTATCGACACAACCAGGCCAACATATGCATTAATCTGAACATTTGAAAATGGCTCCCAGTTGAAAATATACGCGCGCGGAAGCCACCCTTCGAGACAGTACGTTGCGTTCAAAACAGCTTGGCGGTACTCTTCTATTATGGAAGAATACCCAAACTTATCTATGTTTTCCGCAACGCTAATTTGCGGCATGACACATCCAAATGCAAGCGCTATAAGCAGCAAGCAAATCCACTTTTTCATCTACTAAGTTGCCTCCTAATTAAATGATCTATTGTCGAACGATTGTAGTCTTTTTCATTGAGATTGTATATCATCTTCGCCCTTTCTGCAACTATTTGGCATAACCCGGTTTGATGCTCACAATCCCTTCCCTCTGTAAGGCGAGGATGGGGCTAGAGCATACTTCTTGATCCGGCGTTCCCCTCCCTGCGGCCTTACCCCGTATATCCATCTCCTGCCACGACACGCGCAAGCCCCTGCAGGTCGCGGATGGTTTGTATCTTTTCAAATTGGCCCTGCAAAAGCGCGGCCACTAGCTCCGCCTGCCCGTTGCCCACCTCCAGCAGGAGCGAACCGCCCGCCGCCAGATGCGCCGGAAGCCCCGCCGCGATCCTGCGGTAAAACACGAACCCGTCTTCCCCGCCGTCCAGCGCCAGACGGGGCTCCCAAGCCACCTCCCGCTGCAGTCCATCGATTTCACGCGCCGGAATGTAGGGCGGGTTGGAAACGATCATGTCAAACACACGCCCCGCGAGCGCGGAAAACAGGTCGCCCGCAAGCCATGCCACGCTGGCGCCCAGCGCTTCGCCGTTTGCACGCGCCGCGTCCAGCGCCGCGATACTGATATCCGCACCGACAACCTCCGCCGCCGGGCAGGCCAGCGCGAGCGAAACAGCCAGCGCCCCGCTGCCCGTGCCAAGATCCAATACGCGCAAACCCGGCCTGAGCCTCGCGATCGCGGCCTCACATAAAACCTCCGTATCGCCGCGCGGGATCAGCACCCTTTCATCCACGCGAAACGCATGGCCCATGAACACCGCCTCGCCCAGCACGTATTGAAGCGGCTCGCGGGTCAGCCGGCGGGAAAGGAGTTCGCCAAAGCGCAGCCCGTCCGCCTCCGAAACAGGCGCGTCAAGCTCCGTCAGCATATTCAGGCGCGGGACGCCCAGCACATACGCCAGCATCCATTCCGCGTCCAGCGCCGTGTCAGGCACGCCCATGGCCGCAAGCCGGCCGGCGGCGTCACGGAGCGTCTGCCTGCGCCCCCGCATCCTCTGCCTCGGGTTTTACCCCTTCCGCCTCCGCCGCATGTTCCCCGTACAGCGCCGCGTTAAACGCGGCGATCGCGACCTCCAGCTGCCGCAGGTCCGGCTCGCGGGTCGTCAGCTTCTGCAGCATCAGCCCCGGCCATCGCACGGCGCGCACCAGCCCGTTGTCCTTGCGGGCAAGCGCCTGCAGCGCCTCAAAGGATACGCCCGCGATGATTGGCAAAATCGCCAGGCTGCGGATGAACCGCCATAGAAACGTCAGCTGTTTGACGCCAAAGATCAGGTATAGCAGCTGATCCGTCACCGCGCCCAGCAGCACGGCGATGATCATCACCAGCAGCAAAAAACTGGTGCCGCAGCGCGGGTGCAGCGTTGAAAACCTCTGCGCGTTCTCGGGCGTGAGCGGCAGGCCGTTTTCAAAGCAATAGACCGTCTTATGCTCCGCCCCATGGTATTCGAAGGTTCGGCGCATATCGGGGATCAGCCCCGCAAGGCCGATGTAGGCAATCAAAATCACGATACGCACAAGGCCGGTCGCCAGGTTCACCATCAAGAGGGAACTCACCGCGCGGTTGAGCAGGCTGCCGATCAGGCTTGGAATCGCCATAAACAAAAGCACCGAAAGCCCCGCGGCCATGAGGATGGCGACGCCCATGATGATCTTGTCAACGCTCTTGCCAAGCTTTTCGCTAAGCCACCTTTCAAAGCGGGAAGGTTCCTCATCAAGGATGCCCAGCATCTTTGTGGAAGCCTCCAGCGTGGTCATGCCCATCGCGAGCATGCTGACCATATTCACTACGCCGCGTATCACGGGCCGGCCCATCCATTTGTGCTTCTTCGCGGGGCTCACATACGGATCACGCTTTAGCACGATCTCGCCGTCCGGCTTGCGAACGGCAATGGCAATGGCGTCGGGCGCTTTCATCATCACGCCCTCCATCACGGCCTGGCCGCCGATGACCGGCTTCTTCTGTTTCTCCGCCATCTATGCCCAACCTTCTTTCTCAATATTTCTAAATATGCGGAAAAGCGAACCGGATCCATTGCCCGGCTCGCTTGCGTTCGCTGGCGTGAAACCAAACCGCCCGCGCCATTCCCCGCCTATTCTCACAGACCGTAGCGCTTCTTGAAGCGATCCACGCGTCCGCCGGTATCCACCAGCTTCTGCTTGCCGGTAAAATACGGATGGCACTTGGAACAGATTTCAACCTTCAGCTCTTTCTTCGTGGAGCCGGTGGTAAACGTTTCGCCGCACACGCAGCGCACCGTCGCCTCGCCATACTTGGGATGAATACCCTCTTTCACTCGTCTCACCTCTCCGCGCCTGCCAACGTGTCTACAGCAACCGCGACGATTAGTATAGCATGCGGGCTTTGTCTTTGCAAGCCCTTCACGCGGGAAAAAACGCCGCGAAAAAAGCATACATCGCGTTATTTATGTCGAACATTCCCCTCGTCCGGCATCTTCACAAACAGAATCACCGAGATGAGAAGGATCACGCTCATGCCAATAACCCCGGTCGGCGCGGGCCCAAGCAGCGGCCGGTTTACGGCGACGGAGAGTATCTGCAAATCCGCCGCGATATTGACAGCGCCATGCATGATAGCGGAATACATACAGTTTTTTGTTTTGATCATGGTATAAGACATCCATATGCCCGCCCCGATACAGAAAATTATCATCAGCGCGATGCCGGTATACGGCGCGCCCCAATACCCGTCCCCATAGTTGAATCCGAAGAAGATCAACGGGGCATGGGCAAGCCCCCAAAGGATGCCGCTAAGCATCACCGACTTTTTTACGCTCATAAAGCGGAGAAATTGCGGCAGCAGATAGCCCCGCCAACCAATTTCCTCGCCAAGCTCCAAAAGATGGAGCGGAATAAACAAAGCGGAAACAAGCCATATCACGACAGCCGTCAGGAGGACTGTCCCCGCATTGACGGCAAGGCCGGCGGGAAGGCCGTATTTTTCGCAATAGGTAAACAGGGCTTGTATATTCCCATTCAAGTCATTGGGAAAGAAAATATAGTAAATGCCCGCCCCGATCAAAACGGCGGCGCCCGGCCCAAAGGCACTCCACCACATCATCTTTTTGTTTTTCCACACGCGAAGCTCAAGGTTCCATGAAGATTGATCTTTTGTAAGCAGGCGGGTAACCAGCGCCGCCAGAACGGGGAACGCGGTGAAAGCTTGGACTAAAAATTTGTACATCGCGCTATTTTTCGGATCTGCCGAACCCAAAGCCAAAAGCCCCGGAATATAGCATACGCCCAATACCAAAGCCAGATAAATACCCGCTCGTTTTTTAGATTCCCGACGATCGTTCATAAGATTCATTCGTTTACCCCCTCGTTTCTGTAAACATTTATCATTATTATACTGATACCAGCACCAAATTCAAGTTTTATTTTCTATAGATCTATACCCATTCTATCGGGAGCTGGTATCAGCCTTATAGCGCACATACACCTGCGTTACCGCAAAGAACACCGCCGCGAAAGCCAGCTCAATCCCCATGCAGGCAAACACCGGGGAAAGGCTTGCCCAGTCAAAGTGAACCGCGGTAAAGATCAGGTTATTGGCCTTGACGAACCAATACGCCGGCGTGAAGCTGGCCAGCAGCAGCACGGACGGCCCGAGCATGGCCTGTGGCACAATCGCGCCGCTGATAAAGCCGAATCCCAGCCCCACCACATTGGCCACGGCGTGGGTGGCACTCTTGCTTTTGAGCACGCTGGCCACAAAGAAACTCATACCCAGCGCCGCCAGGCTGAACACCGCCATATTGAGCGCAATGAGAAGCCCCACGCTGCCAGCCGCCACATCGTAAAACAACAGCTTGCCCACCAGGAACATGACCGCGCACACCATTCCGGCCAAGAGCAGGTTGCCGGTGAAAAGCTGCCTGCTTACGCGGCTGGGCGGCATGGGCGAAGCGTCATTGCGCAGGCAAATTTCTTCCCTTGTAAAGATGATCATGGCCGAGGAAACGCCCATCACCATCAGCACGACCATCGTGTAGCTGATGAAGTTGAAGAATTCGTTGCATATCTGCATTCTCTCGTTTAGGCCATGCCCGCCAAGGAATGCCACTTTCGCCTCGGCCGCAAGATCCTCGCGCACGGCCGCGGCCATCTCCGCCGCCTTGATGCCCGGCATATGGGCGCGGTATAGGCGCGCGGTGTTCAGGTATTTATCCACCCGTGCGTCAATCACGTACGCGCCCGTCGTGTCCGGCACGTTGGTGCGTACAATGTGCGGCTCCCCGCCCGCCAGAAAATCCTTTTCAAACTCCGCGGGAACGCGGAGGATCACCTCCACCTGGCGATAAAACAGTGCGTCGCGAAGGTCCTCTTCGCTCTCCGGCACTTCCCGAAAATCGGCGTACGGCGCCAGCGCTTCCTTGAGCCCCCTGGTGAGCGCGCCAGGTTCCCCCTCCTCAATCCAGGCCACGGGCGTTTTCGTGTCCTCAAACGCAAGCGCCCTGCTGTTGCCGCCGCCCACGCCAAAGGCAAACGACAACGCCGTAAAAATGCCTACGTAGATCGCCAAATCCCATTTGATGCGCCAGAGGATCTTTGCGTATACCTTAAAGACTCGCATACTTTTGCCTCCTTAGCTTACCATAAGCGATCAGGCTGAACGCAGCCGTCAGCGCCAGCAGCAGCAGGATATTTCGCCCGTATCGGGCTTGGCCCAGCCCGAAGTACAGGCTGTAGAACGCGTCACAAAGCAGATTCGCCGGGTTGAGGAGCGCCGCCGCGGGCGCGCCGCGCGCGATCTCATAGCGCACGTGCATGCTCATCATGCCGGCCATGTAGCATAGGAGCATCGTGCTCCCTACCAGCACGCCAGTTTTTGCCCATTCGCCGCCCCGGACAACGCAGCCAATCATCGCGCCAAACGCCGCCCCGCAGAGCGACCCCGCCGCGCAAGCCGCGGCGATTGAGAGGATCTGGCCCCCAAAGTCCACTCCCAGGATCCCCGTCAAATAGATCATCAACACCGTGATTTCAACCAGCTGCACGGCGACCGCCGCCGCCATACACGAGACAAACAACTTCATCTTATGCGTCGGCGTCACGCTCACGCGCATGCCGTGCGGCGACATATCCGCGCTAATGTGCGTGACCACCCTCAGACCCAAGAAGCCGCCGTATAGGCATGCCATGGCGATCAGCGTGTAAAAGTACGTCACATACGGGTTTTTGACGTTTGGATTGACCGGCGCGTCCCGCAGGTAGGTCTCCCGCCGATTCAAGTCGGCCATGACGTCCAAAGCCTTTAGCGGGTCTTTCGCGATCACCGTCTCCGCCGTCTTGACCGTCTGCAGGAAATCGTCCAGAAATCCCTTGAGGATGGTCTGGTTGATCCCACTCTGCAGCACGGTCATACCAAGGCCCGGCGCGTAGTCGATGATGCCGTCCACCTCGCCAGCGGCCAGCCGGCGCTCCGCCTCCTCGCGGTCCGCATAGGTCACCTTGAGCAGCGCGTCCGGCCTATCCTCCGCGGAGACCGTTTCCAGCACCTGCCGAAAAATCGCGTCGGCTTCGAATTCCGGGCTCTCCACCACCGCCACCGGTATCCGCCTGAACACCTCATTCGAAGCCAAGCCCGAAAACGCGAGATGGAAAAACGTGCCCAGGATCAGCGGAAATGCCATCGACCAAAACATCAGCTGCCTGTTGCGCACGAAACATTTAAGATTGGTTTTAAAAATATTCCAAAACATAAGCCATCCTTCCTCCGCCCTAATCCCGCATCTGTTTGCCGGTGATCTCCAGAAACACGTCGTTGAGCGTGGGCGGCTCGGCATAGATCTTGCCAAAGGCAATACCCTTGCCCTTTAAAAAGTCCAGAATCGCGCTGAGATTGCTCGTGCCCCGGGTGGACTTCACCTCCATCATGTCCCCCCGCATCTCCGCGGACACGATGTGCTTAAGCCCTTCCACTTCCTTTACCAGCCCGTCCGGCGCGTGGAGGATCTCAATGCTGATCGTCTCGCCGGATTTGATCATGGCCTTGAGTTCTTCCTTTGTGCCGGTGGCAATGGGGCTGCCGTGGTCCAAGATCATGATCCGGCTGCAGAGCCGCTCCACCTCTTCCATATAGTGCGAGGTATACACGACGGTCGCGCCCGCTTCGTTGAGCCGCAGGATGCCTTCCAGGATGTTGTTGCGGCTCTGCGGATCCACGGCCACTGTCGGCTCGTCCAGGATGATCAGCCGCGGCTTGTGCGCGATACCGCAGGCAATGTTCAGCCTGCGCAGCAAACCCCCGCTAAGCTTTTTCGGGTAGAACTTTTGAAAATCCGAAAGCGCCACAAATTCAATCGCCTCCTGCACGCAGGCCCGGCGCTTCGCTTTGTCGGGCACGTACAGGCTGCAGAAGTAGTCGATATTTTCCCTCACCGTCAGCTCCTCAAACACCGCCACGTTCTGCGTCACCACGCCGATATCGCGCTTGACGTCATAGGCGTCCGGCGACATGGGCTTGCCAAACACCTTAATCTCGCCCTTATCGAACGTCAGCAGCGACAGGATGCAGTTGATCGCGGTGGTTTTACCCGATCCATTGGGCCCCAGCAGGCCGAACACCTCGCCCTCCCTGACCTCCAGGTTCAAATGATCCAGCGCCACCAGATTCCCGTAGCGCTTGACCAGGTTTTTGACTTCAATGACCATATTCTCCCTCCTATCTGATACACGGTTATTATCGCACAAACCATGCCAATGATTCAGTGCCATTTTTCACCTTTGCGGGTGACAAATGTCATCATCCGCCCAAAGCGCATGAACATGCCCTTTTTATGTTTTCTTAGGCTTGTTCCATCCCGGTTCGTATTTCTTTCAAATTCGTATTGCTTTAAAGAAGAGCTGTGCGCGGATAGGATCGCCGGCAGGAAAAAACGCCCCTTCGCGGACGGGCATGCAAAGAAATATTATTCCGCCTCCGCCTCTTCCCGCCTTTTGTGGTACCGCGCCCTCGCCCGCTTGACGCGCACGCCGTGCGCCAGGCCACGCGCCGCGCGCCGCGCGTGCGAGAGCTGGGCGCGCCACATCTCGGCGGCGGGCGTGTCCGACTCCTGCCGCAGGCGGGGCAGGAGCAGCACCACGCACAGG
>JGI20171J29575_12611840_pt1 | contig 10077 bp, 2 predicted proteins | sample TergutNc150P4_FD_29575 | JGI IMG/M metagenome (IMG submission 29575)
TCCCTTAGGTCCAGAGGTTTCAAATGAACTAAATAACTCCATGGGCCAGAATCCTTCTTCAGAATCTTATAGTTCCTCAGCTAGTCAAGAAATTCCCTACATTTTTATAAGAACTGAAGGTTCACTACTGTATACATAGAAGCCCATCATTTGCCCCTCCTAAGCCAGATTAATCCAGTTCATGATCTGCGATCCTATTCCTTGATGCGTCACTGTAGTACTAAATTCCTATGTATGCCAAGGTCTAACAAGTGGCCTCCTTCCTTCACACTTCCTAATCAACATCCTGTATGTATTTATTGCTCACCCATACAACCCACAGGACCCACCCATTTCATTCTTGACTTGATCACCTGAATAATATTTGGTGATGAGTATAAATATTACAGCTTCTCATTATTCACGTATTTTCCTCAACAAACTGCACTGGTATGTACCACAAAAAATGGTTAACACATTGTACTGTTGGACATGGATTTAATTTTAAATGATGGATGAAAATCTGTTAATTAGGAACATTAATTATGAAGTTACTGTTCACTCCATAATTTTCAGCTTACTTTCTTTCCTTTTTCCTGTTTATCTTTCCCGGAATCCTTCTCATCAGAGTCTGAACTGTCCGTATTTGAACCAGATGACTTGTGTGATTTCTTGTTGCTAGATGCCTTCCTAATCGCTCCTGTCTTCCTTGTTTTGGTTCCTGCACTGCTGTCTTCAGACTCAGTTGAACTCATGGAGTGATATGAAGACTTGGTTTCACCACTTTTCTTAGGCTTGTGTTCATCAACATCTGAAGAATCAGTAGTATCTTCTGTAGAAAGCTTGCCTTTTGTACCTTGCACAGCATCAACAACTGTCATGTTTGTTAATCCATCTGAGGCCACATCAGAAGCTGATCCGTAACTTTCCTTCTTAATAGTTTTTTTGGATCTTCTATTTCCTGCTGAAACATCTGATTCTTCAGAAGAATCTGACAGAATTAGTTCTGCTTTTTCTGCTTTTCCTTTCTTGTGATTCTTTTGTGACTCCTTTTGTCCCACTAACTGATCTACAGTCACATCTGAAGAATCAGAGATTGTTCGAGTTTCTTGCCTAGAAGTTTTCTGAGATTTTTTAGCCTCCATGTCAGAATCAGAATTTGTTCTACGGGTCTCCTTGACTTTTTCTCTTTTTCTACTTTGCTTTTCTGTTTTTTCTTTGAACATTTTCAAAGATCCATCATCATCAGAATCAGAACTGTACTTTCTTATTTCTTTCTGCCTATTTGGTTTCGATTTAGTTACTTTAGATTTCTTGTCAGAACTACTCTCGGATCCCCTCGTTATCTTTCTCAGTTTCCCTGCTGTTGAATCCTCTGTTGATACCTCCTCTTCAGAATCTGAGTCATTAACTTGTCCTTCTCTTCTATTTATCTTTGTCTTAAAAATCTGTGGCTTCTGCTTACTACTTTCTTTGTTGGCATTATATAGACCATCTCTTTGCCTCACAGTCTTCTTTGAAAATGTATTCAATGGCTTCTCATCTTCAGAATCTGAATCAGAATCCTTTTGTCTTCCACCCTTAATTGTTTTCTTAGCCCTCGGGTGCTTCTTTTTGCTGCTAACTTCACCAGGACTACCTTCTCTTTTTCCAATAATCTTCTTTGGTACAGCCTTTAATAACTTCTCTTCATCTGAATCAGAATCCTGTCCTATTCTATCTCTCATTTTTGTTTTAGCCTTTTGTTGTTTCCTTGCCCTCCTCTCTTTGTCAGAATCAGGGTAACTCACTCCATGTTTGTCATTTTTCTTCACAATAGTCTTCACTGACTCTTCTTCCATTGAGTCAGAATCAGATGCTGCTTCTCTTCCACCTCTCACTCTTGTCCTAGTATTTAGCTGCTTCTCTTTGTTGTTTCCTCTGTCTGAACCAGTAGAAATGTCTCTTTGTTTCGCAGTTTTCTTTGCTATAGTCTTCAGTGGCTCTTCTGTTGACTCAGAATCTGAAGCCACTTCTCTTCCATTATTCACTTTTACCGTAGTAGTTCGCTGCTTCTCTTTGTTGTTTCCTCTGTCTGAACCAGTAGAAATGTCTCTTTGTTTCACAGTTTTCTTTGCTATAGTCTTCAGTGGCTCTTCTGTCGAGTCAGAATCTGAAGCCACTGCTCTTCCATCGTTCACTTTTGCCATAGTAGTTCGTTGCTTCTCTTTGTTGTTCTCTCTGTTTGAATCAGTAGAACTGTCTCTTTGTTTCATGATTTTCTTTGCTATGGTCTTCAGTGGCTCCTCTGTCGAGTCAGGATCAGAAGCCAATTCTTTTTCATCTTTCACTTTTCTCTTAGTATTTTGTTGCTTCCCTTTGTAGTTCTCTCTGTCTGAACCAGTAGAAATGTCCCTTTGTTTCACAGTTTTCTTTGCTATAGTCTTCGGTGGTTCTTCTGTCGAGTCAGAATCTGAAGCCAATTCTTTTTCATCTTTCACTTTTCTCTTAGTATTTTGTTGCTTCCCTTTGTAGTTCTCTCTGTCTGAATCAGTAGAACTGTCTCTTTGTTTCACAATTTTTTTTGCCATAGCATTCAGTGGTTCCTCTACTGAGTCACAATCAGAAGCCACTTCTTTTCCCTCTTTCACTTTTCTCCTAGTATTTTGCTGCTTCTCTTTGTATTTCTCTCTGTCTGAACAAGTAGAACTCTCTCTCCGTTTCACACTTTTCTTTGCTACAGTCGTCAGTGGCGTTTCATCCATCGAGTCAGAATCAAAAGCTGCTTCTCTTCCATCTTTCACTTTTGTCTCTGTATTTTGCTGCTTCTCTTCATTGTTCACTGACTCCAGTGCAGATTTTGAAATACTCAATGTTTCTTTTTGTGATTCTAAACCTGTAACTTGTTCTTTGAACGTACACTTTTCCTGTGACGATTCTGGTTTATCTACACTCTTTTTGACATTAACTGGCATGCCCTGTCTTGATGGTGATGATTGTACAGAGTTCTCACTATCATCAGAAATATTTCCAGATTTTCTTCTTGTCTCCTGTTTTGCAGGCGACTTCTTTGTCACATCATCACATGAAATATAATCAACTAAATCACCTGAACTAAAGTTTCCTTCCTGAAGCTTCTTCCTTTCTGTCAAATGTTTTGCCCTCAATTTTTCTGTATCATTTTCCTCTTCCTCATTAGCAATAATCTCAGTATCAGAGTCCTCACAACCACTGAGGTCTACTTGACTTTTCAGAACTTTATTCTCATTATTCTTTTGTGCATGACTAAATCGCCTACCTAGATTATCTTTTTCAGCTGTCAAGCTTCCAAGTGCATCATCCTTCTTGTTGGGGCTTTCCTCATCTTGACGAAGCTTTTGTCTTTTCTTTATTGGTTTAACACCATTATCCTCCTCAGAATCACAGCTCATTTGGTGCTCACTGGCTCTTAACTCTGCTGCCTTTCTCGTGTATTTCTTGAATGCAGTAAAATCATTTTCACTATCACTGTCACTCTCTTGTCTCCTCCGCTTCTGCTGTGTCCCCACAGCAGAAACAGGATCATCGCTGTCACTCATAATTACTAATTACCACTCCTCATCAGGTCACCCTGTTACAGATGGATCTGAAATATAAAACATACACTTAAGTGTCTTCATGGTGAGAATTCTTTCCATTCATTTTGTTGAACTGGGTTTTCCAGTTATACATTAATTCTTTAAGGTTCTCATATTTATATACATAGGCACCAGTCAATACTTTTTTTAGTATTTAATTGAATGTTCATCCTCTAATATTGTCAAGATCACTCCAGAATTTTCAACAAGATATGAATCTCTGCATTTGATTTAGATGATATGCAATCAGTATGCTCTTGAAATCTATTCAAGGTACAGGGTTACTGAAGAAAAAATTATGACCAGATTACACCCACACATTCACATGAACACAACTGTTCACTTCCTACTTCTTTGACTGTCAGTAAGTTATTGTCCTATACACTGGCATTAATAAATGCAGACAAGAGTTAGAGGTAGATAGCAAAGCCCCCAGTCCATAGTCAATTAGGAAACTGAGTTCCACCCACGCAATTTATGCGGAAAATGTAAAATAGACACGTAAGCATCAGACTTCCTATGATCACAAATGAAAAACTTGATATCACTCTGGCATAGATAGTGTTGAGAATTGTAAATTAAAGTTTATTGTCTGAGTTCACACAATCACTCCCATAAAACATAAGTTCTATATCTGTGAACAACAGATTATTTTAATTGATGATCCTGTGTTGCAAATATTTATTAAGATATTTCTTTGACATGATTACAGTTCACCATATACTGCCATAAATGAATATCTTGTATGTTAATGGCTAATACTACCAATGATATTTATACGAGGGTGAATCAAATAAATATGTTGAAAATTTGGGCAGAAAAAAAAACCCTACTGTGTGCAGCAGTACATATGGCAAGTCATCAGCATGCTTGTATGGGCTGCACTGCAAACGGTACATACAGCAACATGTTTCCAACCTATCTGCATTAAATTAATTGGTAATTTTTAAGGCTTTCATTTGACTCACCTACACGTCAATATTAGTATTAACCAATATAGAGGCCGCAGCGCTGAACTACTTACATTCCTTTAGAGCCCAAGTTAATGAGTGGAGTTTATCTCTACTCCACCTTACGCCTTCTCGGCATGCAATTTACATTTCACCTTACACTAAGGTATATAAATCTTAATTTACACCACAGACGACACGTATTTACAAGGACAGTCCTACTGGTGAATACGACAGTTACAGTTTTGCGTTAGTTACTTTTGGCGCACTCGACTGACATTACCAATCAGGTGATTTCCGACACAATTGGCGGGAAGACTTCTGTGCGGGAAGATTAGATACTTTTGATGCTCGAAACGCATGTGTAATCAAAACCGAGTACAACGCAGCTTCGAATTTTTATACTATCAATAAATACTCAAGAAGTCGTTAATTCATTACAACGAACACAAGCTTACAGCTCTTCAGGTGTGACACTCCATTAATGTATCATCCATGGATTTTATTTTTCATCCGTGGTACAGAGCATGAGAAACGACCGTATCACAGTCTGCCGTAAGACGTTTGAAAGTCTCTTCAACATTTGTTTCTATCTTTGGTTTTCATATTTTCCTGTAGTGTGCCATGAATGAGCTGTGTCAGAACAACCAGAATAAGTACAAGTTATCAATTCAAAAAAAAAAATTGTTGGCATTACATAAGTCCATGCATGTCAATACCGAATCACAATATGTAAACTGGAGGTCCTATCTACAACAATATATAATAAGAAAAATTGATCTTGCATGTCCCAATGCACAGATTACTACTTTCCCAGTGGACCAACGAGAACGTAATCGCCAAATTACTCTTGTGCTAGTCCGTGTTTTGCATATATGTTCGCACGGATATTACTGTTGCTCAAACGACACCGGGTAATCCATGAACTTACGCCAGTGTTACCACAGATCATTTAGTATTTAGAGTGTTATGATAGGTAGCAAATATATGATCTGTGGGTAGCAAGCTGTGAACAGAATCAGCTGTTATCAGAAATGGCTGGAAGGTTGTGAGAACGTTGTAGATGTTCCGCTGTGTGTAGTGATGTACACTAGACTGAAGAAGACGAGTGTGTATGTAAATTGTCTTGCAGTTGCAAAGTAAAATCTCTATAACGGATGCGTTCAAGCTGTTTGTTATAGCCTGACATGAAGAGTGCTATGATTCCCATCAGTTTTACTTTGCGTTCATCACGAATTGCACTAACAAAATGTTTTTCAGTAAGTGCAGTATATAGCAGATCGCATTATGACTCCCTTGGTCTCACACCTCATGCTACCCAAGCAGACATCAAGTCTGCGTACTATAAGATGTCAATGGATTTTCACCCGGACAAGAACAAGGGTAGCGAAGAAGCTGCCGAGAAATTTAGAGCAATCACTGAGGCATACGAAGTGTTAGGGAATTTGAGACTTAGAAGATTATATGACAAAGGGATATTACACACTGCGGGTGCACAGTTTGCACATAATGCTGAGGAAACAACTCAAAGCGATTCTGAATCAAAATTCTATAAATCTCGTGAAAAACGAAGCAAAGCACCACCTCCTGCAGGGAAAACTCCTATCTACAATTTTGATGAGTGGACTTACATGCATTATGGTGCAGCGTTTGCCCGAAGGGAAGAAGCAAAAGCTAGGTATGCAAGTAAAGTTAGTCGAAGTATCGGCGACAGGCATTTTTTCTTCAGTGAACTTTTATTAATTGGGGTTACTTTAATTTTGACTTTTGTGTCATTCTCATATATGAAAAATAAGAATTATGATGTAGTTGAGGATATAAATGAGGAGAAGAATGACACAAATTGTCTATCCAGTTCTGTACAAACAGAAAAGTAGGCATTATAATATACAATAGGGTTTTAAAGTGGGTCTTGTTAGAAACTAACAACCATATTGGCAGAGTAAAGATTCAGATGTATAAAACTCAGGATACAGATTTCCAGCATATGGAAGTCACATAACTTGACAAATGACTTCTTAAGGTGTCTGGAATTGTATTATTTGACTGGTTGTATGAGTATGAGGATGATGTGCCTTCTAATTTGCTTTTTAGTGCGTGATATCAGCCTTCTGCCATGAAATGGATGAGAACTGCATTTTTCTGGGTCATTATACAGATTAGTGATACTTCCTTACCCATATTTCAGGAATGATAGATTGTCCTGCGTCAGCAAGGAATGACCACTGCTGGCTGTGTAATAACCCAGAAGAACGCAGTTCTTACCTGCTTTTTAGTGGTTTTGCATCATTTCCACATACTGGCAATTAAATCAGAATTCCTCTACATGTTTGAAACTACTTCTGTTCAAGTCTTAATGTATTTATAGGAATGCAGTTTACTTCCAAGTGCTTTGCCCTGTTTGGGTAAGTGAAACTTCTATCCACCAAGTTGCTCATTTTGTAAGTAGAGCTAAGGCATAGCACACATGATTTACATACAGATTTTTAGAGAAGTGTTTCAGATATACTTGCCTGTTAAGGCTGTGGAAGTCAGCATAACCTGTTAACAAATACATACAAAAGAGTGTGACTTTCTACTTAAATATTTTACTTACTGAGAGCACACAGCACACATAAAAGTTGTAGTGTGCAGAGCTGTGTGGTCGTAAGAGATCTGTGCTCTTCTCGGATTTTACGTGGTGTAGATTGGTGGTTTGTTATTGTGAAATCTCTGAAAAGTGCTGATCTCATATTCACCACAGTAGAAGCCTGAAATCACATATTTGTTGTCATATTTTAAATTAGTATATTTGTCAGGCTGTCTTCATTGTGTTTGTATAATTTGCCTTAGTTTTGAAATGCATGTCTCACTAGCTGCAGCATAAAAATTGATATGGATTTTAATTACACTAGTCATGTCTGTACAGTGCAGATTCTCTCTTTTTGTGATATTCTCATGAATTTATAGAAGTTGTTATCCCAAGGTATCGCCAACAGTCTTTAACACTTATTGTCATTCCATATTTGTGATCATATGTGGAATTATGGGATTGAACAACCTTCCATCAACTCAAAGAATGTGAAAGTATATGTATCAATAATCTTTATATTATGACATCACCTGAAGATTGTACAGAATTCTGAAAGAGAAACATTGTACCTGAAAGAGTCCTTTGTTGCTTGTATTATCAAATGGCTATACTTCTGCTACATAAAATTAAACAGCAATGTTACAAAATAATTATTTATTTTAGTAATAGTACATTATTAGTTGTATCGGTACAGAATTTTTTTTAAAGCAGTTATGTAGGTACTACACCTGCAAAATCCACTACATACACGTGTGCATATACTGTATATATTACAATAGGCATATATTTATATAAATGTACAGAGAAATTGAAGATGGTGTGAAAGAACCAAGATATACGCAATTATAACTTTATAATTTCTTATAATAAAACCAACTAGATGCACTAATTTCTTAAATTTGTTCTTGGAATGAAACATGTAGAGTTTCATTCTAACGATAAATTTGAGAAATTAGTGCATCTAGTTGATTTTATTATAAGAAATTTAACACGATGCACGGTCACATGAACGTCAAAATAACTTTACAAATTCGTCTCTTCAGCACTGTTGCACAGACCAGCATGTATCAGTAATTATGGGGTTTCAGAAGACATTGTGGCCATATGACCCTGGCAATGGCATGTGTACTCCGGGAACAGGGTATGGCACAGAACCTGTAACAGGTGGCAGTGGGTTGTAACTAGGAGCAATGTGAGGGGTGTAACTCTGCGGTGGATATGCAGCATTATGTTGTCTTTTAAGTATTTCTGTCATCTTATCCGCTTTTACACGCCGTAGGTGCATCACTTTTCTGCTGGCAGTAAACTGTTCAAGAAAACCGTCAATATCCAAATCCCCCTCTAGGAACTTTTCTGCAATGGCCTGAAACAAGACAGAAATATTTTCTATTAGACAAAAATATAAATACAGATATCTTATGAAACACCACTTAACACTGAATGTTGTGGCCAAGAGGCTGGTACTTCATACTTGGGATGTCTTGAGTTAAAAATATTGGCATGGAGACTGCAAAGCTGAGGATTTCCAAAGAATTCATCACTCACCAGGCTGATAAAAAGACACACCCCACTGTGCAAGTCATAAAGATTTTCTTGGAGATATTACTAATCTAGCTCTACTGCCATCTAATTTTTCCTTCACATATCTTCTATATGTACTCTTACTGTCTAAACTGGAACCTGATGCAAGAAGCCTTTTACGATATTTGTAAAATATTCTGCCATATGGAACAGCTGCATCAGGATACTTTCAACATAATTTACAACATTTGTAGGAAATGTATTTAGCATGTGTATCATAAAGAAGCAAATGATTCCCCAGTGGAATCTGCATAGGAATTGTAAATGACTAACAGGGATGCTAATAAGTCAGTCTTCAGTATAAGATCTCAGGACCTCACACCAGTAACTATGAAGACTGCTGTCTTCTTGGATGTGACACATTGTTTGGTAGACAGGCATCAGTTTGTCTGAGGCACCTTGTTGATTATCTACCATATTATAAGGTGCCACATCCCAGAAGGTAGTAATACTCAAAAAAGCACCTTAACTGAAAACTTACTTCAGATTCTTCCTCTGATTCTGCTGCTGCTGTCTGCAGTAATGCTAGTGTTGTTTCTAATGTCATGTCACCTTTGTGCTGTCCTGTCAACAATTAAATTTAGTATCAGAATATAACACAGCAGAAACTATACTCACTGTAAATGATTTAGTACAGGGCTGAAAAACTTCAACCCACAGGAGGGCCACATAATCTGTGAAGGACTCATCTGAGGGCCACGCTTATGTGTACGTACATCAAAAGGGAGGAAGGGGGATTCACTAGAATGCTGTTATTTATGAACAATTAATTACACTAAAAGTATGGTGAAATGCCAAAGTAGTGGCTTTACCAAACTCGATAAAACACAAAGAAATACTGGTTTACTGTGTGCTGTGTTAAAAGTGACGAATTATGGTTTCTAAACATTTTCTGTCCTAATAAAGTTGCCATATTATGTTCTGTAGACCTATGATATTAACATTTGTTCAGCTGTATTAATGAAACTATTCAGGTGACTGAGGGCTGCACATCTGGCAGCCATGATTTAGTATGTGCTGCTAGTAAAAATTCCAAAGGAGAAGTGGTCAGAAAATTGCAAGCTACAGGTTCAAACTCTATCTGAATAGGATACCACTACATTACTACTGGTGATCATGACTGATTTGTATGTATCTAACCTAATTACTATCAGCAGACTGTCAAAAGGAAGCAGGTGCTCCAGTTTTAAGGTATCAGCCCCCATTTAACTTGGCAGGCTGTCACACAGGTATGCAGTGATGTACACCACTTTCTGGATAATTGAGTTATAAAGAGTTATGTTATCATCTTCCTAGAAATATAACCCTGCTTTCTTGTTTAACCCTTAGGTGACTAATGTCATATATATATGGAGCACCCATTCTTGATGTTTCTAGATCACACACAACGACGCAGCAC
>JGI20171J29575_12611836_pt1 | contig 10051 bp, 9 predicted proteins | sample TergutNc150P4_FD_29575 | JGI IMG/M metagenome (IMG submission 29575)
TAAGTCACGTATTTCTTCATCATTTTTCACACACTTACCACCTTACAGAGACCAAAATACCGAAAAACTATCTATAAGTAAACACTCTCGTTTTTTTGTCATGCGATGTGACTTTTTTTGAGTGTGTGATTGTAGTGTAGGCATAGGTTTATTTCTGGCTTAAAGCATAGTTGTTTTGCTCTGCTGTATTTTTTGTGCTTTTTCACAAATTCTCAAGACTACAGCAAGCATAAAGACCTATTGAAAAACCTCAACCGCACAAACAGCTAGTGGGTTATGGACGTATGGTTTTTTTATGTTAGATAGTTGTTGATATTGTTGTTTTCGTTTTTTGTTTTTAGTTTTTGGTAATGTCCTAATCCGAATGAGAGGATGCCTAAAACAACGGTGGATGCTATAAACAGGATTCTCGTTGTTTCAGTGTACATAACTACTGAAATGGTTGCTAGTACGAAGAAGAGTATTCCTACAATGTATAGTGCAATGTTTGAACGCATTTCTGTTTATACCTAAAGAGCTAATTTTACCTTTCTACTTAAATAATTTTCGAAGAAAAAACAGTTAGTCATCTTCAAAAAAATATGGTATTCGTATTTTTTAGTCTGTATGCTGAATCAAATTTGTTCGAAACCTTCTTAAAAGCTGTTGTATATATAAAAAAGCAGTGTTAAGTCGTTAATAGTTATGGTATTAGAAGGAGAATATATGATGGATAGTCAGAATAAAAAATTAACTAGAGCTAATGGAGCTCCCGTAGCAGATCATCAAAATGTCCAAACAGCGGGTCCACGTGGACCTATGGTCATGCAGGATGTTTGGTTTTTAGAAAAAATGGCACACTTTGACCGGGAGGTCATTCCTGAAAGACGCATGCACGCTAAGGGCAGCGGCGCATTTGGCACATTTACAATTACACATGACATAGCAAAATTTACAAAAGCAAAACTATTCTCAAATATCGGTAAAAAAACACCCGTTTTCACCCGCTTTTCCACAGTAGCCGGCGAACGCGGTGCCGCTGACGCTGAACGCGATATACGCGGATTTGCCGTAAAATTCTACACAGAAGAAGGCAACTGGGACTTAGTTGGCAACAATACCCCAGTATTTTTCATCCGCGACCCTATCCATTTCCCAGACCTTAACCATGCCGTAAAGCGTGACCCAAAAACTAACATGCGCTCCGCACAGAACAACTGGGACTTTTGGACAATGCTCCCCGAGTCCTTACACCAAATTACCATAACAATGTCCGACCGCGGTATACCCTATGGCTATAGACACATGCACGGCTTTGGCAGCCACACATACAGCCTAATTAATGATAAAAACGAACGTGTCTGGGTAAAATTACACCTGAAAACATTACAGGGTATAAAAAATCTCTCAAACGAAGAAGCCGAAGCCATAATCGCAAAAGACCGAGAAAGCGCACAAAATGACTTATACTCTGCTATAGAGCAAGGAAATTTCCCTAAATGGATAATGAACATCCAAATTATGACAGAAGAACAAGCTAAAAACCACAGAGATAACCCCTTTGATATAACAAAAGTCTGGAGCCATAAAGAATACCCCCTAATCGAAGTGGGCATATTAGAGCTTAACCGAAACCCAGAAAACTATTTCGCAGACGTCGAACAAGCTGCTTTCAACCCTGCTAACATAATCCCCGGCATAGGACTATCCCCTGATAAACTATTACAAGGTCGCCTATTTGCCTACGGAGACGCACAACGCTACCGCTTAGGCGTAAACCACACCTCTATACCTGTAAACGCTCCCAAAATCCCAGTACACTCCTACCACAGAGACGGACTTATGCGAGTAGACGGAAATTACGGAGCAACTAAAGGCTATCACCCAAACAGCTTTGACGAATGGACTGAACAGAAACAATACGCAGAACCAGCCCTTCCAATAGAGGGAACAGTAGCTAACCATGACCCATATGTAAACGATGACTGCTTCTATCAAGCAGGCGACCTATACCGCCTTATGACCGAAGACAAACGCCACATACTCATAAAAAACACAGCCACAAATATCGCTCCCGTAACAGACAACATCAAATACCGCCACGTCGCCCACTGCTACCTTGCAGATAAAGAATACGGAAAACAACTAACAGAAGCACTAAACCTAAAACTCGACAAAGTAATAGAACTCTCCAACATGAACAGACAAGAAAGACTACACGCCACTAGCGAAACACACTGGAAGTAACATACTTCTACACCCAACTTTTCACTAATATTTAACACAAACCTACCTAACCTCTCAAATACAAAACATAAATCAACAACCAAAAATTTTTGACAAAAAAATAACTAAAAACCGTAACTCTTGAAATTTACCCATATAATCAGGTTTTTATCTGTGATTTAGGGTTATTTTGATTAATTAAACCATATAATGCCATGATTATTTACCCATATATTTACCCATATGTAACTGCTCTCAGTGACCATACTTAAAGCCGTTCAACAAAGAAAAACCACAAAAATAACTTCAAATTGAGCCTAGATTTCATAACCTATGGGTAAAACTCAAAAGTTCAGGTAAAAAATAAAAAAGTAAAAAGGAAATTTTTGCTTATTCATCTACAGCTAAGCGACCAAGTTTAATACCTTGGTCTATAACCGCCGCCACCGCCGCGTCGGGCACGTCCAAATCCTCCACCGCGTCCCCGGAAGGGTCTGCGTGGTGGCTGCTCATATGTTTGGCTTGAAACATTGTTTTCTGTGTTTGCTTCAACTGATAGCGGTTCTGCTGCTAATTCAAGCTTGCCATATTTACCAGTGTTTAAGCGTATGTTGCCTTTAAATAGGGTAACATAACCGTTTTCAACACGGACGCTGTCGCCTTCGTTTATTTTTTCAATGTTATCATCCCAAAGTGTCAGGTAAACCACTCCTGTCTCGTCGCCTATTAGAGCGTCACTAACTTTATGTGGTGAACCATCTCTTCCCATGGGAATTTCTCGTGTTTCAGTCTTAGATACTACTTTGGCCGTAATGTTAACCGCGCGTGATTGTGGGGTTAACTCTCCGACTTTAGCTTCTACGGGTTCTCTTTTATTGTTTTCGAAAAAACCTTCAACAGCCAATCAATTCTACATCCTATTTTTGGTAATCTAAACTATGTACAGTATCTCTACACTTAAGTGTTTCGCTAATTTACTCGACCAAAACCGCGGGCATCCATATTAACCTGATAACACATAACTTTAAACATGAAAAAAACCTACAAGGTCATAGCAATCATTTGTACTTTAGCTATAGCCATAGGACTAGTAACATTTACACTGCTAACCTTACCCCCTTTAAATCTCCAACAAACAGCAACCCCCTCAACGTCTACATCTGCTAATACTCATATGGCAACATCTCCAAATCTTAAGCAGCCAACTTTTCACGGTGTTCCCGTATATAGTTACCGTGCAATCCAAGTGTATCCTCATGATTCTTCTGCTTTTACACAAGGATTAACATTTGATGATGATGGCTGTTTGATAGAAAGTACAGGTTTACTTGGAAATTCTAGTTTGCGGCGTGTAAATTTAGTTGATGGTCAAGTACTGCAGAAATTTGCTTTAGCCTCTGATTATTTTGGGGAAGGTGTAACTGTGGTTGATGATAGAGTTATTCAGTTAACTTGGCGAAATAGTGTGGGTTTTGTTTATGATAAATGTACTTTTGAGTTGTTGAATACTTTTTCTCTTGATACGGAGGGTTGGGGGTTGACTTATGATGGGAATTTTTTAATTATAAGTGATGGTACATCTGCTTTGTATTTTTTGGATTTAGTTACTTATCAGGTGGTTAAAAGTATTAATGTGTATGATGTTGCTGGTTTTGTAAAAAATCTTAATGAGTTGGAATATGTTAATGGCTTTGTTTATGCTAATATATGGTATAGTTCAAAAATTGCTGTAATAAATCCTATTACTGGTCAAATTACTGCTTACATAGATTTGGCTGACTTAGATCAGCGGTATACCTCAGAGAATTCTATGGCAGTGCTAAATGGAATTGCCTATAATTCGCAAACTGGACAGCTTTATGTTACAGGTAAACTTTGGTCAGATATTTATGAGATAGAGATACTTTGGACATAATCTTCCTATTACTCTCTATATGCCTGCTATTTCTTGTCGTATTTCAACGAAAACCCGTTTTATACGATTTGTATGGTAATGTTTTAATTTAGTGTGGTTTACGTTTATGGTGGGATTCTATTTGATTGATGAAGTTAAGTGTTCAAAGCATGTGTGTGACACGTTTACTGCGGTTAATGAGTTAGCTAAGCGGCGTGGGTTTTTTTGGTCGTCTTTTGAGATTTATGGTGGTAGTGGTGGTTTTGTAACTTATGGTCCTCTGGGTACGCGTTTGAAGCAGAATGTGGAGGCGCGTCTTCGTGAATTGTTTGTTAAACAGGTAGGTATTTTTGAGATGGAATCCTCTGTTATAGCGCCTGGTAAAGTATTTGAGGCTAGTGGCCATGTTGACCATTTTAAGGAGCCTATGGTTGAGTGTCAGGTGTGTCATACTCGTTTTAGGGCGGATCATCTTTTAGAGGAGAAGGGTGTTAGTAGTAAAGAGGCTGAGAAAATGTCTCTTGATGAGGTCGCGGCGGCTATTGGTTTTTATGGTATTGTGTGTCCGGATTGTAAGGGTGTTTTTGGTGTGCCTCAGCGTTATCTTACTATGTTTGAGACTACTATTGGTCCGTATAGTGGTGCTGTTGGTTATGGTAGGCCTGAGGCGGCGCAGAATATTTTTGTAGAGTTTAATCGTCTTTTTAATTGTGCGCGTGAAAAGTTGCCTTTTGGTGTTATTCAGATTGGTCATGCTCTTCGTAATGAGATTTCGCCTCGTCAGGGTCTTATTCGTCTGCGTGAGTTTACTATTTCTGATTTAGAATTCTTTTTTGATCCTGAAGACCCGAGCTGCCGCTTTATTTCTGAGGTGGCTGATGAGGTTTTGCCTATTTTGTTGTGTGATACTCGTTTGCGTGATTGTGAGACTGTCTCTTATTTTACTGTTCGTGAGGCTTTGGATAAAAAGATTATTCTTTGTGAGTGGCAGGCGTTTTTTATGGCTATGGCTAAGTGTTTTCTTGTAGAGTTGGGTGTGCCTGTGGAGAGGCAGCGTTTTCTTGAAAAGCTTTCTTGGGAGAAGGCTCATTATAGTGCGCAGAGTTTTGATCAGGAGGTTCTTGTTGATCGTTGGGGTTGGGTGGAGGTTTCTGGTCATGCTTATCGTACGGATTATGATTTATCTTGTCATATGAGAGCGAGTGGTGTTGATTTGCGTGTTTATAAGGAGTATGCTGTGCCTGTTGAGCGGGAGGGGTTAGTGGTTAGGCCTGTTATGGCAAAGTTTGGTCCTGCCTTTAAGGGTGATGCGGGTCGTGTTGCCTCTGAGTTGTCAGAGTTATCTGTTGAAAAAGTTGCTGCTGATTTAGATAGGGACGGGTATGTTCTGGTGGGTGATTATAAGGTTTTTAAGGATCAGGTTGAGATTAGCCATCAAAGGGTGGTTGAGCGTGGTACGCGTTTTATACCGCATGTGGTAGAGCCAAGTTTTGGTTGTGACCGCCTATTTTATGTAGCGCTTGAATATGCCTATAATGTTAAGGATGATCGTGTAATTCTAAGTTTTCCTCGCTACATAGCGCCTATTCAAGTAGGCATCTATCCCTTAATGGGCAAAGATGGTCTTGATGTTAAGGCTTTAGAGCTTCAGCGTGTGTTAACTAAGGCGGGTTTTATGACTGATTATGATGAGGCAGGTTCTATAGGTCGTCGTTATGCCCGTGCTGACGAAGCGGGTGTAGCGTTAGGTATAACTGTTGATTATGATACTCTACGCGATGATACTATAACTATTCGTGACCGAGATAGTTGGCGACAGGTGCGAGCGTCCATTAAAGATTTGTCTGAGTTGCTACGTAAGTATTTTGATGGGAAAATAGATTTTGAATTGTTAGGTGAAATAATTCAAAATAAGTAGCTACCTTTTTATCTAAACAAGTATACAAGTTGTTGTAAAAAAATATTGGATGTTGAGAGGAGCGCAAAAATAGTTTGGTACTTCCTGCAGAAACAGAAGAGCGAGTGAAGCGTAGAGCATTAAATACATGTTCTGATAACCTGCGTAAAGTGGTAGATGTTACACGGAAAATTCCCCAGATAGCTGAATACTTTGTATCTGGCGATAAAGAGAATGCAAAAAAGTTGTTACTTGAGATACGTGCGGGTGAAGAAGAAGTTGTAAAATCCAGACGTTTGGTAAGTCAAGAGCTTGCTGAAATTGGCGCTATTCTCATAAATAGAGAAGATTTCCTAAGATTTACAAATCTATCAAGCGAAATAGCTGATTTCTCTGAAGGCATAGCTTTCTATTTAATAGAAATCATGGAACACAACTGGAATGTAACGGCTGATATAAAAACAGATTTAGCCGCCCTATCATCCGCCGTTCTTGATACAGTACTAAAGCTACGTGAAACTATGATGGTTCTCAATTACGGGTCACAGAAAACTTTGGAACGCGCAAAGGATGTTGAAATAGCTGAACGTATAGTAGATGAACAATATCGTACATTAACTATCAAAGTTTTAAGCAGTAAACTTGACACGCCAGTACTATTTCTACTTCGCGATATACTGCAAATGCTTGAAAACTCTGCTGATAAAGCCGAAGATGCTGCTGATACTGCACGCATGCTATCTATGGTAATGTAAAATTGACCGAAAACCTTGGAAACCGAAAAATCAAGGTTGAACTCATAGACAACTTCTTAATAGTATGGAACCCTAAAGAGGGTTCACACTTATATAAAACAGCTTACTACGGCAAACCCTTAGGCATTTCTAAACCAAAAATTCCCGAATTCGACGCCCCCCTCATTTTAGACCTAATGGAAGGTCTATACCTTGCCGAAACGGGACAGGTAGAAATTATAGAAAACAAAAAACCCGTAAGCCTAAAAACCCTGCGAAAAAAAGCCATGCAACTCTACGACAAATTCGAAGACAAATACACAGTTTACCATGACTTGCGAACAAATGAGCTAATAGTTACTCCCGGCATAAAATTCGGATGTGACTTTGCCGTCTACAAATACGGTCCCGGTATAGAACACGCACCATACATGATATCAGTAAAACCTAAAGACAGCACCCTATCAGCAACAGAAATAGTAAAAGCAGGAAGACTAGCAACAACCGTACGCAAACGCTTCATAATAGCCATACCCGACAAAGACATTGGTAACAACAAAAAAGACGACAACGCAACCGAAGATGATGATAACGTTGATGGTAAATGTTGTGTGCCTGTAGCGGATAGGGATGTTAAGTATTTAATGTTTAAATGGTTTAAGGCGTAGTTTGATTACTCATTATTGTCTGATTAATTATTTCGCCTTTAATTTTCTGATGAGGATAAACTTTTGCTGCCGACAAAATACAGCCTTCATCAGCTGTTACGTCATCTGCTATTATTGTTATGTCTGAAATTTTTGTTGGATTACTCTGTGTTGAACAGATTTTTACATGTCTGCCTAATATGCTATCCTTAATCTCTGCATAGTCTCCAATTACTGCTCTATCCATAATTGCTGAGTTACTAATAGCAGCGTTTTTACCTATGTATGTAAAATTGTCAATGCAGCAATTACTTAAAACTGCGCCGTCTTCTATTAGACAGTGACGACCAATTAAGACAGAGCCTTTTATCTGAATTTTCTTCTGTTGAATTTTCTGCACAATCTGCCTGCGGACTTTTTCTGAATCACTACTTTTTCCCTGTACACAAACAAAGCTACACTCATCAATCTGCAAACGCTCCTCAAAATCACTCAATGTTGAAATCCTAGTTTTCAATAAATGCTTCATAGCTTCTAAATAATTTCTAGGTGTACCAACATCAAACCAACTATTCTCCAGCCTATAGCCGTAAACGGGATAGCCCGCTTCAATAACATAGGGTATAAAGTCATAGCCAAAATCAAGACGTTTCCCGTCCTTTATAATCTGCTGTACCCCTTTTTCTTTGAATATTTTCCTAACATTAGGCGAAATTACATACAACCCAGTATTTGCCAAGTTACTCGGAGCATCTTCAGGTAACGGTTTTTCAACAAACCGCCTTATCCTTCCATTTTTATCTATATCCGCAATACCTAAGCCTTCAACATTGTCTACTTTTCGAAGCACAATAGTTAACGCTGCCTCTTTCTCCTTATGAAAATCTATTAAATTCTTAATATTAATATCAAAAACGTTATCACCCTGCACAGCAAAAACAGGCTTTTTCAAATTATAATATTCCATATTAATCCTTGCAGAATCCGCACTACCTAAATCATCAACATTAGGTTGATACCTAATATGCACACGTGGCTTAATACTATGATATGCACTAAACCCGTAGCCTGACTCAAAATAGTCATAAAGATTACAATAATTAGTATAACCCTTAACACCAAAAATTATATTCCTAACCCCTTGAGACGCTAGGGAGAGAAGAGAGTACTCTACAAGTGGCTTATTTAACAATCGTAAACATGCCTTACTCGTTTCAGCAGTTAAAGGCAACAAACGAGTCGCTCTTCCACCTACTGGAATGATAACTTGCAAATTCTTTGGCAAGTAATAATCCTCAACACCACTATTTACCAAGGCACATTTATCGCTCAAGCACTTCACCATCTACAACTCGGTAAGCATAGGTAAACAGACCTTTTAAAACTACCTCTAACTTCATTATTTTAGATGAAATTTTATAACGGACTCTATCAACTATACTACTGGTAATTAGCAGTATGAGTAAACTTTATGGTTTTATAAAGTTAATGCGACCCGTTAATTGTGCAATGATGGGCTTTGCAGTATTTGTAGGTGCATTCTTGGCGTATCCACATTTTGATTTAAACTGGTTTAACATTTTATGTGGCTTTTTAACTGGTTTTACTTTCTGCGCTGCTGCTATGGTAATTAATGATTATTATGATCGTAAAATTGACGCTATAAATGAACCGCAAAGACCCATTCCAAGCGGTTTAGTATCCTCAAAAGAGGCTCTAGTGCTTATGTCTATTTTGATAATTGTGGGTTCGCTTTTTTCTTTTCTTGCCGCTCCATATGGACTACGTTGTTTTATCGTTGCTGCTATATCATTAGTTATAACTGCATCGTATTTGACTGTGGGTAAACGTAGTGGTTTACCCGGTAATTTTCTAGTAAGTGCTTGTGTAGCTATACCCTTCATTTACGGTAGTATAACAGCTATTGGGACTGTTGGATTAAATGTTGTGCTGTTTGCCTCTATGGCGTTTCTTTCTAACACTGGACGCGAAATTACTAAGGGTATTGTAGATGTTAAAGGGGATAGTGTTGAGAATGTAAAAACTTTGGCGGTACGTTTCGGAGAGAAAACTGCGGCAGTTGTTGCCGTTGGCTTTTTTATGACTGCTGTAGCATTAACACCTCTCACCTGGTACCTAGATTTAGTAGGTATACTCTTTATCCCCTTTGTCCTTGTAACCGACATAGGTCTAATAGTCTGCTCTGCTTTTCTACTTTTGAACGCTTCCCGAGAAAAAGCAAGAAAAATTAAAAACGTGATTTTACTGCTCTTTTTAACTGGTCTAATAGCATATCTCTTCGGCGCGTTATCTCTTAGTTTTCTCTGAACCATTTTATTCTTTTCATATATATTTGTGTTAACGGTACTTTAAAATTAACGTAGTATTCTTAATGTAGCAACTTTACGTTTTATAGTTTATGGTGTATTGTGTTGGGTGTTGTGAAGTTAATGGAGCCCATACCAGTACGAGTTAGAGAGGCAATTGTGAAACATAAGCAGGCAGGTAAATCTGGACGAGAAATCGCTCAATGGTTAATGATTCATAATCAAACAGTTAGCAGAGTATGGCAGCAGTTCCTAACCACTGGAAACGTTACACCTAAACCTAAAAACAGTGGAAGAAAACCAAAAATCAACAAAGAAACCATGGAAAAAATCCTCACCAAAATAGA
>JGI20171J29575_12611834_pt1 | contig 10036 bp, 10 predicted proteins | sample TergutNc150P4_FD_29575 | JGI IMG/M metagenome (IMG submission 29575)
CTGCGACGAGCTGATCACTCGTCCAGAGGAGTCCTACCGACTGTGCTGCGTCGTCGTGTGTGGTCTAGAAACATCAAGAATGGGTGCTCAATATATATATGACATTAGTCGCCTAAGGGTTAAACATTGTGAGTTTGCATACGTGCACAAAAAACACTGCTGGAAATTTATTTTATGTATTTAGGAAACAAGAAAAACTGCATATTTAAAACATGCTGCTTAGTCTTTTTTATTTTCTACAAAATGCCGTAATTTTATGTTTTGCTGTTCAAATAATACATTTTTCATAAACCATGCAGTACAGTTTGAATGTGAACACGGTCATTGTTCGAGATGTGAAGTGTATGATAACGAATAGACAACTGTGTGCCTTTGATGTGGTTCATATAGTGACCACTGTGCTTGAACCATTTGTATGTGATGAAATGAATTAGTGAAGTGTCAACAACCTTTTGTCACGGATTATTAATGGCCTGTTGCTACGTGTGGAGTGGCCTTTCACATCTGCCCTATGGCCATTAAGGCTCACCATTTTAATAAACTGTTAGCTCATGCACAAAGAAACTATACATTGTTGGTAAACAGCGACCAAATTAATGATATTTTAGGTTCTCGTGGCCATGAGTGTGAAAGTTATAATCTAGTGGGATGTGAAGCTCTGCAGTTCAATAGCGAGGCGCCGATATTTTGGAGGAATCTCTTGCCTCCCTTCTGAGGATAGAAGAGTTAGTACCTGTCTATGTCACATCCCAGAAAACCATAATCTTCAGCTACCACCAGCTAACCAAGCAATATAGAAAAATTACCACCCTGACATTTGTGAATGATAAGTGAAAGTAAAATGCTAGGTTTAAGCTGGAAATTGTTACAGGTGATGTATGTGATTGCCACTTACAAACCTGTCTTGAATCTTACCCAGATTTTCTTACAAGGGTTAATTTTGTTACAGAATTCAAGTCATGTTACAGCTGTGAGATCCACATTTAATTGCAGCTGTTTTAAGTAGCACTGATGCAGGTTGATAAAGATCGGAGGTTGTGAACTGAGAATGAAAGGTGTTCGTCTGTGTACTATATACTTGTGTAACAAAGATATCTTCAAACGTATGTAATGACTTGTTTCAGGGGCTGTTATTACTCATGCCAATATACATGCCCAGATATCTTCCCTTGTTGAGGCCTGGGGCTGGACAGAAAAGGACATTGTACTTCATGCATTACCACTTCATCATGTACATGGGATTGTGAATGTTCTCATGTGTCCTCTTGCAGTTGGTGGCAGGTATTCCAACGTTCTGGAAAGCCATGTAAACAGATATGAATACCATATATGGCAGTGTATAATAAGTATTTAAATAATCCATGACCATGCATTTGTTGGTTTCTTTACCATATTTAATGATAAGTTTGTGTCAGGTAGCATTTTTTATGTACTGGTAGTTTAATTATGGTAGTTGTTCAGTATCATGGCATTATATAAAACAAAAAGATGTTCATTCTGATGGGTACTTATAATATCCAGAATTGGTTGAAATAATTGACATAATCTTTAACCTTTGCTTTAATAGTGTACCTATATGGTATGATTATAAGAAATCATCCATAAGCTGTGTTTTAATGTGTAGTCCTGACTCCATTGATACTTTGAACACGTCTGTCAACAGATGTAGTTAACCATTAAATGACAGGCTTTAAATTGCAATAACTTGATCTGTGCTATGATGTTTCTTGGCTGGGTATTTTAGTGCTTTATGAGAAGTGTGAATATTAATATTATTTGAACTGAATAAGATAAAATTGTGAAATAAATGGCATTTTGGGGAAAATAAAACATTGTGCAGCATGTGTTAAAATGCAGTAAATATCATCGTTGCCTAAATATATAACAAGTTTTAAACTTCTTTTACTCACATTTTGGTTTGTTATTATGTTGGACTGCAAGAAGGAAACTGGGGGAATTCCCTGTAACTGGCACAGGGGGAGGAAAAAAAATGCATTTTAGTTTGAGTCTTCAGTTTTGCATAGGGAGGTTGTACTTGATGTTTTATAGCTGTTCCTTACAGTCCATGAAGCCAGCTCTGTTCACACATAATCCCACATCACACATATGGCACTTCACTGTTACCTTTCATGTTATGCCTCTAGCCTAACACAAGCAGCATCACAGTTGTTTTAATGGAACAGGCCAGTGCTTATTGCCACTGGAGTCCATTCTTGCGATACTGCTGTTAGTACTTGCTGGTTTCTCTAATGGCCTCTGTGATATTTTCTTCCAACCACATGCAGAAACAAGAATGTAGCTATTCAGAAGAGGCAGATGTAAATAGATAGAGTAACACTTTCTTTGCCCACTTCCACATATCTCAACTAATGGAGTAGCTGTTGACCATCCTGTTTCACAACAAGTTGTTTCGTAGCATTTCCTTGTTCATCACAGAAATAACCTTGTGCTGGTTCCTTGCAAATGTTCATCAATATGTGAATATTGTTCTTGTTCGTCCTCAGTATTACCATCAAATCACCTCTGGTTATTTGAATCTCACACCATCTCAGTTTTATTTTCTTTGTCCGTATGTTCTGAGGCACGCCCTTTGTATTTAGTCTGATTGTCCTACAACATTTATTTTTTTTCTTTGTAACATCATCATCTAAATCGGAAGAGGAGAGTAAATTGTCTGTTTACAATTTGTGAGCCTGCATTTTTACTTTCCTGTTAGGACTGTCATTGTAGCATCTGTTACTGTCTAAAGTGCCCTGAGTTGGCATTCCTTCCCCAAGTACACTTTTCATGTCATAAGTGTATCCAGTGGAGTCACCTAGTTTGTCTGTTTTTATGCTGAAACGGTTGTGTTTCTTAGTAAAATGTTTGAAAAGTCTTTCCTTTGACAAGAAGAGTGATGTTTTCTACTGCCAGATGTTTTTACCAGTTGCAATTATATAGTCACAAAAATTGTTTGTTGATTTTTAAAGTAATTTATGTGATTAGTGTGAACTCAGTTGCAAGTCAAACACATGCACGATATCCTGGTGTGATGTGGCATGAGTCACAGACTGCCAGTCATATCTTAGAGTCTGCCTGTACATTTGTGTCATCTCATTGTGTTCATAAAGTTGAGATTTATATGCTGTATGTAACCGGCATGAATTGTCTTTTGTGGTTTGTGAATGTAATTACTGTGCTACACATGCCCTTTTTATTGTGACAATACTGTATAGGTATACTATTTTGAATGTATATGCTGTGCATTAGATTCATATTAGCTATTTTATCTGCCCAACTCTGTAGTGCACAAAACGTGCATTAAATGGTTAGTTGGATAACATAGCTAATATGACTATGTATTTTAATTTCTGAATGAACTCCAAATTTTAGCGAAATTTTGAGTTATGATAAAAGTTGCACAGCAGGCTTTATGTGGTCCGTGTTGGTTCATTATAACTACCACATTTTTTGAAAGTAGTGTCAGGTATTACGTTTGTTACATCATTCAAGAATTTTGTATATCACACACCAACACACACATATTACATCACATCACATGCGTGCACCTATTTCATTAACACTTTAGTGTTGTATTTTAAATGGCCCTTCCCAAATTGTGTATTGAGTATGTTTCTTTGCTAGCTGACAAGGTTGCTGTTGAACCAAAAGATTTCTCTCCAGTGAGCACTATCACTAGTGGCTCTGAAGTGGTAGCCCTTCAGTAGCTCTGAGTAAGCTTGGAGGGTTAAGGGTTAAGTGTTTCAGCATGATGTACCATTAATGAAATATCAAGAAGAATTATGTTCGTAACTCTGTGCAACATGACTTCAGTGTTAATGTACAGAAATATTCTTGGCCTTGGCATATACCGTATATTCTCGAATCTAATCCGCACTTAGTTTTTGGCGATTTCTTAAACAGAAAAAGGTTAGTTTGCGATTCTAATCTGCACCTTTCCTTCAACCGCCCCTTGCCCACAGGGTGACTGATTGAATAATATCGGATGTTACCGATGTGTTAAAATCTGACGCTACGCCTGGGGCCGATGAGTCATACCAGTACCGTGAAGCGGGTCTCTCTCAACAAGCTTGCGCAATCTCATCTGAGCACAGATGACGATTCAGTTATGTGTGATGACGGCGAATCTGATGAATAATAAATTATAATAAGTAATAAATAAAATAACAAGTTATTGTATTGTATTGTTCTTACGGCATGTACAGCAGCTCCATCATTTTTCCAAAATCTAGCTCTCGACCGCGAATCTAATCCGCATCTGATTTTTTACCCCTCTAAAACTGTAAAAAGGGTGCGGATTAGATTTGAGAATATACTGTAGTTGCTTTTCTTGTCACAATCATAGTATATTTTGGTTAACGTTTTAAAAAGGAGTAGCACTTTAACTGAGAAATGAACTCACAGTTAAAGGGAAAGGAATTGGGAATGAGGATGTGAGTCATTTCCAAAAGTTATATTGGAATGCTTGAACTTCTTTTTAACAGCTGTGGCTAACATACTAGCAAGAGTGTGGAGTAAATTTCATATAAATACAGGTGTTTTGTATTAGAGCTGCAGGAGGAAGTGGGCAATACAGAAGTAGGACACAGGAAAGTTACATATACACGTATATGTACTGCCAACTGTAGATTTTATATGCAGTAACTGAAGTTGGAGACTTTGAGATTTAAATACTTGTCAGAGAGTACATATTTGTGCAGTTGCATTGTGTTGGTAGTGGTATTTATAAAATTTAATCATGTGTGATTGTGTGGATTTTTTTAGGTGTGTTATGGTTCCAAAATTTGAGGCTGCTCGTGTGTGGAGTTACCTTTTAGCGATCAATATGCCAGCAAATGAACGAGTGAATATGTTCATGGCAGTTCCAACTATGTACATGAAATTAGTAGAAGAGTATGATAATATTTTTACCAAGAATTTACGCATGCAAGAGTACATACGAACAGTATGTACACATAAAATAAGGTTAGTGTGTTTATACTTCTGTAACCTGTACCTGTTTAATGCCCATTGAAAATTTAACTGGAAGGAGCTTATAAACTTTGACAACTTCCATCTTCTTTCATGTTTCTTGCATATCCTTTTCCATCTCTCTTACCCACCCATTTGTTTATCATTCCTCACCTTAAACCTACCCTGACTGAGGTTTTTCCATGCTTTTTCCTCAGTTGTAAGGCAAATGCCAGGGTAAAACCCACAAAGACCGGGCACGACCCGCACTCTTCCTAGTTGTTGTGTTACTGTATGTATTTTTGTGTTGTTCTGTGTATTGTTTGTTTTGTGACGTTCCCTGTATTGTTTGTGTGTATGTGTGTACTGAACAACTGCCACTGGGTGGCTACCCAATTGCAGTTAAATATATCATATCATATATCAAACCTTTCATTCCCCGTTTTCATTATGTTTATCCTGTTTATGTTTGTGTTTGCTTCCCTTTTGCAGTATTTATTTCCCATCCCAATAATTGTTGTTATTATCTCCCTTCTTCCTCCTCCTCCTCCTCCTCCTTTACGTTAAAAAGAAATTCCTCACAGCCACCCCCTACCTACATTTCTTTTGTCCTCTTCACACTTTTGCCACTTTATCTCTCCTTCTTTCCTTATCCCTTTTGTTTGTCCTTTCCCCATCATCCTGCCCCCTCCCCCCTTCTTTTTTTACATTCATGTTTTTCAGGCACATGTCTCTGGGTGTTGGGCACTTACTGCCATATGTTGCACAGTAGTACAGAGGTGCAGTCAAGCATTATGCCTAGCAGTTGCATTGTAGTTGAGCATAACAGGAATGGCCTATTATTGATATGTATATGGTTGATTCTACCCATATCACATTTGAGATACACTCTGGTATTTTATGTAGAACTCTGGCAAAATTGTAGGGAGCAGTCAGAAAGTAATGCCTCCTGTTTTTTTATTAAATGCTGTTTATAAGTTGGACATACGGCAATTTCACGGAACTTCTACCCTGTAGCTGAAGGCATAGTAATTTTTAATGTATTCTCTGTCTTTGTTAACTCTTCTTCTCTATTTGAACAAGAACGTGTACACACACCTGGTAAAAGTTTCCTCTCCCTTTTCTGCATCTGCTAGCACATAGTGTTCTGTAGTGCATCATTTTTTTTTAAAGGATCAAACAGGTGATAATCTGGTGGTGCAAGGTCAGGCCTGTAGAGTGAATGTGGCAGCACTGTCCATAATTTGTGATGACCTCTGTGATGCACACACTTATGTCCAGCCTACTGTTGTCATGAAGGAGGAACTTTTCAGACATTTATCTTGTGGTATGAACTTGAGGGCAAGGATTCAGATTTCTTAGGGTTTGAGTACAGTGGTCAGAGTTCATCGTTGTCCTCCAAGGAAGAAGTTCACAAGAACAACGCCTCTGTCATCGTAAAAGATTACAACCCTGATTTTTCCAGCTGATGGCACACTCTTGAATTTCTTCATCTTTGGGAATGTCATTTGGTCATTCCACTGATTGTTGCTTGGATTTGGGTTCCAAGTAGAGGACTCTGGTTTCATCCCACATGTCAGTCTGTGATAAGAAGCCCTCATCTCCAGCATCATATTGGTGCAAAAATCAGTGGCAGTTGCTTTCATTGTTTGTAATTGTCTTGTCTCTTTCTATGCATCTGTCAGCTTGAGTGGCACTGAAGGAGCGCAGTCCTTGGAATAGCCATGCTTTTAACTTATTGCCATTATACTGCCTTTTCCAGTGGATAGTGTATAGCATAATTCATCATTTGTTAGGTGATGGTTACTTCATATCAGTTCATCAACCTGGCAGGTGTGAGGCATCATTGCAGTGCAGGTACAGCCACTCCAGTATCTATCATGAAGTGCTGCTGCTGCTGCTGCTGCTTCTGTTTCAGCTTCCATATTCCCTGTTACCCATCATTGGACCTGAGTATCTACTCTTATTTTTATAAACCATTCCACACTCTGTGCCTTCTCCTGGGAGTTTATGGCAATGAGCTGGTAAGTCATACATACACACATACGGATGCAGTGCAGTAGCAAATAAGAATACTGTCAACTACCAGGTATGCAGTGAAACTTTGCTACTGTCTGTCTCAAGTGATGCAAAACACTATGTCTGCATTTTTCATAAAGTTTTTATTCACAAGTAACATTTAAAGATAGTTGTCATACATCCTGAATAATTGTCTGGTATGTAATTGACTCTCTCAGTTTGGCACAACACACCAGCAACTGATGAGACTAATTTGAACCTGAGTCACAACTACAGCAAAAAGCATTTCTTATGCATGTGCAAGTAACTGTGCAGCCAACAGAATAAGGAGTTTAAAAAATGACTGTAGATACTCTTTGACCCTCGTATAAAAAGATATTATGGGTTGGTCTTTCTCCACATTCCACCACACTGTCAACAAATCATATCTGCCTGTTGCTGTCAGGCATCATATATATTGGATTCATTATTTAATTTCCTTGTCCTAAGTGTATCTGAAAGGATGCGTACGTGTCTTGTTTGTGAGTGACCATGATATGTTGATTTGAAGGATGAAGACACAGAATGACCCCCACAAAAATGTGCTGTGTTTAAGACATTTGTTTTCTGTTTTACTAGACTAATGGTGAGTGGATCATCTCCTCTTCCATCACCTCTGTTCCAACGATGGGAGGAAATCACTGGACACAGGCTTCTAGAGAGGTATGGAATGACAGAAACTGGAATGGTTCTTTCCAATCCCCTTAACGGTGTTCGAAAACCAGGTGAGGACCACAGAATTATGCATGAAGATAGTGTACAGTAATGCAACAGTCCTGCCTGTACCACTGTTTTTCACCGATATACTCTAGACCTATGAGTATGCCGAATTGCACATGATGTTAACAGTATTGTTGTCAGTTTGGGTTAACAGTATTGTTGTCAGTTTGGGCAGCAGACTTAAAACATCGCTATTGTTTATTGTGCCATTGTATTGCACTGTATTGGATTTCTTGTTTATTTGTTACATGCAGTGTTTCAGTATTTATGAGTGTGTTTCTTTAGAGTTGGTTGTAGAATATGTAACTTAAACCTTGTAGAACTGGCTGAAACAAGAAGAAATGGTAGTAATAATGCTGGTGGTGGTGGTGGTGGTGGTGGCAGCGATGGTGGTGGTAGGAAAGAGATAGTTCATAAGACTCACACTTTTGATACAAAATTCACATTCTGAAACACACCGAGAACAGAGAAAGATGTGGTGAAATTGTATGTTTGTTGAGGAACATATTCTGCAGTAAGTGTTGTTAAAAGGAGAGACAAAATTGTTGACCGTATCAAAAGTACAAATTGTTTGAGTTAAGATGAATCCAAAATGCAATGTATTGTTTAAAGAAACAGCTTGTTCAAAATATGGGTGGATCATCAAGCGCAGAAAGTTTCCAGTAAGTCAGGCCATTATTTGAACTCAGGCTGAGTATGATGACAAACAAAAAGGGGGAAAAGTGGAAAGCATTCAAGATGTATCATCATTTTGCATAAGCCATGGCTGAGGCTGCTAGTGGTGACACACATGCTGCCTCAATTGATGCTATGTAATTGACTGAATCAAATTAAGATAGCTGTCACTGTTCTTGGAAATATTTTAAGGCTGACAAAACAAGATTATCCAGGAAGAAAATGCCAGCTAGGGCATTCCTTGCTAAGGAGGAGGAGAGTGCCATGGGATACAAGCCAGCAAAGGGCAGGTTCACCTTGCGGCTTAATAGGAGTGCAGGAGATGACTAAGGCTTTGCCTCATGTTGTTTGCCACTCCCCAAGAGCCCTCATTTTTCTCTTTGGGAGATCCAGTTCTAAGGCATGGGTGACAAGTATTCCAAAATAGCTGTTGCATTGAGTTTGTTCGAGCAGTAGAGTTGGCTTTTAAAGTTGTTCTATTAGACACTGCATCAGGCCATCCTCACTGTACAGCTGACTTATTTCAGGATGACATAATCTTGTTGCTTCATCTGTGACCTAGCTTGACTGTGTATGTTGCATAGTGATCCAGACAGTTGCTGTGACAGGTAAGAAAGCTGGTGTAGCCATAAAAAAAATGTTAGAAGAGCAGGAACATTTTGAATGGTGTGAATAACAGTGTTGATTGTGAGGCTGGGATTGAGCAGTTGAACAGTAAATGGATCTTCCATTTCTTTAAGATTTTGATGGCATTGAACATAACCTTTTCTAGGTAACTAGAGAAGATGTTGAACTGGGGAAGCTGCGGTTGTAGATAATGCTGTTGAGGTGCACCTCATTCATAGTAACAGACCAGTGAATACCTCATTAAGCTTCAGTTTTCTAACATACCATTGCAAGTTGTGGAAGCATAAGGTGAAAAAGTTACAGTTTCTGTACATCCAGCTGAAGATTTTGGGGTGAAGAAGTTTTGCATTAATTTTGAAGACAGTGGACGAGTGATGATGAAGATCATAATAGAAAGCATCTCAGAGATGTTTGGAATGAATTTTAGTACTGTAGTATGAACTGACTGACTCCATGGAGCAGAGTCCTTTAGAAGCCAATAGGTTCTCAGCTAGTCAAAGAAGTTAATCAAATTTTATGGAAACCTCATGTTCATTATCTTGTTCACAAGAATCCCATATTTGTTCCTGTCCTGTAGCAGATGAATCCAGGCCATGCAATCCCTGTCAAGTTTCCTTAAGATCACTCTGGTGTTAATCCTCAGATATATGCATAGGTCTTCCAAGTGGTCTTTTTCTTTTAGGTGTTCCAGTGAAAACCCTGTATCCATTTCTCCTGTTCCCTTTGTGTGCCAAGTTCCCCACCCATCTCATCTTCCTCAACTCAATAGCCCTAATAATATTTGTTGAGGAAAACATATCATGAATTGATACATAATATGTTATATATTATGTATCAATCTTAACACATTGAGGACGGGGTCATTTAAATTGTTTAAACGCCCGTTCCCGGGGTTTTTAACAATTTTAATTAACTTCTATACTGTGTTTCTTTAAAAATTTATAACAAATTCGCTAACTATTTTTGTGAACCGAAATTTTCAGGAAATACTCACCAAAGACCCTAG
>JGI20171J29575_12611830_pt1 | contig 10021 bp, 10 predicted proteins | sample TergutNc150P4_FD_29575 | JGI IMG/M metagenome (IMG submission 29575)
GTGGAACTAGTCATGGCGGTGGAGGGAGAAAGTTTTAGTTTGTATTTTTAAAAAAGTCTTTATCTATATAGATGATATAAAAGACCTCTTACGCATGCACGGATCAAGCAGTTGTGCAGAGACAGCGAGCATGTTCAGCTTTCCATGTTTGACGAATCAAAGCTGATAGAAGTTGTACTTCCAGAAAACCAAACTATGTGCTACGCACTATGTCTGAACCCTGTAAGAGCCGAAAAAGAGACTACAACACGCAGATCCATGGTGGAAAAGGCTAAAGAGGAACTTGATAAAATTGCGACGAGAAAGCGTTGCTATACAATGGATTTCATCATCGAACTTTTAAAGAACATACAAAAACAGTTGGTTGAATTTAAAGGAATTGAAATTTTCGTCACATCCGAATTCACTAATGAACAACAGATAATATTTTACTTGCTAAATATCAAGTTTGTTTAGCCATACACGTGAAATTTATAAAAGCCGAAAAACCGTCCGGATTCAGGCGGTTTTCTATTTTTCCTTCTGGAAGATATGTTATAATTACGACATAATAGATTTGATATATAATAATCCTTCCTCTATAAGTATTATGATTATTCCATTAAATCTATCCTCCTGTAAATATAAACAAACACCACGAGGAAGAGGATCATATTGATTCCAATGATTAAGAAGCGATCAAAGGAAAGATTAGATAGCGATAAATCAGAAATCATGAAGCTTATCTGCTGTGTATATAATATTTTACTTATCGAAGCAAATTTCTCATTAAACATCGAGATCATAGGTACAAATGCCGCAATCATAGCTAAAGGCATAGCTAACGCAGTAGCTGCTCCTTGATTTTTTGAAAATATTCCTATTGCGCTACCTAGTAAAAGAGAAGAGAGTGAACCTAATATCATTATTAAAACAAATCGCAGAATTTCCACACCTTCATATCCACCAATAAAAGCAAAGGCTATTCCCCCAAAGCTGCAAAGGATTAAGACATATAATCCTACTCCAACCAAGTACTGAAATGGCTTAACATTACACATTATTAGCATCTTCAAACTATATTTTTCTCGTTCCTCTGCTATGATGTTTGCCATATTGACAAGAGGAACTAATCCGGCATACATTGTACTAAACATGATAACAAAGTAATTATTTGGCAGATCGTTATTGGCCTTAGCTACAAATTCTGTTAAGAAAAATGCCATTATAGGAAACAGTACAAATTGCAATAGAGTAACTTTATTTTTCAGAGTATCCTTTAGCTGTTTCTTAAAGATTGCTAAAATTTTATTCATTTCAAATTCCTCCCCGTCAGCTTAATGAACACAGTTTCTAAATTTGGCTCAGATGAATGGATAGATTCTACCATGTCATTTTCAAAATACTCCGAGATGACTTTCGATGAACTTCTATCGCAAGGAAGAGAAACACTTTGTCCATCTTTTAAGAGTACATTGATTGATTTTTCAGTATTGTATTTAAGGCACAAAGCATCTGGATGATCGCATTCCACGATTTCTCCCTCATTCAAAAGAGTAACCCTGTCACATAGTTTAGTTGCTTCTTCCATATTGTGAGTTGTTAAAAATATTGTAGCTCCATCTTCTCTAAGTTCAAATATCAGCTTGTGTATTTCTAAAACAGTGTTTGGATCGAGTCCACTGGTTGGCTCATCTAGAAATAAGAGTTTAGGGTTATTGATTATGGCTCTTGCAAGTACAAGCCTTTGAGTCATCCCTTTAGATAATTTTGAAACTGGTCTTTTTATGGCATCTTCTAGCTTAACTTTTTTTAGAACATCTCTGATTTTCGTTTTGGGCAGGCGAAAGATCTCGGTGAATAAAGCCAAATTGTCATAACAGCTTAAACGAGGGTAAAGACCACTATTTTCAAGAACCATTCCAATATTCTCGTGAATTTCATCTGTCAATTTTTCGGAATCCTCTCCTAAAACGGATGAATCTCCCTTATCTTTGCGCAATTGTCCAGTTAGAATATTGATTATCGTGGTTTTACCAGCTCCGCTAGGACCCAAAAATCCAAATATTTCACCTTCATAAGCAGAGAAACTCACATCTTTCAAAACAGTCTTGTTGTTAAAAGATTTTCTTATATGGTCCATATAAATTACAGTTTTCATTTCTCATCATCCTTTTTTTGATTTAATTTTATTTTGTAATTGGATAGAAGCTCATCATATTTTTTATTTTCTAATTTTAATATGACTAGCATAAAAATTAATCCAAATGCAAAACATGCTGTCATAGAAATGATAAATCCCATCCATGCCTCAAAACTTTCTGTTGGAAACCAATGAAATAATATTGAAAGAATGATAGCTGATATTATTGATAATAAAAACATTAAAGTTACTCTCCAAAGCAGCATCATCTTTTTGATAAATAAATCTGAACCTGTGATGATTCTAAATATTCCTTGAGTAATGGAAAAAATCAAAACTTGCAACAAAGATACATAAGACAAGCCATCACGTCCCATGCTTAATAAGCCTTCAATTCCCTTAGTGACATCGCCCATAGACCATCCCACTATGGATATTGCAATAATGGATATTCCAAATGTAGTTAATACTTGATTAAGAAATGTAATAATTAAGCTTTTATTTTCATCCATCATAACACCCCCAATTTCTTCTTGATAAATGATGAATATTGCCTTGAAACGATTAATTTTTCATCATTTTCCATGGTTACAATTATTCTACCTGCGATATCTGATCTTAATGATTTGATACAATTAAAATTAATGATGCAGGACTTTGAGGCGCGAAAAAAATCATTTGATGACAAAAGCTCTTCCAATCTATAAAGTTTAAGATTGGTCTCGTAAATATCTGTTTTTGTATATAGAAACGTTCTTTTATCAACAGTATCAATGTACAAGATATTTGAAGTTTCCAAGATATAGACTTGATTATTTTTTGACCCTGTGATCTTTAAATCCAAAATTCTGAGCGTTGCAATCACTTTTTCTAATTCTTCACTCATCTGTTCACAATTAATCGTGATTTCAGTTTCAGTAAAACGATTATCAACATTTATATTTATCTTCAATAACCATACCTCCTAATAGAGATCAATAGCCTATTAAGTATTATATTCAGTATAAAAATTTAAATATACAATTTCAATGGACTTTTTCTTAGTTACCAAAAACCCCGTCTAAGCTTCTAAAAATCAAGTTTAAAATAAAAATTGGTTCTTACTCAAAAAATTAAATTTGAGCAAGAACCACAGACTTTTTAATGATTCAAATTATTTCTTAATCTTTGATACAATAAACAGCAATAAACATGAACCTAAAAAAGCAATTATAAGACTTTTTAAATCAAATCCTTGTATTGTGCCAAATCCCAAAAATGAAGCTATGAATCCCCCAAGAAATGATCCAAGTATACCAACAACGATATTACCGATAAGTCCAATCCCTGACCCTTTCATAACAACACTAGCAAGCCATCCAACAACAGCACCAAAAATGATCCAAATTAAAATGCTCATGTAATAATACCTCCTTTAAAATAATATGCCTATATAATAATTATTATTATAGGTATATCAATTATTATACTATTTTTCGGAAAAAAATATAATTTATTCTTAAAATAATAAGTATTAGTAAAATTAAATATATTAATTTTAAAAGGGTATTATTTTTGATAGTTTTAGCATATGAATTTTATATAGTTAATTTTTATGTGGGGGATCAGATGGGCATTAAAAAAGCATATTTAGAGAAATCAAACCATAAAATTGGATATGTCGAATATGAGATGAGAAATAGTAACTTATATATAATATCAACTTTTTTAGAGGAAAGACACAAAAATGTATTCATCATAAGGGATATCTGCAGGAAATTTTATGATATTTTAGAAGATGAGAATCCAGAATATATAGTAGCAAAAGTAGATGATAGAGAAAGTTTTTCCAAGATGTTAAAAAATGTGATTAGGGATATTGAAATTTATGAAAAAGATGGGAAAACTTACATGAGAATGGATTGTGCGCAAGTAAAACAAAAGTTAAAAGCCTTTATATAGGTAGAAAAGCTCTTGATAAATAATATGTCTATCAAGAGCTTTTTTTAATCCTTATAATTTTCCAAAGCAGCCTTTAAGATGATCATCGAATCTTTTAAAGCATCACAATTGATACAATAAGAAATCCTGACTTCATTTAGACCTTCGGTTAAGGGGTCAGAATAAAATCCGTTAGCAGGTGCCATCATGATCGTTTTATTGTCAAGTCTAAAATCGCTGAGGAGCCACTTGCAGAAGTTTTCCGCATTTTTTACTGGGAGTTTTGCAATGGCATAAAACGCTCCAGCAGGTTTTTGACACATAACTCCTGGTATGGAAGAAAGACCAGAATATAACACATCCCTGCGTTTCTTATATTCTTCGCGAACTTTATCAAAGTATTCCTTTGGAGTTTTGATGAGTGCAGCAGCTCCGATTTGTTCTAATGTTGGTGAAGATAACCTTGCTTGTGACATCTTGAGTGAATTATTGATGATATCTTTATTCTTTGAAGCAATTACTCCAACTCTTGCTCCGCATGCAGAATATCTCTTTGAAACACTATCTATCAAAACAGTTCTATCTTTCATATCTTCCCTGTATAGAGGAGAACTATGTTCATCTGTTTCATAAATGAATTCCCTATAAACTTCATCTGTTATGTAAAATAGATCGTGTTTAATGCATAATTCACAAAGAGTATCAATTTCCTCTTTAGTATAAACCACCCCAGTTGGATTGCCTGGACTCGAAAGCATCAGTGCTTTTGTGTCTTCTTTCACACAAGATTCTAAAATTTCAAAAGAAGGGAGCCTAAAACCATCTTCAGGTTTAGTTGGAAAAGTGATTATCTTATTGCCAACTATATCTGCTATATTTCTATAATTTGTATAAAATGGATTAGAAGTTAAAATAGAATCTCCATGATCAAGACAAGCAGAAAATGCGAACAATAAAGCTTCGCTGCCACCATTTGTAATTAACAATTCATCTTCAGAAAAATCTATTCCTATCGATTTATAATACTCAATATTGCTTTTAATTAATGGGTCTATCCCTTGAGAATCACAATAAGAAAGTACTTTTTGTTTAAAATCTTTAACAGCATCAAAAAACAGCATTGGTGTTTCAATATCGGGTTGACCAATATTGATATGGTATACATGAACTCCTTCTTTTTTTGCTTGAATGGCATATGGATTTAATTTTCTTATTGGGGAAAAAATCATATTTTGTATTCTATTTGATAGTTTCAAAAAATCACTTCCTTTTAATTTAATTATAATTAAAGTGATTTTTAGTGTCAATTTTTAAATGATTTTTTTTTATATATAAGATATAATTATTTATACATTAAAGAAATCAAAAGGTGGCACTATGTAATGGACAAATTTTACTTTATTGAAACCTGGGGATGTCAGATGAATGAAGAGGATTCAGAGAAGTTATCTGGTATGCTCAGTAATTTAGGATATGTTAAATGCAATAAGAAGGAACAGGCAAATATAATCATATTTAATACTTGCTGTGTCAGAGAGAATGCAGAACTTAAAGTATATGGAAATTTAGGTGAATTAAAGGGGTTAAAAAAGAAAAAAAAGGATTTGATCATCGGAATTTGTGGATGCATGATGCAGCAAAAAGGCATGGCTGAAAAGATCATAAAAAAATATCCATTTATTGATATAATATTTGGTACACATAATGCTTATAAGTTTCCTGAATACTTAAACTTAAGCCTTCAAGAGGAAAAATCTATAGTTGAAGTTTTTGACAAAGAAGAAAAAATAGTAGAAGGAATTCCTGTAGATAGATTGAGCAAAGTGAAAGCTTTTGTTACAATAATGTATGGATGCAATAATTTTTGCACTTATTGTATAGTGCCATTTGTAAGAGGAAGGGAGAGGAGCAGAGAACCAAAAAATATTTTAAATGAAATCGATGATCTTGCTTCAAGAGGATACAGAGAAATTACACTTCTTGGGCAAAATGTAAATTCTTATGGAAAAGATTTAAAAGAAAAGATTTCATTTGCTTCACTTTTAGAAAATATCGTTCAAATAGAAGGGATTTTAAGAATAAGATTTATGACATCCCACCCAAAGGATTTAACTGATGATTTAATTGATGTAATATCTAAAAATTCTAAAATTGTAAATCAAATTCATCTGCCAGTTCAATCAGGCTCCTCGAAAGTTTTAAAGCTGATGAATAGGGGATATACTAGAGAGGATTATTTAAGCTTAGTTTCTAGAATAAAGGATAAAATACCTGATGTGGGATTGACTACAGATATCATAATTGGCTTTCCTGGAGAAACAGAGGATGATGCTTTAGATACAATTTCTCTTTGCAAGGAAGTTAAATTTGATTCCGCCTATACATTTATATATTCAAAGAGGGAAGGAACCATAGCTTATAAATTTGAAGACGATTTGAATGATGAAACAAAACATAAGAGGTTTAATAGACTAATAGAAGTATTAGATGATATTTCCCTTTCAAACAATAAAAAATGCTTGAACAATGCATTTGATGTTTTAGTAGAAGGACATAGTAAAAACGATGAAAGCAAATTTATGGGAAGAACTGAAGGAGGAAAGCTTGTAAACTTCTCTGGAGATGAAGATATGATTGGAAAAATTGTCAAAGTTAAAATTGTAGAAGTTAGAACTCATTCTCTTGTAGGAGAAGTTTTAGATTAATGGAGGAGATATAATGGATTTAACCCCTATGATGCGGCATTATATGAAAATTAAGGATGAATATAAAGATGAATTAGTTTTCTATAGACTTGGAGATTTTTATGAATTGTTCTTTGAAGATGCAAAAATTGCTTCAAGAGAATTAGAACTAGTATTGACTGGCAAAGATTGCGGGCTTTCTGAAAGAGCACCAATGTGTGGGGTTCCTTTTCACGCAGCAGAAAACTACATCGGAAGGCTTGTAAATAAGGGTTATAAAGTTTGCATATGTGAGCAAATGGAAGACCCAAAAGATGCAAAAGGTATAGTCAAAAGAGATGTAGTGAAAGTTATAACCCCAGGCACTCTTATCAACACATCGTATTTAGAAGATAAAAAAAACAATTATATATTATGCGTGTTTGTAATTATGAATCAAGTTTTCCTGAGCTTTTGTGATATTTTAACTGGAGAATTTAAATCTACGGCATTTGTTTTTGATGAAGGATCTCTTATTTCTGAAATAAGCAAGGTTTCTCCATCTGAAATAATCCTATTTAAAGAAAACAAATATTTAGAGAAGTTTATAAAAGATAGAATTGATGTCATAATTTCATTTACTGATGATGATGAGTCAAATATGGATGATATTCTGCAGAGAAGTTTTTCAAATGCTGAGCAGATTCAGTCTTATGGATTAAAAAAAGTCTGTTTAAAATTGATTAAATATATAGAATATACTCAAAAATCTACCCTAAGCCATATTGATAGAATTGATTTTTATAGCACCAAAGATTTTATGACCATAGATTTAAATTCAAAAAGGAACTTAGAATTATTAGAAAACCTCAGAGATAAGAGCAAAAAAGGTTCATTGCTTTGGATTTTAGATGAAACGATCACATCTATAGGCGGTAGGACTCTTAGAAAGTGGATTGAATTGCCTTTATACAACGAGAGGAAGATAAAAAATAGGCTGGATTCAGTAGAAGAACTCAAAAATGATGTGATGATGAGAGGAAATATAAAAGAAGCACTTTCTAGTATTTATGACATGGAAAGAATACTTGGAAAAGTATGTTCAAAGAGTGTAAACGCTAAGGAACTGATAGCTTTAAAAAATTCCCTCTCAAATTTACCAAATTTAAAAGATACAATTAAAAATTGTAGTTCTACATCTTTAAAATATGTATATGAAAATTTAGACTTATTAGAGGATATTTATGATATCTTGGAAAAATCTATCATGGATTCTCCTGCTATATCCATAAAAGAAGGAGATATAATAAAGGATGGATTTAATAAGGAAATTGATGAACTTAGACTTGCGAAAAAGAATGGTAAAACATGGGTACTAGAGCTTGAAGCAAAGGAGAGAGAATTCACAGGAATAAAATCATTAAAGATTGGCTATAACAAAGTTTTTGGATATTATATAGAGATCACAAAAGCAAATTACAATTCCATTCCTGAGGGTAGATACATAAGAAAACAAACCCTTGCTAATGCAGAGAGATTTATAACAGAAGATCTAAAAAACATAGAAGAGAAGATTTTAAATGCTGAAAGCAGCTTAAATACTTTAGAATATGATGTTTTTGTGTCTGTAAGAGAGAATGTTGAGTCAGCAAAGGATAGAATAAAGAAAACTTCATATATAATTGGTGTACTCGACGCAATGTTGTCCCTTGCAATTGTTGCTGAAAACAATAACTATGTGAAGCCTATTATCTCTAATAACGGAGAGATATTAATAAAAGAAGGAAGGCATCCAGTTGTTGAGAAAATATTAAAAAGAGGAGATTTTGTACCAAATGATACTAAGATAGATGTAGAAGAAAATCAAATGGCTATAATCACTGGACCAAATATGGCTGGTAAATCCACTTATATGAGGCAAGTAGCTTTAATGGTGATAATGGCACATATGGGATCATATGTACCAGCAAGCTATGCAAGCATTTCTATTTGCGATAAAATATTCACAAGGATAGGGGCTTCTGATGATCTAGTAGGAGGAAAGTCTACATTTATGGTTGAAATGTGGGAGGTTGCGAATATACTTCAAAACGCTACAAATAAATCTCTCATTATTTTAGATGAGGTAGGACGAGGCACATCAACTTTTGATGGACTATCAATTGCTTGGGCTGTAGTAGAATATATCTGCACTAAGGATTTCTTAAAATGTAAAACCTTATTTGCTACGCATTATCATGAGATAATTCAATTAGAAAACTCCTTAAAAGGGGTAAAAAACTATTCTATCAAAGTAAAAAAATTGGATAATGATATAATCTTCTTAAGGAAAATTATAAAAGGTGGAGCAGATGAATCCTATGGTATAGATGTCGCAAGGCTAGCAGGAGTACCTGAAGAAGTTATTAAACGGGCAAATGAAATATTAAAACAGATTGAAAAAGAAAAGTTATCACTTCCAAGCGAAAATGATGATTCTGTTTACAATAATGAATATAAAGATAAAATAGAAGATGAACAAGATTTGATATTAGATGAAATAAGGAATTTAGATATCATGAATTTAACGCCGATGCAAGCTTTGAGCAAACTTTACGATATTTATGAAAAACTCAAAAAATAAGGTGATGCTTTGAACAGAATAAACCTATTAGATAAGGATACATTTAATAAAATAGCGGCGGGAGAAGTTGTTGAGAGACCTTCCTCTGTCATCAAAGAGCTATTAGAAAATTCCATAGATGCAAACAGCAAAAACATACATATCTATATAGAAGATGGTGGAAGGCGATCTATTAGGGTTTTAGATGATGGAGATGGAATTCATCCAGAGGATGTGGAAAAAGCTTTTATGCCTCATTCCACAAGCAAGATTAAGAATATTGATGACATTTACAATATAAAATCTATGGGTTTTAGAGGAGAAGCACTTCCAAGCATAGCATCTGTAGCAAAGGTTATTTTAAAGAGCAAGATTCAAGATTTCGATATAGGTAGAGAGATTGAAATTTGGAGCGGAAGCAAGAGATATGTCAAGGATATTGGCATGCAAAAAGGAACCCAAATTATAGTTTCTGATATCTTCTTTTCGACTCCGGCAAGATTAAAGTTTTTAAAACCATCCAGCATAGAATTTTCATCTATTAGTGATATTGTGACTAGAATCGCTTTAGGAAATCTAAATGTTTCTTTTAGTCTATATAGAGATGACAAGAGAGTGCTTTTCACAAATGGGAAAGGAAACCTAAAAGAAGCTATATTTTCTATTTATGGTAAAAATTTTTCTGACAATGTAATAGAAGTGGTGTATCATAAA
>JGI20171J29575_12611827_pt1 | contig 10015 bp, 4 predicted proteins | sample TergutNc150P4_FD_29575 | JGI IMG/M metagenome (IMG submission 29575)
TCTTTGAAATTTTACTCACCCTGCCAGCTTCACTTCGTGGGCAGGGTTCAATGCCTGTTTTTTTGACAAAACTTTTGGACAGGCACGGACGCCCATACAATTTGCATTTCGCTGGCGAACAGCCGTAGGCTGGTCAATTTTTTCTACCTTTGCATACTATGATTATTATGTCTGAATTTTATCCACTGGGGTTTGAGTGGCGTTGCGGTTAGCAACGTCGTTTCCTACTCTAACAAATGAATATACAAAATTTCAAAAAACTGAGAAAAAAGATTACCAGAACAGGAAAGATGCCCATACACAAAATCTTTACCAAGTGTCTGTTACGCTCAACCACCGCCCCCACGCTCATTGAGCGAAGCCGAAATGAGCGAGCTGGGGAGCGGGGCGGTTTTTTTGTATATTAACCCTATGCAAATGCAAATTCTCAACTCAACCGCTTTTTCGCCCGAAATGGAACGAAAAAGCATAACTTTGACAATTCCAAACAAGAAATACAAATTCTTTTTGGAATTGCTGAAAAACTTCAATTTCATTCAAATAAAAGACATATCCGATGGCGACACCAAAGAACAAGTGCTTGCAAACTTAAAACAAGGATTTAAAGATATGCAGGCTATAAAAAAAAATAAACTAAAAACATTCCCGGTAGAGGAATTGTTCAATGCCTAGCAAAGTCAGGGCTACAGAGCACTTCAAAAGAGAATTTAACCGCCCCCACCGCTCACCTAAGCGAAGCCGAAATGAGCGAAATACGTAAAAATCAGCAATCGGGAAAATCCTCCATTCCCCACCCAACAAACTACATAGCAAATCGCCCCTCCCAAGAGGGGAATTTTACTATATTACATAACCTATAATGAATCGCAATCTTGAAACAAAAAATATGAATGAGGCCGTGGGAATAACCAAAGCATTAGAAGACAGCAAAAAAATGCTGGAAATGCTCAATAAAGCAGCTATAACATTTGTTTCGCAAAGCGAAGAATCTTTTGAGAAAAGAATAGAAGGCGGGGTAAGGGCTATTTGCGATATGGCGGGGCTGGATAGGTTTTGCATTTTTCGCAACATAGCCAAGCAAGATTACTTACATGCTTCGCAAATATATCGCTGGGACAGGGAATCTGGCGGAACAATTGGAATTGACCCCGTGCTCGTAGATGTGGCTTATGCTAAATTAGCTCCTCGATGGGAGGCAATTTTGGCAAGCAATGAAATTGTCAACGGACCTATAAAAACAATGCCGGAATCGGCTATGCTGCAATCGTTTGGCTTGGTATCTGCTCTTGTTGTGCCTTTGTTCATAAAGAATGCGTTTTGGGGGTTTGCGCTTTTTGAAGACCGCCATAATGAACGTTATTTTGACAAAGAGCAGGCAGAAATGATGTGCTCGGCTGCCTTTTTGTGTGCCAATGTTTTTATTCAGCGGCAAGCCGAAATTGAAATGGACAGAACCTCCAAAACATTGGAAAGCAGCAAAAAAATGCTGGAGATGCTCAATAAAGCTGCCATAACATTTGTTTCGCAAAGCGAGGGATCCTTTGAAAAAAGAATAGAAGATGGGGTAAGGTCTATTTGCGATATGACAAAACTGGATAGATTTTCCGTTTTTCGCAATTTTACCATGCCAGATGGCATACACGCATCGCAAATATATCGTTGGGATAGGGAATCTGGCGGAACAACCGAGATAGCTCAGGCGGTTTTGAAAGATGTTTTATACTCTAAATTTGCTCCCAAATGGGAGAAGATTTTGGCAAATAATGAGGTTATCAACGGACCCTCTAGATTAGTGCCGGAACCAGAGGTATTGAAATCGTTTAACGTGGTGTCTGCTCTTATTGTGCCGATTTTTATCAAAAATGACTTTTGGGGCATTGTGCTTTTTGAAGATCGTCATTTTGAACGTTATTTTGACGAAGAGCAGGTTGAAATGATGCGCTCGGCTGCTTTTTTATGCGTTAATACTCTTATTCAGCGGCAAATGGAGCTTGATGTTGCGGAATCAAACGAATTAAACAATTCCATGCTTGATGCAGTTCCGGCGGCAATAGTTGTTTTGGATGAAGATGGAGAGGTGTTGAATTGCAATGAAGCTGCCACAGAAATGTTTGAGTGCACAAAACAGCAGTTTATAGAAAATTTCTTTGATTTTTCGCCAGAATATCAGCCAGACGGTTCAAAATCCAAAGAAAAAGCAAAACAATTAGCGAAGTATATATTCACGGAACGTTCAAATCTATTATTTGAATGGATACATACCTCTCTTTCGGGAAAAATTATTCCGTGCGAAGTTACAACAACTTGGGTAAATCACAAAGGCAAAAACCTCGGATTGGTTTATATTTATGATTTGCGCAATCTCAAAAAAATAGAATCTGCCGTAAGCGAAGCGCAAGAGATGACTAGAGCCATAACAGAAGCAAATCCGATGTCGTATGTATTGTTCGATGAAAAATATCAGCCCATTGATTGCAACGAAACCATAGTGAGAATGTTGGGCGCAAAAAATAAACAATATCTTTTAGAGAATTATATGACGCTTTTTTGCCCTGAAACACAGTCTTCCAACAATAAAAATTCAAAGGAAGAAACAAAAGTATATTTGAAAAAAGTTGTGGTGGAAGGCAAATGTACTTTTGAGTGGGATCTGCTAACTGCAAGCGGTGAAATTATTCCTACGGAAAACACTCTTACCCTGCTAGTGCTTAAAAACAAGAGATTTGTTATTTCGTTCAAATACGATTTGCGCAACCGCAAGCATTTACTGAACAATATACGCAAGCAGAGCGAATTGCTCGCTTCAAAATTGGAATTGCAAAAATCAATAACTGAAATTTCGGAAAGTTTCATTTTATACGAAGATATAAACATAAGCATAAATTTGGCGCTTGAAAAATTGGGCAAGAATTTGAATGTTTCCAGAATGGTTGTTTTCAATGTAGATTATGAAAATAAAAATGTTCGCGTGGTTAATCAGTGGTATGCAAATAACGATGTGCCCAGGGCAGAGGTGGAACATCTTAATGATTTTTCAACAGAAAAATTGATGTTTCCCATTAATCTAAACGAAAATTCGCAAAGGCTTGTAATTTCGTGCTCAAATACTGCGGGTGAGCCTAAATTCAGCTTACTTGAATCTATGAAAATTGTTTCGTTTATTTATGCGCCGCTTTATGTTGAAGGTAATTTATGGGGAGTTGTTTGTGCAGAAAATTGCGTTTTGACACATGAATGGACAGAAGATGAAGAAACATTTTTTGCTACGGTGTCAAACATAATGGCTGGCTCAATTATGCGCAATGTATATTCAACAAAGTTGCAGCAATCTCTCGATAGAGTAGTTGCCCTTAGCAAGTCAAAAGACGATTTTTTATCCAAGATAAGCCACGAAATAAGAACGCCTATGAATGCCATTCTTGGTATTACAGAAATGCAGTTGCAAAACGAAACCGTTCCGCAAAAAAAAGAGGCACTCGGCATAATTCACAATTCGGGCAACTCCCTGCTTCGCATTATCAATGATTTGCTGGATTTATCCAAAATAGAAGCAAAAAAAATGGAGATAGTGCCAATTAAATATGATGTTGCCAGCTTAATTAACGATACAGTGCAGCTTTATGCTGCCCGCAGCGAAAAGAAATTGATTAAATTCAATCTTAAAGTGGACGAAAATATTCCCTCGCTGCTTTTTGGGGACGAGTTGAGAATAAAGCAGATAGTCAACAACATACTTTCAAATGCTTTCAAATATACAGACGCAGGCGAAGTTTCAATGTCCATTGCGGCAGAAGAAATCGAAGACCAACACTCTGAAATTATGCTGGTTTTCCGCATAAGCGACACGGGACAAGGCATGACGGAAGAACAAAAAAGCAAAATATTTGATGAATATTACCGCTTTAATTTAATAAACAATCGCACGGTGGGTGGAACAGGGCTTGGTATGACCATTGTGCAGAATTTGATAGCCATTATGGGTGGCGATATTTCCATTGAAAGCGAACTCAACAAAGGTTCCACATTTACTATTAGCTTGCCGCAAAAAGTCGCAGGCACAAAGGTTTTAGGCAAAGATGTAGCAGAAAATTTGCAGAATTTCCAAGTGAGTAGCTTTTTGCAAGCGAGAAAGCAAAATATTACCAGGAACACAATGTCTTATGCCAGCGTTTTGGTTGTGGACGATTTGGAGTCAAATTTATATGTAGCCAAAAGCTTTTTGGAGCCTTACGAATTGTCCATTGAAACTGCAACAAGCGGTTTTGAGGCAATAGATAAAATTAAAAGCGGAAAAATATACGACATTGTATTTATGGATCACATGATGCCTAAAATGGATGGCATAGAAGCGGTAAAAATAATACGCTCTATGGGCTATAAACATCCTGTTATTGTGCTTACAGCCAATGCGGTTGTTGGGCAGGCAGAAATGTTCTTGAAAAACGGTTTTGATGCTTTTATTTCAAAGCCAATAGATGCCAAGCAATTGGATGCCGAACTAAACAGATTTATTCACGATAAGCAACCACAAGCACAATTACAAACGCAATCGCAAGCGAAAAAAAGTGAAATATCAAAAGCGGATGCTAAATTACTCTCGCTTTTTGTGCTAGACGCAAAAAACGCTTTGCCAATTTTTGAATCCACGCTCGCGAAAATAGATACTATTATAGAAGATGACTTTCATTTATACGCCATTGCCGCCCACGGCATAAAAAGTGCCCTTGCAAATATTGGGAAAATGCAACTTTCGCAAGTTGCATACACTTTGGAAAAAGCTGGCAGAATGCAAGATAAAAACATAATCGGGCGGCAAACGCAAGAATTTGTGGATGCGCTTAAAGAAATAATCGAGGAGGATTTATGCAAATAATGCTCAAGGCAAAAGCCATCGTAACCATGTATCTTCAAGTGATACTTGTGTTTATTACGTTTTCGGCGATGGTTGTTTCAAGTTATATTCTTATGCGCAGTGTTGAATACGATAATATGAAACGTGAGGCAAATGGCGTGCTATCAAATATGCAGAGCAATATAATGCTTAGAGTATCGGAGCCAAAAATCGTGGTTAAAAAAACTGCGGATATGATTAAGCTAATGCTCGGAGAAAAAATGGATATCCATACGATAAAAGAATATGTAAAGGGTTTCAATAAAGATAGGAATTTTTCACAGCACATTGTTAGCTCTTATGTTTTTATAGATGAATCTCCTACGGATAGCATCTGGTATAAGGAAGTGCCCGGAGCTGCTGGCGAGGTGTTGATTAAAGAACGTTTTGATAAATCGTTAGATGCGGTTATTATTACTTATATATGCCGTATTTTTGATAAAGCAGGCAATCCGCGAGGGATTGTAGGTTTGAATGTGAATTTTGAGGATGTTATGAAATTAGTAGAAAATTCGCAAATTGCCGAAGGCGGTTTTGGATTGATGTTCAATCGCAACTTTGAGTTTTTAGCTCACGCAGAGCGTAAATTTGTGGGCAATACATCTTTATTCGACAACCATATAGGCATTTATAAGTTTAAAGATATTTTTGAGCAAAAGGGAGAGGTTTTTGGATTAGATTTTATAAATTTCAGGGGCGAAAAATCCATTGCTTTTTTTAGGCAGTTAGAAAACGGATGGTACTTTGGAATTATTACGCCTGAATATAAATATTATAGCAATATAAACAAAATAGCGAAATATTTAAGCATACTTGGCATACTATTTACTTTGGCGATTAGTCTAACTTTGATTCGCATTATCAATACGAAAGACAGCATGAATAAATTAATAAAAGAGCAAAAGCGAGAATTGGAAATAACAGCACACAGATATATGTCTATTCTCAATGCCGTGCCTCTGCCGATCACTGTTACCGACTTAAATACAAAAGTGACATTTATCAATACCGCCGTAGAGAGACTTTTGGGAGTAACTTTAAAAGATGTTTTGGGCAAACCTTGCAGCAACTGTTGGAACATCAATATTTGCAATACACCGAATTGTGCCATAGAATGCGTAAAACGTGGCTTAAAGCAAACATTTTTTACAAATAATGATTGTTCGTATAAGGTGGATGTTGAAGTTTTAAGAAATATTAAAAACGAGCCTATTGGATATATAGATGTTGTTCAGGATATAACCCAAGTTGAGAAGATGGCAAGAGCAGAGGCAGAAAGCGCAAGTGCTGCCAAAACTGCATTTTTGGCAAAAATGAGCCACGAAATTCGCACGCCGATGAATGCGATTATGGGTGTGACCGAAATTCAATTACGAAACGAAGCGTTGGTGCCGCAGGTGAGAGAATCTTTTGCGATAATTTATAATTCGGGTAATTTATTGCTTGGCATTATCAACAATATACTTGATTTGTCCAAAATAGAAGCTGGCAAAATGGAACTCATGCCTGTTGAATATGAATTTATTGGTTTGATTCACGATATTGTGCAATTGAATGCTATGCGCAATAACAGCAAGCCCATAAAATTTGAACTTTACATTGACGAGAATGTGCCTTTGGAAATGATAGGCGATGAAATTCGCATTAAGCAGATTTTGAATAATTTGATATCCAATGCTTTTAAATATACAGAAAGAGGCAAGGTTAAATTATCCATTTTTGCCGAAAACGATGATAAGAATACTATGCTTATTTTGCAGGTGAGCGATACAGGCAGCGGTATGTCTAGGGAACAGGTGAATAAATTATTCACTACTGAATATATCCGTTTTAATTTGGAAGCCAATCGTTCAATTGAGGGAACGGGTCTTGGCATGGCAATTACGCAGCATTTGGTGCAAATGATGAATGGCAAAATTTTTGCGGATAGCAAAATTGGCAAGGGTTCCACATTTACAGTTCATTTGCCTCAGAAAAACACTGGCACCGGAATTTTAGGCGAAAAGCGCGCAAAAGATATTATGATGCTTAAAATAGACAGGACAAATATCAAAAATGTGCAGCTTGATTTTGAATATATGCCTCATGGCAAGGTTATGGTTGTTGATGACGTGGAGTCCAATCTATATGTGGCAAAAGAGATGATGAGTCATTACGGTTTATCCGTTGAAGCTGTTTCCAGCGGTTTTGAAGCAATAGATAAAATTAAGAACGGCGAGATTTATGATATTATATTTATGGATCATATGATGCCGAAAATGGATGGTATGGAGACTACAAAAATTTTGCGAGAATCCGGTTATACGCATCCTATTGTAGCATTGACCGCAAATGCTTTAATAGGGCAGGCAAAAATTTTTATGGAAAACGGTTTTGATGATTTTATATCAAAACCCATCGATATTCGCCAACTGAACACAGTGCTCAAAAAGTTTATTCACAACAAACAGACTCCCGAAGTCATTGCCAAAGCGAAAGAAACAGTCTCGGTAAAATCTGATCCGGCAGTTCCAGCCGTGAACCCTGTATTGCTTTCATTTTTTGCCAAAGATGCAGAAAATGCATTGCCAATTTTAGAATCCGCGCTTGCCGGCATAGACACCATTTCAGATGATGACATTCAATTATATGCTGTTACAGCCCACGGCATAAAAAGTGCTCTTGTGAATATTGGAAGAACAGAACTTTCGCAAAAAGCTTATGCTTTGGAAAAAGCCGGCAAAGCGAAAGATAAAACCATAATCAAGCAGCAAACGCAAGAGTTGGTAGATGCGTTAAAAAAGATTATTGCGGAAGTTCCACACTAGCCATTAATCCGGCGAGCAACTCCGTATTTTCCGTTTCTGTTCCCACAGTTATGCGTACGTGCTCTGGCAAGCCAAAACTGCTCAGGTGCCTTATTATTATGCCTTTGCTTTCAAGCCGTGCTACAAGTTTTGCCGCTCGCGTACCTATTTTCACGCAAATAAAATTCGCAGCCGATGGCAAAACCTCAAAACCAGCATCTCGCAATCGTTGCGTTAAATGCTCGCGCCCTTCTGCATTCATCTTTAAAGATTTTTCAATAAAATCTGTATCTTCAAGTGCAGCCGCTGCGGCTATTTGCGCCGGGTAGCTTGAATTAAAAGGCAGTTTTATTTTTTTCAATGTACCTATAATCTCTGCCGATGCTATTCCATAACCTATTCTAAGCCCAGCAAGCCCGTAGAGCTTGCTAAACGTGCGTGTGCATAAAAGGTTTGGGAATTGCTTTATCCATTTGTTCAAAGGCGGCTCGCTTTCGCCAGCGTATTCTGCATAAGCCATATCTAACACAACGAGGCAATTTCTTGGAACCTTTTGCAAAAATTTATAAATAACTTTATTTGGATAAAAAGTCCCTGTTGGATTGTTGGGGTTGCAAATAAAAATGATTTTCGCTTTTGGGAATTTCAACAAGCCGTTCAGCGGATAGCAAAAATTTTCAAGCGCAAGCCCTTTGTATTTTGCCCCTGTTTGCAGAGTTGCCGAAGCATAAACCGAAAATGTGGATCTTGCCCCAACCGCATAATCGCTTTTATTCAAATAAGCCCTAGCCGCCAAATCCAAAATCTCATCCGAGCCATTGCCTGCAATCAAATTTTCCGGCTTGACTTTCCACTTAAAAGCGAGTTTTCTCACAAGCTCCGGCGCAGAACCTCTGGGATATAAATGCAGCTTTTGAGTACATTCCTTATATGCTGCCATTGCCAGCGGGCTTGGTCCAAGCGGGTTTTCGTTGGACGCAAGTTTTACAACGCGAGAAAGTTTGTGCTTTTCCTTGATTTCGTCAATGGACTTGCCTGGGACATAATCCGAAATATTTTGAATTTCTTTTCTGGGGCTGAGCATTTATTACACTTCATCCACACTCGCAGCCACACTCACATCAGGCTCAGGTTCAACACTCGCAGCCACACTCACGTCAGGCTCAGGTTCAACACTTGCAGCCACACTTACATCAGGCTCGGGTTCAGGTTCAGCCTCAACACTCGCTGACACACACACGTCAGTCGTCTCGGTCTTAGTCTCCACACTCGCAGCCACACTTACATCAGTCTCGGTCTCCACCGCTTCAGCATCCGCCTTAACATCTTCCTCACCTGTATCGCTCAAATCACCTAACAGCTTTTGGGCTTCCACTTCCGGCAATGTGCGAACATCGCGCAGCTTTTTTTCTATCGCTCTTGTGCGTGTGTCTGCATCGTCAATTTCGTTGAGGGCAATGCTCAATTTTTCTCTTGTTTTTTGAAGCACAATGGCAAATTTGCCAAATTCGGTTTTCACCGCGCCGAGCAAATCCCAAATTTCGTTGGTGCGTTTTTCCACCACAAGGCTTCTAAAGCCCATTTGCAAGCTATTCAAGAAGGCAGAAATTGTGGTTGGACCTGCTATGGTAACTTTATGGGTGGTTTGAATGCTCTCAAACAAACCCGGAATGCGCAAAACTTCTGCATACAAGCCTTCAAAAGGCAAAAACATTATGCCAAATTCTGTGGTATTAGGCGGAGCAATGTATTTTTGATGAATATTCTGCGCGAATTCTTCTATTTTTGCTTTTAAATCTTCCTGTGCCTTTGAAATTCCCTCTTTTTCTCCTGCTTCATAAGCATCCAACAGGGCTTCATAGTCAGAAGTTGGGAATTTTGCATCTATGGGCAGCCAAATTACCTTATTTGAATCCTCTTTGCTTGGAATTTTTACCGCAAATTCAACAATTTCACCGCTGCCGGCTTTAGTTTCCACACTTTGAGCATATTGTTCTGGTGTAAGAACCTGCCCAAGTATAGCTCCGAGTTGATATTCGCCCAAAACGCCTTTGGCTTTTACATTGGATAGCACATTTTTTATGCTGCCAACTTCATTTGCCAGCGTTTGCATTTCTCCAAGATTCTTTTGCACAAGCTCAAGCCTATCGCTTATAATTTTAAACGATTCGCCAAGCCGTGTTTCAAGTGTTTTATGCAATTTCTCATCTACGGTTTGTCGCATCTCATCCAGCTTTTTCTCATTTCCTTTTTGCAGGGCTTCCATTTTTGCCGAAAATTTATCCTCAAACGCTTTTAGAGATACCGAAATCCCTTCGCGGCTGAATTTCAAACTAGA
>JGI20171J29575_12611825_pt1 | contig 10008 bp, 7 predicted proteins | sample TergutNc150P4_FD_29575 | JGI IMG/M metagenome (IMG submission 29575)
ACTATTGCTCAAACATTCAAGCCCATAACCTATTGCCGCGCAATGGTTTCCGGCTTGTTTTCTGTCATTCAACTGTCAAAGTCAAGATAATAAAGAAAACAAGACTTAAACCAAGGTGATTTTTATATATGTGACACTTTCCTTTGTCTCACGTTCAAGAAAAATTTTGATAGATGCAATAAGCCCGATAGCACAAAAAAAGACGTTGCCAACACAACGCCTTGAAGAAAACCTTTGTTTAGTTCAGTTCGCGGCCTTGGCAAGCCTTCTGGCGAGCCGGGCCTTTTTGCGGTTCGCGGCATTTTTATGGATGACGCCTTTTGAGGCGGCCTTATCCAGCGCGCTGTAGGAAGCCTTGAGCAGATCGCCCGCCTGCTTCGGATCGCTTGCGACAGCGACGTCAAACTTTTTAATCGTTGTCTTCACGGAAGACTTGACCATGCGGTTGCGCAAGTTCTTTTTCGCGTTGACCTTCACGCGCTTCATGGCGGATTTGATGTTCGGCAATTCATTTCACCTCCTTGGCAAAGCATCGCGACAAATATAATACCATGCAGATGCCTAAAATGCAAGACTTTTTTTCCTATGCGGGATAAGTTTTGCCCCGCACAGCCATAGTAACACAAATGAATTGTTGGGAGGCGTACAATGCGCAATTTTCGTTCCGACCTGGCGCTGGAATCGTCTGCCCTGGCCGGCGGCATCCAGGTGCCGGGCGTGCGGGTGGAGCAGCTTCGCCTGGGTGACCTGACCGAGACGGTCGTGGAGATTGTGGACGAGCGGGGCATGGCCGCCCTGGACAAGCCCTGTGGCCGGTATGTGACGCTGGAAGCGAACCAAATGCACCTGCCGGAGCCCGCGCTGCTGGACATGACGGTCGACCGCCTGGCCGAGACGCTCAAGGGCATGCTGCCTGAGCTTGGCTCCGTGCTGGTGATCGGCCTTGGCAACCGGCGGATCACGGCGGATTCGCTCGGCCCGCGCGCGGTGGACGGCGTGCTGGTGACCCGTCACATGCGGGAGAACACGCCCGTGCATGTCAAGGGCCGGCTCCGCGAGGTAAGCGCCGTGGCGCCGGGCGTGCTGGGCGTGACGGGCATTGAGACCTCCGAGATTGCCCGCGGCATCATAGAGCATACAAAGCCGGACGCCGTAATCGCCGTGGACGCCCTGGCCGCCAAGGAGACATGCCGTATCTGCACGACGATGCAGATTACCGATACGGGCATTCAGCCAGGCTCGGGCGTGGGCAACCACAGGCTTGGGCTCAGCCAGGAGACCCTGGGCGTGCCCGTCATCGCCGTGGGTGTGCCGATGGTGGTCTACGCCGCCACGATAGCCCGCGACGCGCTGGAGCTGCTCATCGACGACCTGGAGATGGACGAGGAAGAGCATTCCGACGCACTGGACGCGCTGGTGGACCGCGTCGTGGAAAAGAGGCTGGGCGATCTGGTGGTGGCCCCGCGCGAGGTGGATGAGCGCGTGACGCATATGGCCGAGCTTTTATCCCTTGGCATCAACCGCGCGCTGCAGCAGCGCCTGTCAAAGGATGAAATCCCGGCGCTGATGCATTGATGGACGCATTCGGGCATATATACTCATCGCACAGGTAGGCGCACGGAAGGACGATAGGTGCTGCGATATGAATAAGCCATTCATCATACTGGGCTTTTTGGCCGCCGTTTTGCTGGCCGGTTTCATAGGGTATTCGGCGGCAATGGAATGGCTGCCGCCGGCCCGGCAAACGGCGATGCGGGTGGATGTGGATCTGACGGACACGGCAAACCAGGCGGCCGCGAAGCTCTACGAGACCGAACCGGAGGAACTTCCAGCCCCGGGCGGCATTGAGGTGGAGATTGTCCCGCGCGAGCGGGAGGAGGGTACGCCGCTCAAGGTGCTGATCTACCATACCCATACCTATGAGGCTTATGAGCCGGATTTTAGCGGCCAGTACAAAATCACCGAAAAATGGCGCACGGCGAATAACGACTACAACGTTACGCGCGTCGGCGAGGCGCTCGCGGCCCTGCTGCGCGATGAATACGGCATGACCGTGGTGCATGACGACACCGCGTTTGAACCGCCGGACTATAACAGCGCCTACCAGCGGTCCCTGGAGGCTATTGAGAACTATATGGCGCGCGGCGAGACGTTTGACCTGTATCTGGATATTCACCGGGACGCGTACGTGGAAGGGGTTTACGCCAAGAACACCGTGGTGGCGGACGGCAAAAAGGTGGCGCGGGTGGAGTTTCTGGTGGGCAAAGGGACGGGCGCTTTGAACGGGCAGGCGTTCGCGCAGCAGCCGGTCTGGGAGGTGAACCTCAGCCGGGCCCAGGTGATGACGGACGCGATCAACAGCCTTGCGGAAAACGTATGCCGCCCTATTTCGATCAAGGGCAGCCGCTACAACCAGCACGTGTCCACAGGCGCGTTTCTCATCGAGATCGGCAACAACATGAACACGCTGGACGAGGCGCTGGGTGCCGTACCGTATGTGGCGCGGGCCATCGCGGATACGCTGGGTGGGACAGTCTATCCCGAATATACACAATATCCTGTATATAAAGATTAAATCTTCTACTATCCCTTGAATCGGCGGTAAGACTGCTGTATAATAGTCGCACCGATAAAGGGGGAAGAAACATGCTCAGCGACAATGCCCTGCGCGTATTGGAAAAGCGGTATTTTACCCGGGATGAACATGGGAATACGACGGAGGACGCGGAAGGCCTGTTCCGGCGGGTAGCGAAGGCCATCGCGGAAATCGACAAAGAATTTGATCCTGCGGATACTATAGAGGAGACGGCGGAAAAGTTTTACAGGCGCATGACGTCTTTGGAATTTTTGCCAAACTCGCCGACCCTTATGAACGCGGGCAAGCCGCTGGGTCAGCTGTCCGCGTGTTTTGTGCTGCCCATATCCGACAGCCTGGAGGGAATTTTCGAAACGATCAAAAACGCCGCCCTGATCCATCAAAGCGGCGGGGGGACGGGCTTTTCTTTCTCGCGCCTGAGGCCGGAGGGCTCGGCGGTGCGCTCCAGCGGCGGCGTGGCCTCCGGCCCGGTCAGCTTCATGAAGGTCTATAACGCGGCTACGGAGGCCATCAAGCAGGGCGGCACGCGCCGGGGCGCGAACATGGGCATCCTGCGCGTGGATCATCCGGACATCCGGGAGTTCATCACCTGCAAGGCGGATTTGACGCAGTTCACCAACTTCAACATCTCCGTGGGTCTCACCGAGGCCTTTATGGCGGCTGTGGAGAACGATGAACCGTATGAGCTGATCGACCCAAGTACGGGGGAAGCGGTTCGTACGGAGCGCGCCCGCGATATTTTTGACCTTATTGTGGACATGGCGTGGCAAAACGGCGAGCCGGGCATCGTGTTTTTGGACAGGCTCAACCGCGATAACGTGACGCCGGATATCGGGATTATAGAGTCCACCAACCCGTGCGGCGAGCAGCCGCTTCTGCCCTACGAGAGCTGCAACCTCGGCTCCATCAACCTGGGCCGCATGCTCAGGGAAGACGGCGCGGGCGGCTTTGCGATCGACTATGACCTGCTGGGCGAGGTCGTGGACGACGCGGTGCATTTTCTCGATAACGTGATCAGCGCCAACAAGTATCCGCTGGAGCAGATTCGCGAGATGTCGCTGGGCACGCGCAAAATCGGCCTGGGCGTGATGGGCTGGGCGGACATGCTCTATAAGCTCGGCGTGCCCTACAACAGTGAGGAGGGCGTCTCCCTGGCCGAGGATGTGATGGGCTATATCAACATGCGCGCCAAGGAAGCGTCCCGCATCCTGGCGGAAATGCGCGGGCCGTTTCCTTATGTGGATCGCAGCCTATACAGGGAGGATCCCTATCCGCCGCGCAACGCGACGGTGACGACCATCGCGCCCACGGGCACCATCTCGATCATCGCGTCCTGCTCCAGCGGGGTGGAGCCGCTATTCGCGCTCTCCTTTGTACGCAATGTCATGGATCACGATGCGCTGCCGGAGGTGCACCCATATTTTGAGGAAGTGGCCAGGGCGCGCGGGTTCTACAGCCCCGAGTTGATACGGGCGGTGGCGGAACGCGGCACGCTGGAGCGCATGGAGGGCATTCCGGAAGATGTGCGCCGCGTTTTTGTGACCGCGCACGATGTATCACCGGAATATCATATCCGCATGCAGGCAGCCTTTCAGCAATCCACGGATAACGCCGTTTCCAAGACGGTGAATTTCAGCCATAGCGCCACCCGTGAGGATGTGCGCGAGGTATACGAATTGGCTTGGCGGCTGGGGTGCAAGGGCGTTACCATTTATCGAGACGGAAGCCGCAGCGAGCAGGTATTGAGCATAGGCAACAAGGCGAGTGACAAACAGGCCGCTATGCCCCACGGCGCGGTGCAGCCTAGGCCGAGGCCCGCCGTGACGATGGGTATCACGGAGAAGGTGCGCATTGGGTGCGGCAATCTGTATGTAACCGTCAACTACGACGAAGAGGGCATCTGCGAGGTGTTCACCAACTTGGGCCGTGCCGGGGGATGCCCGTCCCAGAGCGAGGCCACAAGCCGCCTGGTGTCCATGGCGCTGCGCGCGGGCATGGACGTGCGCACGGTGATCGAGCAGCTTCGCGGCATCCGCTGCCATTCCACGCTTCGCCAGCCGGGGCTGAAGGTGCTCTCCTGCCCGGACGCCATCGGCCGGGTGCTGGAAAAGGTGGTGAGCGCGCGGGAGGGGCAGGCCGTGCCGCTGATCGACGCGGAGGCGCTAAAGCCTGATCGTGAACAGGTGAAAAAAAAGAACGGCTGCATCAGCAACTGTTCGCTGTGCGCCGAGCGCGCGATCTGCGCGAAGGGCAGCGAGAGCCTGTGCCCCGAGTGCGGCGCGCTTGTGGAGTTTGAGGGCGGGTGCATGATGTGCAGGGCTTGCGGGTATTCGAAGTGCGGGTGAGAGGGGCAGAGACAAATCAACCGCCGTAATTTCTAATGTAATTCTAAAATTGATATACCTTGACAAGCGAAGTAAAGTGGTTATAATAAATCCAAGGGAAAGGGGGAGACCCGCTGATATCCATCATATCCGAGGCGATCCGAAGACATATGGAGACAATCATTTTGGCCAACTTGCTATTCCATGGCGGCTTCGGCGTGAGGCCGGCAAGCTGAATAAATGAAAGTGCGGGCAATCAGCAAAATGAATCGAGAATCATCGCAGGAACCAGAGCATAAACCAATGAAGCGTACCGCGTTGTCCGGCATCAGCCCTGCCGTGCGGTGGAGCTTGCTAGCCTGCCTGCTGGGGGCGCTTGCATTTGGCATCACGCAGATCGTATGGATGTTCAAGCCTTATGGTGCTCTTTGGGTGCTTATCGGCGGGCTGGCGACTGTGGTTGCCGGGCTGATCGGGGCGGCGCTGCTGACGCTCGTGCTGGCCGCGCTGAAGCGGCTTCCCTGGCAGACGGCTTTTGTGTTTTTCATCACGGTATGGTTGTGCGTGGCATCCGTATTTTTAGGGCTTTACATCGTGCCGCTGCTGATTTTCAGCATGGCTGCCGTTTACTTTGCCGCCATGGGCTTTGCGGGCCGGTATAAGACCATAAGCAAGCCCAAGAGGGTTCTGCGGTATGGCCTGCTGGGGCTTTTTGGCGCGCTGGCATTGTCCATACTCGCGTTGATGGTTTGGCCAGGCCCTGCGCTCAAATTGAGTGACAGACCGGCCAAGGCCACTTTGGCGCTGCCCTATGCGGAGCGGGCAAATAATACGGCCACGGCACTAGACGATCCATCCGCGCCCGGTGACCATGCCTATTCCGTGTATTACTACGCGACGCCCGGCCAGAAGATCGAACCCTATCCGGGGCGGGAAGCCATTCCCACGCAAACGGTCAATGCGTCCGAGCTCCTGAACGGATGGAATTTTATGCGTACATCGCAGCTTGGCTTTGGCCCTGACGCGCTGCCGCTCAACGCGCAGGTATGGATGCCTGAAGGAAAGGGGCCATTTCCGCTGACGCTGATCGTGCATGGCAATCACGATTCAGCCGACCGCTCCGATGGCGGCTATGCGTATCTTGGCGGCCTGCTGGCCAGCCGTGGTATCATCGCGGCTTCAGTGGATGAAAACTTTCTGAACAGCTCCATGGTATATGATTTGTTTATCTTTGCAGGCTTGAAGCGAGAAAATGATGCCCGCGCCTTTCTTCTTCTGGAGCATCTGCGCCAATGGCATGCGTGGAACGCCGACGCTTCCAGCCCGTTTTTTGGCAGGGTTGACTTTGAAAATCTCGCGCTCATCGGCCATTCCCGAGGTGGGGAGGCGGCGGCCGTAGCGGCCTCGTTCGCACAGCTGGGCCACTACCCTGACAATGGGATGCTGCGGTTTGACTACCCCTTCCAAATTAAGACCATAGTGGCCATTGCGCCGGTTCACGGCCAATACAATCCCGCGGGCTTGGAGGTGGGCCTGAGAAATGTCAACTACCTGGTGCTGCATGGCGAACATGACATGGATGTGATGAGCTTTATGGGCGCGAATATGTATCGCAGGGCCGATGTATCAGATGAGGGGATCAAAGCGCAGATTTGGATGCAGTACGCCAACCACGGCCAGTTTAACAGCGCGTGGGGCGCTAGCGACTATACGGGCTTGCAAAACTGGGCGTTCAACGGGAAATTGCTCATGCCCATGGAGGAACAGCAGCAAGCCGCCAAGGTGTTCATAGGCGCGTTCCTTGAAGCTACGCTGCTGGGCAAAGAGGAATATACAGCGCTCTTTAAGCATTTCGCGCAGGGCGCGCAGTGGCTGCCGCCTGCCGTATACGTCACCGATTACGCCGACAACCATACCGTCTTGCTGGACGACTATGGCAGCGGCTACGATGTAGGCGCGTCTTCCTTGGGCTTGGTTTCCTATTCGGCACAAAGTTTTGATGTATGGACTGAGGACTGCTTGCCCGGCAAATTGGGCAACAGCAACCGGGTTTTAACCCTCGCGTGGGGCGGTGAAACGGACAAATACGCGGGGCAGGCGCCGATCTTCAAAATGGAATTTCAGCCCGATACGCTATGTGTCGGGGATACTTTGTCCATTTCACTCTGCTCAGGGGAGCGAAATGCACACGAGAAGGGCATTTCCTTTCAAGTGAAGCTGACCGACAGCGCGGGGAACAGCGCCTTGATGTCCATTGATGATTTTGGCGGCGTGGTGAATCCCGTTGAAGCCCCTATCGCAAAGCCGCTGCTTTCGATGATTTTGGGCACGCAAGAGCCCGTATTGCAGTCCGTCCATATACCGACAGATCGGTTTGAAGGGCTGCAGGGGGATATTGTGAGCATGGAATGGATTTTTGATGATCTGCGGGGGAGCGAAAACGGGCATATTTTGTATGCGGATGATCTGCGCGTGGAAAAGAGAAGATGAGGAATACAGCATGGAAAACACGATTGCGCGGCGCGATAAGGTGAATTATTACTTGGATTTGGCCCAGACCGTAGCCAAGCGTTGTACATGTCTGCGCAGGCGGTATGGGGCTGTCCTTGTCAAGAATGATGAGGTGATCTCCACCGGGTATGCGGGCGCGCCACGCGGGCGGGCCAATTGCATAGACCGGGGCGAGTGCGTGCGCAGCAAGCTCAATATCCCGCGTGGGGAGCGCTATGAGCTGTGCCGTAGCGTCCACGCGGAGGCGAACGCGATCATCAGCGCGCCAAGAAGCGCGATGCTGGGCGGTGCGCTGTACATGACGTGCGTGGAGCCTGAGACGGGCGCACTCATACCGGGGACGATGAGCTGTTCGATGTGCAAACGGCTGATCATCAACGCGGGCATTGAGCGCGTGTATGTGCGTGATACGTGGGAGGAATACCGGATGGTTGAGGTAATGGAATGGGTGGAGAATGATGAATCGCTGGAGGGTGTGTTTGGGTATTGAAACTGTGAGAGCCAATGCGGATCACTAGGGCGTACATGATTTCGCCTTGAATAAGTGGCCCTGAATACATGATGAAAAAGCCTTTACACATCATAGTTCTTATGCTTCGACTTTGACACCAGAAAATACCAAATAGGCCTGAATCCATTGCATAGCAATAGATCTAGGCTTTGTCTCTTGATATATAGTTGTAGCGAAACCCCACCGTTTTTTGCTGCCCCGATATTTTTTTGATTTTCGCGCGGGTGAGCCGTTGCTTCGTAAAGTCAAGCCCGAACGCTTCACCCGATCACCGGAAACATCGCTCCGGTAGTTGAAAAGATATAAGGTATGTTGCTATTTCCGCGCAGGACCATGGGACAAGCTCACGGTCCACGATGAGGTACCAATCGCCCATTGGGTAACACATCACGGTTGTCCCTTTATACAGTGCAATTTGCGAAGGCGCGCCTTGTTCAGGCCGCACATAGACGGGAGAATCTTCAGCCAGTGTGATCGGCACTACCTCTGAATATATATTTGGACCAGCTGGAATAGGAGTGACCCAGTCCCGCGGCACAAACAAAACGTTGATTTGTCCCGAGCTTTGCGAAGAAAGCTGTACAAATTCGCCGGTATCACCCAGCACCGAATAGACCGGATAGGAGGTATCGCAGTCGATTCTCTGTGCGTCTAGACTTGCCGCCGCATAGGCTCCGGCGGAAGATTCGTTCTCGGAGGGTACGAGAACAGCTTTGGATAGCGCAAAAGAGACGTCGCTCGGCACAGCGCCCATGGCCAAATCGGCACCAAGCATCCAACCCTCCTGATATGCAAACTCGTCCCCGATCCGCACGTTCGCAAAGTCCCCCTGTGTTTGCAAAACCTCCAATTCCACGCCGCCATCGTATGTACCGATGGCGTTTTCTGTAGATGCACTCGCATACAAAGGTGTGCTTTCCGTTTGGATGATCGCCTTTCCGGAATGGTTTTCCCTGAGGTCAACGGCAACCACATACGCGAAGCCTCTGCATTGGGGTTGACCTGGGTCGGTGATTTCAATGTAGGCCCATCCGGCGCCTAGCGTGGCAAGCTGCATGCACTCCGTGACAGTAGAGAAATAGGCTTCCCATACTGTGCGTAGCGGATCATCGGTGATCCACGAATTCAACAATACGCCCGGCTTGCGCTCAAACCGTAGTTCGGGTACAACAACACCTTTCGGCAAGGAAGCCGAAATATAGCCGAACCGATTTTGCCCATCGGCCAGATTGTACTGAATGAGCAACCAACCATTCTCTTGACCGAATACTTGAATTCAATCGTTCGTGGATACAACGGCATTACGCCGCTCGCCTAACTGCCTATAATTCTTGCCCGGCCCGGCATACACGGGATATTTTTGCCCTTTCGGAAAAGCCACTGTTTGCCCCTGAGGAAGGGCATCGGCCTCCATTATGGAAGGAATCAATGCTGGTTTGTTTTTTAGCGCCATAGCCGCCGCGCAAAATTTTTTCACACCTTTGGGATCAAACACAGAGAAAGACAGATCCACTTCAAATGGCACATACACGGCGCTGGAGTAGGAATCACCGTACACCCGCAGTGCTGTATTGCCATTAGCTTGATCAAAAGCAAGTCACGTCGAACTTTCGTTTGTGTTGCCAAAGCTTCCGCATGCCACTTTCCAGCCGATGTCATCATCACGCCGCAATTCATAGTAGAATGTTTGGTCTGGGTTCTCTGGCGAATACCAGATGAAAGGCTGGTTGGGATCCCCCCCCATTGGTAGAAATCCACCAACGCTCATCAACGGTCACCCAATCAGGGATGATTGCATCGTTTGTCGCCACAACCTCGAAGCCGCTTCCTTGATTTTCCATAATGATCGCAATGTTCTTCTGATCCTTGCTGAGGATTAGCAATGCCGCACACCGGTCCTCATACATGATGACACCATCCGGTATATGCGCCAAAGTCCACGGTACATGTCGATGATCCTGTCGTCAGATTCATCCCGTTCGCTGGTGACGATGGCGTAGTATCCGTCCATCGCTTCCTCTTCGCGGATTTTCTCTTCGTTTAATACAAGGGCTTGGCCTGTGGTC